>SPJK01019279.1_pt1 | contig 11611 bp, 3 predicted proteins | sample 3741771 | NCBI WGS metagenome assembly SPJK01 (sample SAMN10925997, study PRJNA522277) | cold seep metagenome | isolation source: Elba SIP-enriched marine methane seep metagenome, extraction at timepoint T2 | place: Italy: coast of Elba, Mediterranean Sea
ACGGTTGTTGATCATGATGGTTTGCATGGTGCTACCGCAAAAGAAGGACAAATCTACCTTAACGCAGGCGTCTATGATTTGCGTGTTGAGTATTTTGAAAAAAGTGGCGGTCAGTCACTGTCTGTCGCATATAAGGCTGAAGACGGTGTGTACGCAGCGATCCCAGCCGATGGTGTGTTGTCAGAGACCACTGTATCGCCAACAGGCGGCAGCAGTTCTGGGGTCTTTAATTATGAGGTATACGATGGTGAATTTAGTCAATTACCTGACTTCGACAGCCTAACCCCCATTGATACGGGTACCAGTAATACAATCGATGTTGCCGTGACTGACCAGACTGACACATTTGCACTGGTGTTCACCAATCAAGTGACGGTCGAAACAGCAGGTACTTATACCTTCCAATTACTGTCAGATGATGGCTCTAGCTTGTCTATCAACGGTACTACGGTAGTTGACCATGATGGCTTGCATGGTGCTACAACAAAAGAAGGACAAATCTACCTTAACGCAGGTGTCTATGATTTGCGTATTGAGTATTTTGAACAGAGTGGCGGCGAGTCTTTGTCCGTGGCATATAAAGCGGAAGGTGGCGTGTTTGTGGCGATCCCAGCTGATGGCGTGCTAACGAATACTAACGTGACACCGACTGATGAGAGTAGTGCTGGCACGTTTTCCTATCAGGTCTTTGATGGTGATTTTGATCAACTGCCAGACTTTGGCACCTTAACCGCGATAGCCGAAGGCACCAGTACGACAATTGGTGTAGACGTCACAGACCAAGCGGATGCCTTTGCTTTAGTGTTTGAGAATCAAATTACGATTTCTGAGGCAGGTACTTATATTTTTCAGCTGACTTCGGATGATGGTTCAAAGTTATTAATTGGTGGTACCACGGTTGTTGATCATGATGGTTTGCATGGTGCTACCGCAAAAGAAGGACAAATCTACCTTAACGCAGGCGTCTATGATTTGCGTGTTGAGTATTTTGAAAAAAGTGGCGGTCAGTCACTGTCTGTCGCATATAAGGCTGAAGACGGTGTGTACGCAGCGATCCCAGCCGATGGCGTGTTGTCAGGCTTCAGTGTGGATCCTAATGCCAGTGGTGTATTTGAATATTCAGTGTACGAGGGGGTGTTTAGCCAGCTACCAGACTTTAGCAGTTTAATACCTGTGAGCACTGGTACGACAGGTGCGATTACACTTGATATTGTTGATTTATCTGAAAATTTTGCTGTCGTATTCGATAATCAAATTGTTGTGACGACTGAAGGTAATTATACTTTCAGGTTGCTTTCCGATGATGGTTCTAATCTGTATATCAATGACAGCGTTGTTGTCAATAATGATGGCCTTCATGTTGCCACGACAGTGACTGGTGAAGTGTTTTTAACCCCTGGGGTTTATGACTTTAGAGTTGAATATTTGGAAGTGACTGGCGAGCAGACCTTGGCAGTGGACTACAAAGTCGAGAATGGTATTTATAGAACGATCCCAGCTAATGGTCAGCTTGATGGCACGATTCCTGGCAAAAATATTATTGGTGAATGGGGCGAGCTTATTGACTGGCCACATGTTGCCGTGTCAACCGCTAGTCTGCCAGATGGGCGTATTTTAACCTGGGTAGGCAATGAGATTGACAGTACGCCTGGCTTGATTGGCTTTACTTATGCCTCTATTTTCGATCCTAGCGATAACAGCTTTGTTGAAGTAAACAATACGCATCACAGCATGTTTTGTGCAGGGTTGAGCACACTGGAAAACGGTAATATCGTTGCCTCGGGCGGTAACCTCGATACGGTGCAAACCAGCTTTTTTGATCTGGAAACACTAACGTGGGAGCCACTAACAGACATGTTTGATGCACGTTGGTATGGTACGAATGTCACCTTGCCTAACAACCAAGTCTTTTCGACCCATGCCAGCTCAGCAGCCAACCGCTCTGAAAAATATGATCCTGCAGCGAACCTCTGGATTAGCACACCGAATGCCGATATGCAGGACTTGGTGGATGAGCAGAACGCTAAGATTGCTGCGGGTAGTGACATGCAATGGTATGCAGCCATGACGGTTCAACCAGACGGCAAAGTCTTCCATGCTGGCCCTACACCTACGTTCCATATTTTCGACCCCGTTAATGGTGAAAGCGAAGAAGCTGTTGGGCAACTCAGTGGGTCGCGCGCCAGAATGTGGGCCAATGCGGTGAATTATGATGTGGGTAAACTATTGCTCATTGGTGGTGCTGATCGCAGTGTGGATCCGATTGTCACGCGACATAATGCTTATTTGATCGATTTAAATGGATCGACACCAGTGATTGAAACGGCGGCGCCTATGCATTATGGTCGTTCGTTTAGTGATTCCGTTGTTTTGCCCAATGGCGATATTTTTGTAAGTGGCGGTAACCGCGATGGCTTGTTGTTTAACGAATCAACGGCGGTTTTGCCAGCAGAAATATACCGACCTTCGACCAATACCTGGACCATTGTTGATGGTTTATCAATACCAAGAGTCTATCACTCTACCGCAACACTGATGCGCGACGGGCGCGTGTTATCCGCTGGTGGCGGTGCTTGTGGTGATTGCGAGGTGAATCGCCTAAATGGTCAGATTTTCTCACCACCTTATTTATTCAATGCCGATGGTAGCGCCGCTACGCGTCCAACGGTTGATGGTGTACCAGAACAAGCCATGTCAGGTGATAGTTTTACTGTGACCGCGAGTGACGATGCGACGCGCTTTACCTTAGTCAGATTATCTGCACATACACATCACTTGAACACTGATCACCGTTTTATACCAATGGAAGCAACAGCTGATGGTAATGGTGGCTTCGAGTTAGTTTTAAACGCCAACCCTAATGTATTGTTGCCTGGAAACTACTGGTTATTTGCGGTTAATGCTAATGGTACGCCTTCGACAGGTCAGAATATCCAAATCATTCGCGACCCCGCGACTGTCGATGTAGACAGCGATAATGATGGAGTGCCAGATAACCTTGATGTGTTCCCGAATAACCCAGATGAAACACAAGACACAGATGGTGATGGTATTGGCGATAATAGCGATCCAACGCCAACCAGCAGTGTGAATGAAGTAGCATTGCCCGCTGCACCACGCAATGCAACGACGTTGATCGTTGAAACCAGTAGTGGTAGTGACCGCGTCTGGAATGTGAACCCTGATAACCAGTCGGTCTCTGTTTTAAATGCTACGGCGGCTTTATTATCTGAAATTCCAGTGGGCAACCGTCCTTGGTCATTAGCTAAAGCACCTAATGCCAATCAAGTGTTTGTAACCAATAAAGACGATGCAAGCATCAGTGTGATTAACACGGACACTCTCTCGGTAGAACAGACTGTCGCGTTGCCTTTTGCCTCACAGCCACATGGCTTGGTGTTTAACAGCGCGGGTACCGAGTATTATGTCGTGCTTGAAGCATTAGCCGTGGTACAACAGCGCAATGCCAGCACACATACCTTGATAGCTGAGACCTCGTTAACCGGGCAGCCAAGATATGTAGCGATTGCTTATGATGATAGTCAGTTATTGGTTAGTAACTTTATTACACCACCCGTGCCTGGTGAAAGTACCGCGAGTGTCGATGTCGACAATGGGCTGGTCAGGTATTTGTGATTAACCCAACGACCATGGCTTTGACGGATACCATTGCGTTAAGTCATGACGATAGTCAGGTTTCTGAGAGTCGGGGACCAGGGTTGCCTAACTACTTAAATGCACCAGTGATCAGTTTTAATAATGAGTTTGCTGTCGTTCCGTCTAAAAAAGATAATATCATCGCAGGCGAGTTAAGAGGTGCTTCAGGCATAACATTTGATCAAACAGTCCGAGCCAACACTACGATCTTAGATTTAACAAATAACACAGAGTCTACGTTGCGTTTAGATTTTGATAATGCAAGTGTGGCAACCGGTGCAGCAATTTCTGGTGATAGTCGTTACTTGGTTGTCGCGCTGGAGACTAGCAGGGAGTTGGTGATATACGATCTTGACGGCGGTTATGAATTATCACGCCTGAATACCGGCAGAGCACCACAAGGCGTGGCATTCTCAAGCGATGGCAGTGTAATTTATACGCATAACTTTATGGATAGAAGTGTCTCAGCCTATGGTTTTGTCTCTGGTCTGTTAACGCAGTCACCTGTATTAGATCCAGTGACCACTACTACTGTGGTGGCCAATGAGCAGCTGTCAACGGCTGTGTTTAATGGTAAGCGCTTGTTCTATGATGCGGCTGATACCCGTTTGGCGCGTGATAATTATATGAGCTGTGCGAGCTGTCATAACGAAGGTGATGATGATGGCCGTGTTTGGGACTTTACCAGCCTGGGTGAAGGCTTGCGTAACACCATTGCCTTAAAAGGTCACGGTGGCACAGAGCATGGCTTCTTACATTGGACGGGTAATTTTGATGAGGTGCAGGACTTTGAAGGGCAGATTCGTCAGTTAGCGGGCGGTTCAGGTTTGATGAGTGATACGGCCTTTGATGCTGGTACGACGGCTGAGCCATTAGGTGATGCCAAGGCAGGGCTGAGTACAGACCTGGATGATTTGGCTGCATACCTTGCTTCATTGAATCAGTTTGACCCCAGCCCATATACTGAAGATGGTGCGTTAACAACTGAGGCGCAGCTTGGTAAACAAGTCTTTATCAACAATAACTGTGCGAGTTGTCATGGCGGGGTGAACTTTACATTAAGTGGCAATGCAACTACGTTAGTAGACATTGGCACGATCAAGGACAGCAGTGGTACTAGGTTGGAAGAAACGTTACTTGGCCTGGATATTCCTACATTGAGGGATGTTTGGACAACGGCACCGTACTTACACGATGGCAGTGCGGCAACCTTGCAAGAAGCGGTGAATGCGCACAATAATGTAACGCTAACGACTGAAGAAGTTGATCAAGTGGTTACCTATCTGCTGCAAATTGGCAATGGTGAAGCGAGTGGCGTTTCAGAGTAATTACTTGGCCCAAAGCCTAATTTTATTGCGGCTTGCTTAATAACTTCAGAAAAGCGGTTAGCTGATCGACTTCTTTTTCCGTCAGAGCTAAGGCGGGTAGTTCAGAGTCGCCTTTTTTCAAGGTTTGATAATGGTTGATCACCTGCTTGATCGTGCTAAAACGCCCATCATGAAAATAAGGCTGTGTTTGATTTAGATACCGGAGCGTCGGTGTTTTAAAGGCGCCTTGCATTTCACCATGCACTTGCTTGGGCAAAAAACGTAAGCTAGTGCAGTCCTCAGGCTTGGCATCACTGTATTGTCCCAAGCAGTTAAATTCATCTTGTGTGACGGCCTGTATACCCAAAAAACGACCAAAATCTAACTGTTTACCTTTGAAGTTACCTGAACCAATATTGTGGAATCCACCATTGCTGAATAGAGGTCCATTATGGCAGCGCATGCAATGTGTCTTTGGCTGATCAATAAACAGCTTCATCCCCGCCAAGGCCTTAGGGTTAATCGTTTGATTGGCCTCTTTTTCACCCTTGGAAAACAGCAGCTTAAGATACTGGTCAAACGGTGTCACTGGTAGGGCGATTGTTCTTTCATAAGCAGCGATGCTTTTACCAATATTAGAATAAGCACGGTTGATCTTTTGTTGAATAGGCTTTGGAATACGATACCAGTTATTGCGTGTTTTACTATCACCCCATGGTCCAGCATTGGGTTTAATCGTTGATTGATAGATGATTTGTGGAAACTGTCCAAAGAGTGTTTCGTATTGTTTGCGATAGTGTTTATCCTGGCCAATGATTCTCAGCACCTGTACTCGGCTGCTTGCCATTTCATCAGCAGCTTCAAATGGCACCAAGGCCTGGGCCCAAAGTGAATCTTTGCGTCCATCCCAATAAAACCAGTCTTGATAGGCCACCCCGAATAAAGTGAGTGTATTGCGACCTGTTTTATGCACGCCTTTGGCTTTTACCAGCCCATCGGTAAAGCCTTTTTCAGGCTGGTGGCAACTGGCACAGGAAAACGCCGCATTTTGACTAAAGCGCTGATCAAAAAACAATTGTTTGCCTAATGCGACAGCTTGCGGGCTATACGCGAAGCGGTTTGATTTAACAACTGGCTTGCTTGCTAACCGATCTAGCTGGAACGAGCCCAGGGTGCGCCGCTCTTGCTCACTCCAGCCCTCTGCTTGCGCAGATAGTCCTATTATTAGCAGGGCATAGCCGAACAGTAATTTAGTAGTGTACTTCAAGGTTAATTTCTGCAGTATCTTGTTGTGATGGCGTCATAATATGCACGAGCAACTTCCATGGCCCATCCATATTAAATTTCACGCCTTCAATTAAATATTGCCCATTGCCTAAATGCTTCGTTACCATAGGCTGAGTTGGCAAACCATGTCCATGGAGCGGCATGCCACCACCGATGCTGATGCGCGCTGGAAAAACGGCTTGCTTGTTTTGATCAGTAACCGTGATCACCCATTGGTGAAATTGATTGACGGGAATCGACTCTAATGCGCGCGGATACGCAGAGACGTTAAACAACGATTGCTTTGAACTGACGGTGAAAGCCCGATTAGCTTCCGATGAATTTTCTGTTGATGTGGTGGCTTGTTCACACATGGCTTGGCTGCTGGTAAGTAACAGCAATAAAAAAAAGAGTCGTTTTGCTATAGAAGTCATGTTGGCTACCGATATGTATGTAACTATTGAATTTAAAAGCGGCTTGCGCTGTGCACTAAGCGTTTTTGCATTCGAGTGTTTGTTTACTTAATCTTGTACTTTACATCAAGTAGTGAAGGTTTTTATGTTATTTCAGTCGTATTTTTTCCGCTTTATTATGCTTTTATCGCTCTGCTTCACTTCTGCTGCGCAGGCTGATTTTGATTATAAACAGTTTAATGGTAGCTATGATCAACTGCCAGACTTTTCAAGCCTGACACCAGCAAAGGCGGGCACGAGTAAACAAATTTCCTTAGCGGTTTCTGATCGGGAGCTCGATTTTGCCTTAGTCTTCACGCTTCCGTTAACGGTGAATACCAGTGCCGCTTATGAGTTTAAAACGCAATCTGATGATGGTATCAGGTTGTATATTAATGATACCGAAGTGGTAGAAGACGATGGCACACACCCGGTAACGACTAAAACAGGTCAAGTGACGTTAACACCTGGTAACTATCAGCTGCGCGTTGAATATTTTCAAAAAAATGGTGGCAGTGCTCTAGATGTACAGTATCGCGTGCAAGGTGGGGTCTATACCAATATACCGAGTGATGGCATTTTAAATGGCAAGGTACCAACTAAAAAAGATATAGGCGAATGGAGTGGAGTGATCCAATGGCCCCATATTGCAATCTCTGCGGCAAACTTACCCGATGGGCGTGTCTTAACCTGGTCATCAACCGAGGTTAATGAGTTCCCTAGTAATCGTGAGTTCACACACTCGGCAGTGTTTGACCCAACAAACAATACCTTTGTCACGACCGACAATAATTTTCATGACATGTTTTGCGCAGGGGTATCCACATTAGAAGATGGTCAGATTGTTGCCTCAGGCGGCAATCCAGATGATCGCCGTACCAGTGCATTTAATCCTGAGACCCTGCAATGGTCTGCGTTGGATGAAATGTTTGACTTAAGATGGTATGCCACTAACATCACTTTGCCGAATAATCAGGTATTTTCAACGTTTGGTAAATCCTCTGGTAACCGGTCTGAAAAATATGACTTTGAATCGAATCAATGGATTCGCACACCGAATGCCACGATGCAAACCTTATTGGATGAGCATAATGCGACTGGTAGCGGCTTAGAATGGTTTCCATTGTTAGCGGTGCAACCAAATGGCCGTGTTTTTCACGGCGGTCCGACACAAACCTTTCATAGTTTTGACCCGATGAGTGGTAGCAACAATCAGGCATTAGGCCAGCCGACAGGTGATCGCCTCAGAAAGTGGGGCAATGTCGTCACTTATGATGTTGGCAAAGTCTTGCTGATCGGTGGGGCTGATTATCGTACCACCCCAAACACCTTAAATACGAATGTTTACCTGGCGGATTTAAATGGGCCAACACCTGTGATTACACAGAGTGAGCCGATGCATTTTGCCCGTGCCTTAAGTAACTCTGTTACATTGCCTAATGGCGAAGTGCTGGTGATTGGTGGGAATGCATCAGGGCAAAACTTTTTTGACGATGGCTCGGTGTTCCCCGCAGAAATTTATAACCCCGCAACCGAGCGCTGGCGTATTGTGGATGCCATCAGCGTGCCGAGAAACTACCATTCAACAGCATTGTTACTAAAAGATGGGCGCGTACTCTCTGCAGGTGGTGGGGCGTGTGGTAACTGTAATGTTAACCACCTTGATGCTCAAATCTTTACACCGCCGTACTTGTTTAATGAAGATGGGTCATTAGCAATTAGACCAACATTGCGCAATACACCTGAGGTGACGGGTGCAGCCGCGCAGTTTACGGTGTCTGCCAGCGCAGGTACTCAGCGTTTTAGCATGGTGCGCCTCTCTGCAACCACACACCACGTGAATACAGATCAGCGCTTTGTCCCAGTCACCAGTGTAGATAATGGCGATGGGACGTTTACCTTAACCATGCAAGCGAACCCCAATGTTTTAATTGCAGGGAATTATTGGTTGTTTGCGGTGAATGCCGATGGCACACCATCTATCGGCCAAACGATTAAAGTGATTCGTGACTTTACCGACACAGATGGTGATGGTGTACCCGATAGTATAGATGCCTTCCCAAACGACCCAACAGAGAGCAAAGATTCGGATGGCGATGGCATTGGCGACAATAGTGATCCTGTCATGGATGGCTATCGCTATTATCGTTTTAGGCCCATTCAACTGCGCACGGGTGCGGCCAACAGCGTGCAGCTGTCCGAAGTCAGTTATTTCAGAAATGGTACCAGATTACAGCCATCGGCCATTACTAATCCAGGGGGAAACAGCCCTAATGGTGAGGAGCCAGAAAAAGCCAATGATAACGCTGTGAATACTAAGTGGCTGGATTTTAATAAAGGTGCGCTGGTCTATGATTTTGGGACGATACAGATTATCGATCAGTACCAGTTAACCACGGCCAATGATCACGATGAAAGAGATCCTGTCCGTTGGGTGGTTGAAGGCAGTGTAGATGGGCAGCTTTGGTCTGAGGTTGATGATCAGCAAGATGCTGACCAACCAATCCCATTGCAACGATTTACCCAGAGCAACCTTTATCCAGTCAACCTGCAACCCGATTCAGACAACGATGGCGTGCCAGATCATCTGGACGCATTTCCAAATGATACAGCAGAAACCAAATACACCGATGGCGATGGTATTGGCGACAATGCGGATCAGACCCCCAATGGCTTAAACCCTGTCACAGCTTTACCGGCGGCGCCTCGTCACTCCACAACCTTAATTGTTGAAAACACAGAAGGTGAAGAGCGTATCTGGAATGTTAATCCAGATAATAATAGTGTGTCTGTCACTAGTGCTGCAGGTGTATTACTCAAGGAAATTCCTGTTGGGCAGCATCCATGGGGCCTTGCTAAGGTACCAAATGCAAACTGGGTATTTGTCACAAACAAGGCTTCTGCCACGTTGAGCATTATCAGTACACAGACCTTGCAGGTACAGGCGACAGTGCCTTTGCCAACAGCTTCACAACCGCACGGCATTGTTTTTGACAGTACTGGCAGTGAGTATTATGTGGCGTTAGAGGCAAAAAATGCGGTCGAAAAACGCAGTGCCAGTCAGCACACAGTGCTGGCAAGCGTAAGTCTGTCAGGTCATCCACGTCACTTATCAATGGCGTATGATGACAGCCAGTTATTGGTGAGTAATTTTATTACGCCACCTGTGCCTGGTGAGTCAACCGCGACTGTTGATGTTGACAGTGGCGCCGGAGAAGTGTTTGTTATTGCGCCAGAGTCAATGAACCTGCTTGAAACGGTGTCATTAGGCTATGACAGCCGTCAGGCCTCCGAAAGCCGTGGTCCAGGTTTGCCAAACTACCTTGCCGCCGCTGTTGTTTCTTATGATAACCAGTATGCCTATGTGCCATCGAAAAAAGATAATATTGCCTCAGGCAGTTTGCGAGGTGGTATTGGGATGAACTTTGACCATACTGTTCGCGCACAAACGACACGAATTGACTTGAATAATGCGCAAGAGGACAGCAACACGCGCATTGATTTTGATAATGCATCCGTTGCTACTGGAGCCGCCTTAACGGGTGAAAGTCGCTATTTACTGGTTACCTTGGAAACCAGCCGTGAGTTGGCTGTGTATGACACGGTTAACCAGTTTGAAGTCATGCGTTTGCCTACAGGGCGTGCGCCACAAAGTGTGGCCCTGTCGACAGATGGTCATATTGCTTATGTGCATAACTTTATGGATAGAAGTCTTTCGCGCTTTGATCTTACCGAGATGATCCAAACGGCCTTGCCCGCGACGAATCAGTTACCCATTGTCAACCTGGTGACAAATGAGCAGCTGACTAACCAGGTTTTACGTGGTAAACAACTTTTTTATGATGCTGCAGATGACCGTTTAGCGCGTGACAACTATATGAGCTGTGCCAGCTGCCATAACGATGGCGGGCATGATGGCCGTGTCTGGGATTTGACTGGTTTTGGCGCAGGCCTGCGTAACACGATTGACCTGCGCGGTCGTGGTGGCATGCAACATGGCTTGTTACACTGGTCCGCTAATTTTGATGAAGTGCAAGACTTTGAAGGTCAGATACGTCAATTAGCCGGTGGTACCGGTTTGATGCCAAATGCTGCCTTTAATGCTGGCAACACTGCAGAGCCATTGGGTGATGCAAAAGCAGGTAAAAGTGCTGACCTCGATGCCTTAGCCGCCTATGTTGGCTCACTCAATACCTTTGCGCCGAGCCCATACAAGGCTGGTGCTAATTACACCACCGATGCCGTGATTGGTCGTCAACTGTTTATTGAGAATAACTGTGCCAGCTGTCACAGCGGCGGTAACTTTACTAAAAGCGCTAGTGTTGATCAGCTCGCTGACATTGGTAGTATTAAAGCCAGCAGCGGTGCCAGATTGGATGAAGCACTGACAGGCATTGATGTGCCAACGCTCAGAGATGTTTGGCACACTGCGCCATACTTGCATGATGGCAGTGCACTAACACTTGAAGCCGCTATTGGCGCACACGAAGGCATTACGCTCAGTGCCGTTGAGCGCTCACAGCTTAGTGCTTTTGTCAGTCAGATTGGCAATGGCGAGCCTAATGGCTTCGCAGGTAGTGGCGATGGCACACCACCTGTCGTACAACTTAATCAACCCATAGCCAGTGTCGGTAATGTTACTGGCAGTATTCAGGCCATTGCCAGTGATGTCGATGGCACGGTTGCCAGCGTTGCGTTCTATTACAACGGAGCGAACCTCATCAGCACCTTGAACTCGTCGCCTTACGTACTTAACTGGGCTGGTGTGGCCGATGGCACTTATACCTTAACGGCCAAAGCTACCGATAACGATGGTCTGGAAACAACCAGTAATGCTGTCGTGGTAGTCGTCAACAACGGCCTTAATGCTGCACCGACAGTCGTACTTAATCCAGTGCAGGGGAGTGCGGGTAATGTGTCTGGCAGTAT
>SPJK01046864.1_pt1 | contig 11610 bp, 9 predicted proteins | sample 3741771 | NCBI WGS metagenome assembly SPJK01 (sample SAMN10925997, study PRJNA522277) | cold seep metagenome | isolation source: Elba SIP-enriched marine methane seep metagenome, extraction at timepoint T2 | place: Italy: coast of Elba, Mediterranean Sea
AAATGTCGTTCGGAAGCTTTTTTTAATGAAGCGACTGCTTGTTTTTCTTGTTCCGGTATCGCATAAAGCAAAAAAAAGGCGATGATAATGAAAGAGGAAATAAAAGCGATAAAAACACTTTTACCGCGTAATCCAAAACTGAAATTAATGCGCGACATAAAAGGAATCCAGGCCCATTGCTTCTAGCGGTTTATAGTCGTCAACGGTGGCGATTACCGGCGATTTCATGGGAATTTTTTCGATTAATTTTTGTTGTTCCGGATCGTCTTTCATGGCTAAAAACGCCAGTTTGACTTGTTCGATGACTGGCTTTGGCACTCGCGGGTGGGCGCTGATCGGATGCGGCGCAATGTTTTCCGTTTTATAAATAATTTGCAAAAGGCTTTGCAATTTCGGATCTTGTTTTTTGAGCGTTCTCATAACGCCGCCGCCCGCCGCCGCTTGTTTTAAAATGACATTAAGGTAAACCGATGAATGGGTGCCTACGTAAATCGGCTGAATATTGAGTCTGTGTTTATTCTGTAATTCGGTGCGCATCAGTAATGAGGCGCCTAAGGCGTTTGGCGCAGGAAAAGCGATTTGTTTGCCGTCGAGTTGTTGGATAGAGTTTATATCGCTATTTTTAGGGGCGACAAGAATGCCTTGAAGTTTGCGAACGCCGTCTTTAACCAGAGGAAGGTAGCCTTGCTGTTTAAAAGCCATGAGTGAATGCCAGGGATTCATATAAGCAAAATCATAGCTGCCGTTCATGAACTCTTTTTCAAACTCCGGTATCGATTCCGTGCCTTGCATGGTAAAAGTATGGCCGGTTTTCTCTTGCAGTACTTTTAAAATAGGCTTCCAGGTTTGGTAAAGTTTGCGCGCTTCAAATTGCGGTACAACGCCGAATATGAATTCCTTAGCGTTGATAGGTAATGCTAAAAGGCTACAAGCGAGAAAAATAAAGGGTTTAATTTTCATTGTGGCAAACCTGTTTCGGTTATTCGTCAAAAAGGGGGGGCAACTATCAAAATTTAATAAGGGCTTGTAAATAGCCGTAAGTAGAATCTTGTTTTTGCATTTCATTCATCAAGTCGCCCGCGATTAAATACGCTAATCCGCTTTCCAGGCGTAAATTGCCGGGCAAGGCATCCCAACGTAAGCGAGTTTCCAGTTGCGAGCCGATATAAGACTCTGTTCCGTTAAAACCGGCTGTTGTCCAGACGTCATCGGTATCGGCTCGCCAAAATCCGCGAAAGGAAAACATTGATGAAATGGTTCGGCTGGGTTTGAGTAGTAAACGTAATCCCGGCGTGCTTAAGTTACTGCGCGCAAAAGAAGCGAAAATACTGGTCGGTCCGAAATCAAAACGTCGCCCGCCAAATAGAGTGTCGAAACGATTATTGCCGCCATCATTGGGATTATCGTCGCCGCTGGCGTAATCATATTGGGCAATCAAGCGCGGCGACCAGGGCAGATCAAAACTATAGCCGATTTCGATATGCTGCATATGCGCCCAGTGTTCTAAATCCAGCGTAGAATTATTATTAATCCGCGATTCGCCTAATTGATAAATGGATTCGAGTTGGAAATCAAATTGTTCAGTAGCCGGTTTACGGAAAACTCTAAAACCAAAGGTATACAATTCCCGGTCTTTAGTTTTGATTTCCCGGGTATCGTTTTCGTTGAGACCGTAAAGAAAAACTTCGCCTATATTGGCTGTATTCATCAAGTTTTGGCTGTAGTTAATGCCCCAGAAACGAATTTGTTCGCTTTCTTCATCAAAGCGTTCTTTGTTTTCCAAAATATCCGCATCGACCCAGCGTTTGACCGGTAAAGTATAAAATGCTCTTAATTGGCGGCCAGCTGAACGCCATTGCAAATCAACGCCAGTGAAAGCATTGATGGTGTTGCGGAAATTATTGCGGGCGATGAGACGGCGACTGCCGACATCCATGGTTATTCTGCCGACGCGGATTCGACCTTGATCTTTATCTGTCAGAATGTGCTTAAACGGAACTTCTATATAAGCTTGTAATAACTCTAAAGGATTGACAATAGCAGGGGTAACCCTGCTATTGGAAGTCGCTGAGCCTTTGTCGGCTAAGTAAATTCTTGAATCCATCATCTCTGCGCCGATTATGAAATAAGGCAAGTCTACTTTGGCGTGAACCAAGGTGCGTAACGCCAGCACCTGATCGCCGCCGTCGCCCGGCTTGGATTGAATGCGATAACGATATTGTTCGTCCAATGTTTCATAGCGGGTTCTATGGGCGATGGAAAAATGCAGCCATTCCGGTAATCCCAATGCTTGTTTTAAGCGCCAGGGTTGTTGGGCTGAACTTGTAGAGCAAAAGCTAATGGATATTAGGAAGCATAAAAAAAATCTATTGCGCATAAATCATAAACGGCTAAGAATGAATATTGATTTAAGTTTAGTCACTCAGATAGTTTTTGTGAAAAACGATTTCACTCACAGGCTCAGAAAAATCAAGTTGGTTTATACTTCGTGCGGCCACGGACAGTTTGCTAAATTGTAAAGGCTAAGCAATTTATTGACTTGGGATGATTTGCGCACAATATAAAAAAATCAGCCAAAGAAAATTCAAAATGAGCAGTGTATAATATCTGCTTATTCAATTAGGGAGTTTATAATGCTGAATAAAGTGATGTTAATCGGTAATTTAGGGGCGGACCCTGAAACGCGCTACATGCCTAGTGGTGGAGCGGTTACCAATATCAGATTAGCAACAACCCGGCGCTGGAAAGATAGACAGAGCGGCGAAAGAAGAGAAGAGACGGAATGGCACAGAGTGGTGTTTTTTAACCGTCTGGCTGAAATTGCCGCCGAATATCTTAGAAAAGGCAGTCAGGTTTATGTCGAAGGCCGCATACGCACTCAGCGTTGGCAAGACCAAAATGGTCAGGATCGTTATACGACGGAAATTGTTGCTGATGAAATGACTATGTTAGGCAGCCGCACCGGCGGCACCGGCAATTTTGCCGATAATGCGCCGCAACAAGGCGGCGGTTATGCACAGCCGCAAGCGCCCCAGCAACCCCAGCCCCAGTCGCAACCGTCGTCTGCTACGCCGCCGCAACAACCGGCGGCTCCTAATTCACCGCCTCCGGCTGCTTATGATGATTTTGATGATGATATTCCATTTTGATACCTACCTTAGATCTTATTTGTAAAGTGTAAAGAAATACATGAGAGCCCTTTTTGATAAGGGCTTTTTTATTGCTGACAATTTGAGAGGAAATGAATATGCAACAAGCCGTACAAATTCAAACCATCATCAATGAAGCTCAGGAAAAGAAAAAACTGACGTTTGAGGAATTTTTAGCTAGCCGACCGGAATGGCCCAAGAATCGGCCTCCAGTAACATTAGAAGAAATGGAAGAAGCCATTGTTAAAGGGGCTATTGACAGTGCAGACCTTTGATACCAATGCGGTTGTGCGCATACTTTTAGGTGATGATCCGCAACAGGCTGAATTGGCTTCTCGACAATGGATGAATGCGCTGCAAACAGGCGGCATTTTCCTGCCGACTGTGGTTTTTTCTCGTTCCCACCGTCCTCGGTGGGAATGCATACGGTTTTTTCTGCTGCCTCAGTCTGCATTCCCACGCAGGAGCTTGGGAACGATGAAAAGAAAGAACAAGAGAGCTTGTTGGCTCAGTTTGTTGTGTGGCAATACAACGCCTATGCACATGGCATAACTATGGACGATTTGAACCGACCGCTACCTAAAATAGACAGTCGTAGTAACTCAGTCTAGACAATAACGAGAATAAAGACAAATGTTTGAACAAGCCTTTAAAAATATCGACGATGTCCTCTGGAAAGAGGCGGGCTGTACCACGGAGCTGGATTACACCGAGCAAACCTCCTGGATACTGTTCCTCAAATATCTGGATGATTTGGAGCAGGAAAAGGCCGTGCAGGCTGAGCTTAAGGGCAAGCTCTATGAATACATCATTGACGAGCAGCACCGCTGGTCCACCTGGGCAGCGCCCAAAACCCCGGCAGGCGAGTTTGACCACAATAATGCCATGACCGGCGATGATCTGATTGTCTATGTGAACGGTGAGTTATTCACTTATCTGCACGGCTTCAAGCAACGCGCATCCGGCCCGGACACCATCGAATACAAGATCGGTGAGATCTTTGGTGAAATAAAAAACAAATTCACCAGTGGCTACTCACTGCGCGATGCGCTTGAGACTATCGATGCGCTCAGTTTTAACTCGCAGAAAGAAAAGCACGAGCTATCTCATATCTACGAGACCAAGATCAAGAACATGGGTAACGCGGGTCGTAATGGTGGGGAGTACTACACCCCGCGTCCACTCATCCGCGCCATGATACAGGTGGTGAATCCACAGATTGGTGAACGTATCTATGATGGCGCTTGTGGCTCGGCTGGGTTCCTGTGTGAATCCTATGATTATCTCAGGCATGGGAGTGGCCAAGGTGAACTGACCACCAGCCAGCTGAAAACCCTGCAAACTAAAACCTTCTACGGCAAGGAAAAGAAAAGCCTCGCCTATGTCATTGCCATCATGAATCTGATTCTGCATGGCATAGAAGCGCCCAATATCATTCACATCAATACGCTGGCCGAGCACTCAGATGATATTCAGGAAAAGGACCGCTACGATGTCATCCTCGCCAATCCGCCCTTTGGTGGTAAGGAACGCAAGGAGGTGCAACAGAACTTCACCATCAAAACCGGCGAGACCGCTTTCCTGTTCCTGCAACACTTTATCAAAAACCTCAAAGCCGGTGGCCGTGCGGCGGTGGTGATTAAAAACACCTTCCTTTCCAATTCCGACAACGCATCAAAAGCATTGCGCCAGGAACTGCTGGAAAGCTGTAACTTGCATACCATCCTCGATTGTCCCGGCGGCACCTTCCTAGGCGCGGGTGTCAAAACTGTGGTGCTGTTTTTCGAGAAAGGCGCACCGACTCGCAACATCTGGTACTACCACCTCGACCCCGGCCGCAGCCTGGGCAAGACCAATCCACTCAATGACCACGACCTTAAAGAATTTGTCGAACTGCAAGTCGGCTTTGCCGATTCCGATGAATCCTGGACAGTCAGCATCAACGACATAGATCAGGATTCCTTTGACCTGTCGGTGAATAATCCCAACAAGGCAGATGAAGAACCACTGCGTGACCCGGAAGTGATTATCAACGAGATCGAAACGCTGGATGCCGAGAGTGTTGAGATTCTGGAAGGGATTCGGGGGATGTTATGACTGGGGGATGGAGCTTAAAGGAGTTTTCGGAGATAGCGGAAATATTCAATGGCAATAGTATTTCAAAAAAAGACAAAGAGACGCTTTACACTGGACTAACAGATGGAGTGCCTTATATAGGTACAAAAGATGTTGGGTTTGATCATGTAATAGAATATGACAACGGTGTACTTATACCAGAATCAAAAGCAAAAGATTTCAAAATAGCACCACCTAATTCAGTTCTTGTTTGTTCTGAGGGGGGGAGTGCCGGTCGTAAAGTAGCGCATAATATTCGTAATACTCATTTTGGGAACAAATTATTTGCAATCGTTCCTAGTGACGCTGCGCTAAGTAAATATCTATATTACTATACACTAAGTAGAGAGTTTAAAGAGTCCTTCAAAGGTTTGATGACTGGCGTCATCGGAGGGGTTTCTCTTAAGAAGTTTAAATCAATCAAGCTCCCTGTGCCTACTGTCACAGAGCAAAAACGCATAGTCGCCATTCTTGATGAAACCTTTGTCGGGATTGATGCAGCAATTGCCAACACTGAAAAAAATCTCACCAATGCCCGCGAGTTGTTTGAAAGCTATTTGGATGTCGTATTTACCAATGACGTTAAGGGTTGGGAGAGCGTAAGGCTTAAGGATATATCTACGAAGATAACAGACGGAGTGCATAAAAAACCACATTATGTGGATAATGGTGTCCCATTCATCAAGATAAATAACCTAACCGTCGGGCCAGGTATTTCCTTTAAGGATGTAAGTTATATTTCTAATGAAGATCATGAGTTATTTTGTAAAAGAACTAAGCCAGAAAAAGGCGATTTACTAATAACGAAAGACGGAACAATCGGTATAGTTAGAATTATTGATACGGATGTTGAATTCTCAATTTTTGTATCAGTCGCCTTAATAAAGCCCATCGATAAAAGTATTACACCTTATTTGAGATACGTGCTCGAATCTCCTCTTATTCAAAACCAGATTAATCCTCAAGGCGCAGCATTGAAGCATTTATACTTAAGAGATCTGCGAGAATATTTAGTTCCTTTGCCTCCTAAAGAGGTGCGAGATAGGATTGTGGAGAGGCTTAATTCATTTACAATGGAGTCCACCAGGCTAGAATTTATTTATAAACAAAAGCTGAACTCCCTAAAAGAACTCAAGCAATCCCTACTACAAAAAGCCTTCTCAGGTGAATTAACGTCGGAGGGTGACAAACTCATGGATGAGGCCGTGGCATGAGTCAAAGCAGAGATATTGATCTGATCAACGACCTTCGTCAGTTGCCTGCGGAATCGACGTGGGTAGAGTTTAAAAAAGATAACACTGATCCTGAATCTATCGGTAAGCGCTGCTCAGCATTGTCTAATGCGGTACGTATCGAAGGTAAAGAGTTCGCTTATATGTTGTGGGGGATTGAGGATGATACCCATGCTGTAACAGGTACCCGGTTCAATCCTGATATACATAAGGCGGGAGGGCAGGAATTTCAGTTATGGCTTGCGCAGCGATTACAACCCAGTATTGCATTCAGTTTTCGTGTAGTTGAGCATCCGGAAGGCCGGGTGGTTATTCTGGAAATACCCGCTGCTACCTCTTCTCCTGTTGCGTTTAATAATATTCAGTATATTCGCATTGGCAGTACTACGCCTAAATTGACTGACTACCCAGAACGTTATCAGAAGCTGATTGAATCTATGCGCCCGTATCGTTGGGAGATTGGAGTCGCAAAACAGCATGTGTCCGGTGATGTCGTTCTGGACTTACTTGATTACACGCAGTATTTCCGTTTGGTGCATCAGCCATTACCCGACAATCGCACAGGTATTTTTGAGCATCTTGAAGCTGATCAGCTTATTCAGCCGGATGTTGGCGGTAAGTGGAATATCACCAACCTGGGCGCAATTTTATTAGCAATGGATCTGGAGCGTTTTGATCCTTCGTTGGCGCGAAAGGCCGTACGCTTTGTTGCGTATGATGGAAAGAATAAAGCAGCAGCTGTCACGCACAGAATTGATGGTAAGCGAGGCTATGCTGCCGGTTTTGAAGGGTTAGTTGGGTATATTAATGATTTGCTACCTAAAAACGAGCATATCGGTGAGGCGCTTAGAGCGGCTCATCCCCTCTTCCCTGAACTGGCGATACGTGAGCTGGTTGCTAATGCGCTAATCCATCAAGATATGACCGTCACTGGTAGTGGACCGCAGATCGAGCTTTTTGAAGATCGTATCGAAATTACTAATCCTGGTAAGCCTCTGGTCTCTGCAGATAGAATGATCGATCTCCCGCCGCGTTCCCGCAATGAAGCGCTGGCTTCTATGATGCGTCGTATGGGAATGTGTGAGGAACAGGGTAGTGGTCTTGATAAGGTAATAGCTCAAGTTGAGCTTTTTCAGCTGCCACCGCCTTTGTTTAGAGAAGGCGATGGGTCTATGCAGGTAATACTCTATGGACCACGTACGTTTGCAGAAATGACGCAGGACGAGCGTATTCGCGCCTGTTATCACCATGCAGTGCTACAGTTCCTTAGTGGTGAAAGGATGAAAAATGCCACTCTTTGTGCAAGGTTTGGTATTGATTCTAAAAATGCAGCACAGGCGTCAGCGGTGATTAAGAAGTCATTACAGGCAGAGTATATTAAAGTCGCAGATCCTGATCACCCTCGTGCGGGATATTTGCCTATTTGGGCATGATTTCTTGACCGGGTTTTGATTGTTAGGGGCGTGTAATAAGAGTGCAAAAAATAAAACTCAATAAATACAATATATTAGTGTGTTATGTGAGATCGGTTTTTTCTTGATTGGGTTTTGATTTACATAGGAATAATAAGGATGAATGAAGCTGAAACCCGAGCAGAATTAATTGATCCCGCGCTAAAAGAAGCCGGCTGGGGCGTAATGGAAGCCAGCCGGGTACGGCGCGAAGTCATTACCTTGGGGCGTTTGCAAGGTGCGGGTAAACGTGGCAAGCAGGATATTGCCGATTATGTATTATTCTACAAGGGACAAAAGCTCGGCGTTATCGAGGCGAAGAAAAAAAGCCTGTCAGACACCGAAGGGGTAGCACAGGCCAAACGCTATGCAGAACGCCTGCAAACGCGTTTCACTTATTCTACCAATGGTGTCGGACTCTATCAGGTGGATATGCAGACAGGCAAGGAAGGCCATGTCAATCGTTACCCAACGCCGGATGAACTATGGGCAATGACCTTTGCCACACAAAGCGAGTGGCGTGATCGTTTTGGTGAGGTGCCGTTTGAAGACAAGGGCGGCTTCTGGCAGCCACGTTTTTACCAGCACAATGCCATCAATAAAACACTGGAAGCCATTGCCGAGGGCAAAGAAAGAATCCTGCTTACGCTGGCGACGGGCACGGGTAAAACCGCCATCGCCTTCCAGATAGCCTGGAAGCTCTTCCATAGCCGTTGGAATTTATCGAGAGAACCCAAGCACCGACCGCGCATCCTGTTTCTGGCGGATCGAAACATTCTCGCTAATCAGGCTTACAACAGTTTTTCTGCCTTCCCGGAAGATGCGCTGATCAGAATCTCGCCGGATGAGATTCGTAAGAAAGGCTCGGCGCCTAAAAATGGCAGTCTCTTCTTTACTATCTTCCAGACCTTCATGTCGGGGAGTGATGCAGAAGGTAATCCCGTGCCGAATTTTGGTGAGTACCCGGAAGACTTCTTTGATTTTATTATCATTGATGAATGTCATCGCGGTGGCGCCAATGATGAGAGTAATTGGCGCGGCATCCTTGAATACTTCTCGACAGCGGTTCAACTGGGTTTAACCGCCACCCCATTAAGAAAACACAATGCCGATACTTACCGTTATTTCGGTGAGCCGGTTTATATCTATTCCCTCAAAGAAGGCATTAACGATGGCTTCCTGACCCCGTTTAAAGTGAAGCAGATCGCGACCACGCTGGATGATTATGTTTACACATCAGATGATCAAATCATTGAGGGGGAGATTGAAGAAGGTAAAGTCTATAAGGAGAATGATTTTAACCGCACCATCGTCATCGAAGAGCGTGAGCGATACCGGGTCAATCTCTTTATGCAGCAGATCAACCAGAAGGAAAAAACACTGGTGTTTTGCGCCACCCAGGGCCATGCCTTACTAGTTAGGGATATTATTAACCAGGTTAAGACCAGCGTCGAGCCTAATTATTGTGTGCGCGTTACCGCCGATGATGGCTCAGAGGGCGAACGATTCCTTAAAGTTTTCCAGGATAATGAGAAAACCACCCCTACAATCTTGACTACATCTCAAAAACTCTCAACCGGTGTGGATGCCAGGAATATTCGCAATATCGTATTAATGCGACCCATTAATTCAATAATCGAATTTAAACAGATCGTAGGGCGTGGTACGCGATTATTTGATGGTAAAGATTATTTTACGATTTACGACTTTGTCGAAGCCTATAAACACTTCAATGATCCAGAATGGGATGGTGAACCACTAGAGCCAGAACCATGCAATCGTTGTGGCAAACTGTCTTGCGAATGTATTAAAAACCCACCTGAGCCGTGTAAAGTCTGTGGCCACCTGCCTTGCACCTGTGAGAAAATAGGGCCAGAACCCTGTTCCAAGTGTGGCGAGTATCCTTGTGAATGTGAGAAACGCCCCAAAGTAAAAGTAAAATTAAGTGACGGTAAGACAAGAAACATAAAGGATATTATCGTGACCACGTTCTGGGGGCCAGACGGCAAGCCAATGTCTGCGGCACAATTTGTTGAGCATCTCTATGGACAGGTTCCTGAGTTATTCAAGAATGAGGATGACTTGAGAAAAATATGGAGCCAACCTGATACACGCCAAAAGCTATTGGAACAACTGGAAGAAAAAGGCTTTGGTAAAACCCAATTCGATGAAATGAAAGCTATTGTTGATGCAAAGGACAGTGATGTTTATGACGTACTGGCATTTGTAGCCTTTGCTTTTCCGACGATAACCCGAATTGAACGTGTTGATACTCATAAAGGAAAAATATTTTCTCAGTATGATTACCAGCAGCAAGAGTTCATTGATTTTGTTCTAGCGCAATACATCAAGGAAGGTGTTGACGAATTGGCGACAGATAAACTCACGGATTTATTGGAACTGAAATACCACAATGTGAATGATGCCGTTGCCGAGTTAGGTGCGCCTGCAAATATCAGGGAGGTATTCGTAGGATTTCAGCAGTATCTTTATCAAGAGAGTATGGATGGGGAAGCGTAACCGTCGAGATGATTGACGGTTTAATCGAATTAGTAAGGCTGGCAAATATATCTATTTGATCTGATCACTAACATGGGCATTCAAGAATTCATCCAACAACAGATATTACACCTCGCCTGGCTAAGCGCGATGACTTGCTTGTTTATATCGCCAGCGGTAAGCGCGGACCAAATAAAGCCTATTGTGATCGGTCAGTTTTCAAATGGAAATCTGAACGGTTGGTCGCCGGAAAAATTTACAGGTGAGACGGAATATCGTTTGATCAACCTGGAAGGTTTCAGTGTGTTACGGGCGGATAGTCGGCAATCCGCTTCCGGCCTAGTTAAGAAGCAACGCATAGATTTAAACAAAACGCCTTATCTTAATTGGCGTTGGCGGATAGAAAATAGACTGAAAACCGATAATGAAGGTAAAAAGGCTGATGATGATTATGCCGCTCGGGTGTATGTGCTTGTATCCGGCGGATTAGCATTTTGGCGGACCAGAGCGGTGAATTACGTCTGGTCTTATAGTCAAAAAAAGGACGATGTTTGGCCCAATGCCTATGCCGGAAATAATGTTCAAATGTTGGCGCTTCGGGATAGAGGTGATAGCCTTAATCATTGGTATCAAGAAAAACGGAATATCAAAGCGGATTTGGAAAAGCTGTTTGGCGAAGCCATCGACTATATCGACGCTGTCGCTATAATGACCGACAGCGATAATACAAAAGGTAGGGCTATTGCTTATTACGGCGATATGTTTTTTAGTGTCGATTAAAAATGGCTCATAATTTTATTTTACTTCTTTAAATCGCCTATTCTGAAACAAGTAATCCAAAATAATTCTGCCGGTTAGCCATTTATTGGGTTTTTCAAGGACGACGGCAAAAATTAAGTCCTCTTGCTTGCTGACGCGCAATGAGTGGCTACTCCCTTTATCGGAAAACATAATGTCTCCGGGTAAGTATCGGACACCTTCATTATCAATAGCCTTGCCTTGCAATACCAACACCCATTCTTTGCCTTGATGCTGATGGGCGGGAAAGATATTGCCCGCTTTGATTTTTACAAATCCGCAAGTCGCATCGGCGACTCTGGCGCCGCCATCAAAATAGAACAGAGAGGTTTTGGGCAATGGGCTGGCTTCAAAACAAGCTTCCGG
>SPJK01054181.1_pt1 | contig 11604 bp, 12 predicted proteins | sample 3741771 | NCBI WGS metagenome assembly SPJK01 (sample SAMN10925997, study PRJNA522277) | cold seep metagenome | isolation source: Elba SIP-enriched marine methane seep metagenome, extraction at timepoint T2 | place: Italy: coast of Elba, Mediterranean Sea
AACAAGTTCAGTTTTTCACCACACTTACTTTCACCAAGGAGACGACGATGACGACAAGCACACTCACGACGATCACCGCATGCGCCGCGGGTACCCTCGGGTGCGCGACACAGCAGCCGATGGACGATTCGCACGACACGATGAATGGGCACGGCACCAAGCATGTGCACTACATCGATGGGCCGCGTGAGGACGCGCCGATTCCTCGCCCGGGCGTTGAACTTACACGCGGGAACTTTGCGGTCGTTGTGATCGATCCACAGAACGACTTCCTGAGCCCCAACGGCGTCACCTGGGGCGTCGTGGGCGAGTCCGTCACGGAGAACGGCACGGTCGACAACATCGGGCGTTTGTTCAAGGTGGCGAAGGATGTCGACGCGCAGGTCGTCGTCAGCCCGCACTACTACTACCCGCATGATCACAACTGGGCGTTCGAGGGGGCGCTCGAGACCCTGATGCATGATATCGGGATGTTCAATCGCAAGGGCCCGCTCGATGTTGATGGGCTGGAGGGGTCGGGCGCGGACTGGCTCGCGCAGTACAAGCCCTATATTGAGGACGGCGAGACGATCATCGTTGGGCCTCACAAGGTGTACGGACCGGAGACGAATGACCTCGCGCTCCAACTCCGCAAACGGGGGATCAACCAGATCGTGCTCGCGGGGATGTCGGCGAACCTGTGCGTCGAGTCGCACATGCGTGACCTGATCGAGGAGGGGTTTGAGGTGGTTGTTGTTTCTGATGCAACCGCAGCGGCGAAGCTCCCGGGGTACGACGGGTTCGAGGCGGCGTTCGTGAACTACCGCATGATCGCGAGCGATGTCTGGAGCACGGACGAGGCGGTCGCGAAGATCAGCGCGGCCAGGGGCGATCTAGTCAACGTCTCGGGCGCGAGCGACATCGGTCTTGCGGGTTTCGATCCGGTGTCGTTCTTCGAGGGCGGCGCGCCCAAGAACGGGTCGCCGATGATCCGTGCGTCCTACGGCGGCGCGACCTACCTCTTCGCAGACGAGCAGAGCAAGGCAGAGTTCGAGTCCAACCCGGATCGGTACGCACCCCAGTACGGCGGGTTCTGCGCTTACGGCGTGTCGCTGGGGATCCTGCTGCCTGTTGACATCACGACGGCGCAGGTCCGCAACGGGAAGCTGTACCTAAACGTGAACTCGGCGATCCTCGAGAAGTTCAACGCGGACTTCGACGGGAGCGTCGATCGGGCGAACGAGAACTGGCCCAAGCTCTTCGCGGAACACGCGGAGTAACGGACGGGTTCTCTTCTTTCAACTCATCTGGCTGACGTGGCGGAGACGCCACGTCGGCTGATTCTCAGACACAAGTACTTCACGACAGAACGCGCTGTGTACGCCGGTTTCGGAAGGAGTTTCACCATGACTGTTTTGCTGCGTGTTGATGCGAGCGCACGCTTGAATCGATCGATCACGCGTCAGTTGACACAAAGGTTCATTGATGGGTGGAGATCAAGGGATTCGGCAGTTCAGGTCTTGCCGCGGGATATTGGGCGAAACCCGCCCTCAATCGCGTGCGAGGATTGGATCAGTGCGGGGTTCATTCCGCCAGAGCAACAGACCCAGGGTATGAAGGATGCGCTCACAGAATCAATGGAACTCATCAGCGAGGTGCGACGGGCGGACGTGATTGTGATCGGGGCACCGATGTACAACTACGGGCTCCCCGGGACTCTGAAAGCATGGGTCGATCAGATCGTCCGCCCTGGTGTAACTTTCTCGTTCGATCTAGGGCGCGGGGAATTTCCGATCCAGAGCACGCTCAGTGGGAAGACGCTTGTTGTCTTGTCATCTCGGGGCGAGTTCGGGTTCGAGAGTGGCGGGATCCGCGACGGGTGGAACCATATGAGCCCGCACCTGCGGACGATCGCGACGCGATTGTTGGGTATCGCTGAGGAAGATATCTACGAGATCGCATCGGAGTATCAGGAGTTCAACGACGAGCGCCATGAGCGATCGCGTGAGCGGGCGATGCATGACGCGGCGGAGCTCGGTGCCCGTCTGGCAATGGCCGGCGGGTAATCAAACTTCTTCATGGGAAGGGCACCGTTTTACTCTCTTTCATTTCGATGCCCCTCTTGTCGTCGCCCGGGCGAGCCTTGTGCTCGCCCGGGCGACGCTTTGTTTTTATATTCAAACCAATGGCACGAATCGGAACTCGATCGATTGCAACGGCGACGCGAGGTACCGGGACATAGGTTGGTCAGTATGTGGTGACGCGTCGGGGACGATTCGCGCGGGCATGGAGACGACGAGTTCCTCGGTGTCGAAGGGGTACGGGTCGAGCCCGATCGTGCGTTCATCGAGTCGTTTCCAGGTGAGGGTGATCCGATCATTCCATCCGGCGCGGGGGACATGGGGGAGCTCGTGTGTTTGGGTGTCGTTGAGCGCGAGGTACAGGGACATGGAATCGAACAGTTGCAACAGGCGTGCATGAGCGTAGAGGTGCTCGGGCTCGAGTGCCCGCGCCATCGTGGGGTCCTTCGCGATGCGACCGATGAGCTTTGCCTGCATGTTTGAGAGTTGCGAGAGGAATGCACGGGCCTTGGTCTCGTCGCTGACGAGTCCTGCCGCTACTTCGGGTGAGCCGAAGACGAAGTGGCGGCGCAGATCGACATCGCAGGAGTGGAGGTCATCAAAGACGACGGCGTACAACAAGTACGCGTGCATGCTCGTGAGGAGAGCGGCGTATGGGTGATGCGTCGCGAGCCGCTCAATCCCAACAAACCATCGTTCAAATCCCCCGGCGTGCCAGGCGCCGAACTCGTTCTCTTCCGTCGGCGGGGCTGCCTCGCCGACGCCGACGGGGAGCCCATCGTTCGCGGAGAACTTGGGCATCGCTTCGGTTTCCCACCACCCGTTGTCGTGCTCCGCGATCCCCAGCACGATCTCGTCGCGCCACCTTGCGGGGTGCGTCGTGTTCTTCTCGAACCCGGGGCGGATGAATCCGTTGGGCCCGCCCCAGTGGGCCGCGAGGAACCCGCTGACTTGGGCGTGGTGGGGTTGCTGGATCATCCAGGTTTCGTTGTTGACGCGTGCCTTGAGCATGTTGTGGTCCTTTGTGTATGTGTGCGGGGTGTGGGGATCAGTACGCAGCGGTGAAGTTCCCGCCCGTGTGCCTGGGTGTTTCGATCTCGTCGAACAACGCGACGGCGTAGTCCTCCATCGAGATCTGTGAGTTTCCATCTGCATCGACAACGAGCGTGTTGGGGTGGGTGCGGTAGGTGCCGGTGCGCTCGCCGGGCACGAGCATCGCGGGCGGGCAGAAGTAGGTGCCGAGTGATCCGAGTTTGGGGAGGGCGGATTCGTACTGCGCCTGTGAGGCGTGCGCGATCGCGACGGACGATTCGGGGAGGAAGTTCGGCTTGGTCAATACGGTGTGCTCGGGCGCGTCCGGGGTGATGAGCGGCGCTGCGCCGCCGACGATGATGAAGCGTGTTTGCGTGCGGTTCGATGCGTCGATGATCCGGTCGGTCATTTCCACCATTCGCTGCTCCTGCCCTGCGGGCGGACGCAGGGCGCTGAGGACGATGTCGTGCTCGGCGATGACCTCGTCGAGGTCCGAGGCGCTGAGGACATCGCGGCTCAGATGATTCACCCCGTCGGAATGCGTCCCGGGCGCGGGCGTGGTGCGGGCGATTGCGGTGATCCGGTGTCCTCGCCGGGTGCCCTCGCGGGCGAGGCGTTGCCCGACTTGCCCGGAGGCCCCGAAGATGGCGACGGAGAGGGTGTCGGTGGTGGCTTGTGCGGGTGTCATGGGTGCTCCTTTGCAACTGTCTTGAGGTCAAGATAAAAAGCGAATGCTTTGAAGTTAAGATATATTTCTTGATTTCAAGATAAATTGCCGATATGCTCAGGGCATGAACCAAGTCGATCGCATTCTCGAGCAGTGGGGGCGGGTCCGCCCGGATCTGGATGTCACGCCGATGGGGCTGACGGGGCGACTCAAGCGCATCGCTCGCATCCTCGAACGCGAGATGGAGCCCGTGTTCGCGGATCACGGGTTGAACCTGGCGAGCTTTGATGTGCTCGCGACCTTGCTGCGCAGCGGTGAGCCGTTCCAGCTCTCGCCGGGCGAGCTGATCGAGAACACCATGGTGACCTCGGGGACGATGACGAATCGCATCGATCAGCTCGTCAAGGGCGGGCTCGTCGAGCGTGTTCCCAACCCCGATGATGGGCGGAGCGTGCATATCGCCCTCACGAAAAAGGGGAAACGCGTGATCGATCGGGCGATCGAGGATCATGTGCAGAACCTGCACCGCCTTACGGATGGGCTCAGTGAGAACGCGTTCGCAAAGCTCGATCGTTTGCTCGATCAGTATCTCGACACGCTCGAGGGGAGCGATTGATCATCGCTCCTAGAATCCTCTGAGCACAACTCACTCGGGAACGGAACGGGAGTCTCATCATCATGAGAGCAACCAAGGCGTACGCGGCACAATCCGACACCTCCGGCATGGCACCCTGGTCGATCGAGCGGCGTGACCCGCGACCCGATGATGTCGCCATCGACATCATGTACTGCGGGGTGTGTCACTCTGATCTGCACTTCGTCGAGAACGACTGGGGCTGGACGATCTACCCCGTCGTCCCGGGGCACGAGATCGTCGGACGTGTGACCAGCGTCGGGTCTGATGTCACGAAGTTCAAGACGGGCGACATCGTCGGCGTGGGGTGTCTGGTGGATTCCTGCCGGGCGTGCGACTCGTGCAACAACGGGCTCGAGCAGTACTGCACCGGCGGGAGCGTGTTTACCTACAACGGGCAGGACAAGCACGACGGTTCCATCACCTACGGCGGGTACTCAGATCATGTCGTCGTGTCGGACCGGTTCGTCGTCAAGGTCCCCGATGGGATGGACCCAGCGAACGCGGCTCCGATGTTGTGTGCGGGGATCACGACGTACTCGCCTCTTAAGCATGTGGGCGTGAAGAAGGGCGATCGCGTCGGCGTCGTTGGCATGGGTGGGCTGGGGCACCTGGGCATCAAGTTCGCGCGAGCGATGGGTGCGGAGGTCATCGTCTTCACCCGCACGGAAGACAAGATCGAAGAAGCCAAGTCGCACGGCGCGTGCGAAGTTGTCGTGACGGGTAAGGACGGCGCCTTCGACGCCGTCGCGGGCTCGCTAGACTACGTCCTCGATACCGTCCCCGTGAACCACGATTTCAACCCATACCTGGGGTGCCTCAAGATCGACGGCACCTACATCGTGGTCGGCCAGATCACCCCGATCGAGATCCCGATCGACTCGACCCAGCTCATCATGGGGCGTCGCTCGTTGATCGGGTCACTCATCGGCGGATTGCCCGAGACACAGGAAGTCCTCGAGTTCGCCGCTGAGCACGGTGTGACCTGCGATATCGAGATGCTCGACATCAGGAACATCAACGAGGCGTACGAGCGGATGAAGAAGAGCGATGTGCGTTACCGGTTTGTGATCGATATGGAGACGATCAAGGGGTGATCCGAACGAGGAATCACATATGAAAAAGCCCCGCGCATCGCGGGGCTTTTCTGTGCCATAGATCAATGAGGGCGCGTTACGGGCATCCCGCTTTGAACGCGACGAGGTACGCCGAGACGTCGAAGAAGTCGAGGCTGCTGTCACCGTTGAAATCAACAGCGAGGTCGCCGGCGAGGAATAGGGTCAGGAACTGACTGACATCAAAGAAGTCGAGTTGCCCGTCGTCGTTGATGTCTGCGATACACACGGATTGAGTGTAATCAAAGGTGGAGTCTGATTGGACGATGACGCCTTCGGGCACGACGATCTTGATCCGGTAGAACCCGGTGAGCCCGATCTCGTTGCTGAAGATATCGTCGGCCGGGTTGTCACTGTTGGCGCGGACGAACCCGCCCACGTTGAGATTGAGGCTCCCGACGAGCGCCACCCGAGCGCCATCGCTCATGATCACCGTGTAGTTGTCTGTGCTAACGCCGGGCGTGAACGCGAGATGGCTCTGGTTGATGTTGACGACATTGAAACTCGGATTCACATTCCCACTGACGGAAGTTACCCGCATGTTGGATTGCAACTGGAATGTGGTGCCCGCGTCGAAGACAAACCCCGAGTTCATCGGGTCGGTCTCGGGTAGTTCGACTTCCAGGAAGAACTGGGCGTTGATTGGCTGGGTATTGTCGAAACCCGCGTCCCACGAGAATGTCAGCCGATCCGACGAAACCGCGGTGGAGATCGAAGTCGTGCCTGCGCCCACGAACCTCGATCCGACAGGGGTGAGCAGGTTGCTCGTGAACGCGGAGACCTGCCCGATGCCGTACCGTGAATCGGTGTTCGCGTTCGCGTTGATCGTGTTTGTGGAGAGCGACCCGGAGATGTTCTCGACACCCGCATAACCCGCCGAGGCGGTCGCGACTACATCTGGCAGCATCACGCCGGACATTGAGTTCGAATCACTGAACACGGTTGCGCTTGCATCAAGTGATGATTGTGCGAACGCGCTCGAGTTTAGTATGCAAGCGAAAACAACAGTCAGCGGGAGATGAGTCTTCATAGTTTCCCTCTCAAAGTACATCGTTCTCGTGGATCTCGATCCTTACACAACCGGGGTGAATATTGTAAAAGGAATATCGATCTCTACAATGGGTACCGATGAAAAACATCGTATTTCGTGCTCCGTTATGAATAACAGTGCGATTCGATTACCGTTGACGCTCGCTCAATGTTTCGCAGATCACCCGGCAGATGTCCTCGGGTTCGCTCATCCGCCCCGTGCCCGTGTGTCGACACGCCTGCCAACCTACGCCGGGGCCGACTTGTTTGAACCCGTCCTGCTCAGCGAGGGCGACGTTGCGGAGATTGCTCGGCTGATTCCACATCTGGTCGTTCATCGCCGGCGCGAGAATGACAGGAGTCCTAGTGCGATTGATCGCGCTGAGGATCAGGGTGACGACATCGTCCGTGCGCCCGTGCACGAGTTTGGAGAGCATGTCCATCGTGCACGGCGCGATCAGTGCGAGATCGCACCGGTCCGCGAGGGAGATGTGCTGGGGGTCTTTGGATTCGATGTGCTCCCAGGAACTCGTGTAGACGGGGTTGCCCGAGAGCGCCTGGAAGGTGATGGGGGTGACGAAGTTCGTTGCCGCAGGGGTCATCGCGACCGTGACCTGCGCACCCGCTTGGGCGAGGCGCGAGACAACCGTGCAGACCTTATACACCGCGATCCCGCCCGAGATCCCAACGAGGATTGATTTACCCTCGATATGCGGGCGCAGTGCATCGGGCGCGAGCCAGTTCTTCGCGTTCAAATCGGTTGATGACATGGGATCACCCCTTGGGGCGTGGTGGAGGGGTTAGAGCAGCGGCTCTTCAACGACCGCCTGCTCAGGGGCCTGATCGATGAACTCAAGGGTGATCTTGTCTTGCATGATCTCTTCGACCACGATTTCAAGATCGGTACGCCCGTCGCGAGCGACGAGCGGGCGTGCGCCCTCCATGAGCTGACCGAGTCGGCGCTGGATCAGGGCCGTGAGCTTGAACTTCCCGCCGACCTTTTCGACGATTTCGTCACTTTTCAGGGCTTCGATCATCTGCTATCCTTATGGAGCTTCGTGCGTTCCCGTCGGGATCGATCCCGTTCGGGCGGTTTGGCTGACAAGCAGCCGCGCGGGGGCAAGTATAGACACGCAACGGGTTTGGGACCAGTGGGAATCTGGTCCGGGTGATCTTCCAGCAGAGGGGGGATCCGGATACCGATCTGATGCGGATTGTGTGCGAGAGGGCTTGTATGACGACGTCCACGTTGACGGGGATGAACCCGGGTTCTGATTCTATGTTCAAAATCGGCGATCAGGTCGTCCACGCGTCCAAACCCGAATGGGGCAAGGGCACCGTTGTCAGCGCTGGCGCGACGACCCATGAGGGGAAAAAGTGTCAGCGTCTGAGCGTCCGGTTCTCGCGTGCGGGTCTGAAAACCGTGATGACGGGGGTCGCGCCGATCGAGCCCGCGGGGCAGGTTGCGGACGTCCTCAAACCCAAGGACGACGCGCACCACGATCCGCTCCCGATCGCGTCCGCGGGGCACAAGGAACTCATCTCGATCATGACGGGGATACCTGAACGCGCCCGTGACCCGTTCGCGACGTCGGCGCAGCGCCTGCGTGCGACTCTGGATCTCTATAAGTATGATTCGGATGGTGGAGGGTTGGTCGATTGGGCCGCGGCCCAGTCCGGTTTGGCGGACCCCTTGTCGCGATTCAATCGGCACGAGCTCGAAGAGTATTATCGGATGTTCGAAAAGAATCTGCGCAAGCACCTGTCTCAGGTGGTGCGAGACGCGAACAATGTACCCGCAGCGGAGCTAGTTGCGATTGCGAAATCGGCTCCTCCCGCAGCACAACGCGCGTTGCAGAAGCTGCACCGTCCGCGTTGATAAAACGCAACACCCGGCACAGCCGGACCCGTCTCGGAAGGATCCGGGACGAACCTAAAATCACACGGATGCTCAGAATGGATTGTCTGGACCCCACGGAGGGGATCTTCCCGGACCCGGCGATTTCGTGCGCCTTTGGCACGGCGTCTGGCCCAGTGCGTGCAAATGGAGTGGTGTCGGCGACAACGCGTCGGCAGACATCAAATCCAGAAGGGAATCAGACCATGAAAGAGAACGAGTTCCAAAGCCGACTTCAGAACCTCCTCGAGCAGATCGACACCCTCCCCGAATCCGAGCGCCCCAAGCTCGCGAAACTCGCAGAAGAAACCCAGCAGCGTCATTCCCGGATGAAGAAAACCATCGGTGAACTCCAGGAGTCGCTCGATCACCTTCGACTTTCCGTCAAGTACCTCGTATTTGATCTCGAAGCGACCCGCCGCGAAAACAAGTACCTCCGCAACATGCTCGAGAACGGCAACGGCGCCGAAGGCGCTGATTGAGCATCGACACGCGGTCACGCACACATGCACGAAGAACAGATCAAACCCGCCGGGTGGGTAGGACGATCCCGGCTGCTCAGCGTAACGACTCCTGAGCGTCAGACACATTCAGTTCGGGTGGTTTTAGTCTCCCGTCCGATCTGAGTGCCTCTCTCCACAACTCCCGATCTGTTCTTCCAACGGGGTCCGCGATGCGGGCCCCGTGTGCAATTGAAGGGTGGATGATGATTGAAGCGCCCCAGGGATGCACCTATCGTCTCTGCCCTGCTAGAATGCAGGAATGCCCAGTTGGGCAGAGCTGGATCGGTGCCCGAGAGGCTGAAGGGGCCGGATTGCTAATCCGGTAGTCGGGGTAAACCCGGCTCGAGGGTTCGAATCCCTCTCGATCCGTTCACGCGAAAAGCCACCCAGATGGGTGGCTTGTTGCGTTTTGAGCCCGTCAGTGCGGTTTCCGTGCGAGATCAAGGCGCTTTCATCGACCGACTCATCCAGATTTCATCTCCCACGCAGAACCTATAGACATCGAAGGCGGCGCGATCTCGTGCTGCTCAAGACACAAGGGAGACGAAACCATGATCAAGATGCACTTTGCGATCAGCGAAGGGCGAGGCGAGGACGCGGGGCGCGAAGCCGAGAAGCTCGGGCGCAAGCTCACGCACTTTGATTCCGAGGGGTTCCGTCATGATCTCACCCAGATCATCGCAGCGGTATCGAGCTTTGCGTTGATCCTGCGGATCCTATTCAGCGGGTATCGAAGATCATAAAAGATCATGTAGAGCTGAAATACTCGGACTCCCGAGCATGTTGATCGGGTACGCACAGCACGTGCGTGCCCGTTTTTCGATGTAAACCTGGAGTACAACATGAGCGTTGTGAAATGGTGTGTGGCCCCGATCTTCGGATTGGGAGTGGTGTCCAATTGCGCATGGTCGCAGACGATACACGAATCGATGAAGATCGTTCCGTCGAGTCTACAGCCGATGGATTTCTTTGGACACGATGTCGCAATCGATGACTCGATCGCGGTCATCGGCGCACACTTTGACGACACACGGGGTCAGGCTGCGGGTGCGTTGTATATCTACGACACCAACTCGGGACAGTTACTCCATGAGGTGTTTGGAAACGATACAACGTTCCAGAATAACTTCGGCGTCAGCGTCGCAGCGCAGGGCGGTTCCGCGTATGCCGGTGCGTTTCTGAACGACACGAATGGGATTCTCGCGGGAGCTGCGTATGAGTTTGATGCATCAGCAGGTTCGCAAACGCGGCGGTACAACCCGTTCCAGGTCATCTTTGTCGGGGAGCAATCAACAGGGAGTGCGTTCGGGTTTTCGATTGACACCAGCGAAGATTGGTTCGTTGTTGGTGCCCCGGGAGATCTTGAGGGCGCAAACGGCGGTGGAGGTGCGGTATATATCTACGATCGAGCATCTCGGGAGAACGTTGGGAAGTTCTTCGCTCAAGACGCGTCATTCGCGGACAACATGGGACGAAGTGTCGCGGTTGGGGCAGGCATCGTGGTTGCGGGTTCGCCGTTTGACGATGATCGCGGACAAGACTCGGGTTCCGCGTATGTCTTTGATGCGTCAACAGGTGAGCAGGTGCACAAGCTCGTTGCAGATGAGATCTCGCCCAACGCGATGTTTGGGTTGGCACTCGCGGTATCGCGCGATTATGTGATCGTAGGGGCGCCGACGTCGAGCGCCGCGGGATCCGCGTCCGGGGCGGTGTACTTGTTCGATTTCAATACCGGGCAACAGGTCGCGCGGATTCTCCCCGAGGAGATCAGTGCGGGGGATCGGTTCGGGTCGTCGTTGGATGTAGAAGATGATTTCCTGATCATTGGGTCGCCGTTCCATCAGGGGACAGGTGTTGTCTACGTGTTCGATCTCACGCGGCGCATCTTCGTTTCCGAGTTGCGTGCAAGCGACGCTCAGTTGGGCGATACCTTCGGAAACTCCGTCTCGATCTCCGGCTCACGGGTACTCGTAGGGGCGGAGGGGGATGACGACGCGGGAGACTTTGCCGGTGCTGCGTATCTCTTTGATCTTCCCGATGATCTCCGCGCGTGCAGTCCCGCGGATCTCGCAGCCCCGTTTGGGACGCTCGATTTCTTCGATGTGTCCTCGTTTGTCAGCGCAGCCGTTGCGAACGATCCGAACGTCGATTTCGCAGAACCATTTGGGAGTGTGGATTTCTTTGATGTCTCCGCGTTCCTCACGATGTTCCAAGCCGGATGCCCGTGATTAGAAGTCGTGTCGGTTGGTTTTTGTACGGGCGGTGTCCATTTGCAAGGGCATGATGGAACGTGCCTTGGAAAAAGCATTTATGAGTTCACACTGACGTTCATGAAGTTGTGTCAATTCTCAATCGATCCATCTGGCAGGTCTTGACCCACGAGTTCTATTTGCTAATCTATTCTCAATAGCTATGAGTCCCACTCGGATTTCATCTTGGATGATGATCATGATCTTGCTCCTGAACGGGAGTGGGGTGATGTCGTCGATCCACAAACTCACGCACCACGTGGGGGATGAATCGACGTTCTCGCATTGCGGTCACTCCAGCGATCATCACGATCACTCAAGCGATGACAAGAATCAGCCCAACCCTGAACCAGAAGACGAGGGGTGTGAGATCTGCCTCGGTCTCACAGGGATGCACCTGATCCCGATCGAGGATTCG
>SPJK01022988.1_pt1 | contig 11600 bp, 14 predicted proteins | sample 3741771 | NCBI WGS metagenome assembly SPJK01 (sample SAMN10925997, study PRJNA522277) | cold seep metagenome | isolation source: Elba SIP-enriched marine methane seep metagenome, extraction at timepoint T2 | place: Italy: coast of Elba, Mediterranean Sea
AGAAATCTAGACCGGCCGCCTTGAATGCAAACAGATCGTAGCTGTAGTTTTGGCCGATGTGTCCGGGGCCGTTATACAGAACGTCAATCGTAGCCTCTTTAAGTTTGTCACTCGCGATCATCCAAGGCACCGACACCGCAACGTGCTTGCAAGACATGCCGACGTTGTAGAGATCGGATCGGAGAGGATGTTCGGCCTTGTTTGTCTCGACGTCAGATCCAATACCGTTGCGCCCCGGACAGTGCTTAATGTGTTCGAGTGCGGCGAACATCTCGGGCGTCTCTCTGATGTGGCATTCTGGCCACTCCCAGGGCGGTAGCGATCCCTCAACACGCTTACGTGCGCGCTGCATGTGCTTGGCTAGAACCGGTAGCAGGTCGATTTGACGGGACACGAACGCGGGCTGATACATCGGGTGTACGGTGCGATCCTCGAACGTGATCACATGCTTCTTTTCGGTGCCCCGAGATCCGTCTTCTTTAAAGTAACCGCCCTGCTCCTCGCCGCCCATCCAGGAGAAGACTTTATATTTGTTGCACACTGATTCGAAGGCGGTGTTACCCATCGCCAGGACGTCCTTCGGATAGTTGTCCATCTCTCGACGCAACCGGGGCCGACAACATGCAATCGCTTGCTTGACCACCTTGGGCGGAGTGTGGGGCGGGACCTGGCAAAGAAGAGCGTTTGCTAATTGGATCTGGCCGTAGTCAATACCGGCCCGTTTAATCGCTGGCCAGAATGCTTCATCTGCCGCACGTCCACACTGGTAGCGGCCCGTTGCTGTCTCCGATGATCCCGGATGCGATCCCAAAGTAACTAGGTCCGCATTTGCGTTGTGACGGGGGAAGATGGGTCGGCTGCTTGCAGCGAGCGGACACTCATCACACTTCGCCCCTAGAGCCTTCGCTTTGTCGTGGTCGGGGTGCATCTAAATCAGTCTCTCCACAGTTCGGACAATCCCAATCAAAGAAGAAGACACTAACTCTTGTTTCGTGGCCACAGTTTGGACAGAGTGCGTCGGTGCTTTTTGTATCGTTCGAGGGGTGTTTCTTTTGGTTCGACACGTTCCCAACTTTCTTCAAGTCCGATCCTATGTGAGAATCTCTTACCTGTGGTCCTCACGATATAGTGAAAGTAACCGGTGTCGTAGATCCGTACGACGTCGACTAGATCGCCCGCCGGTGTCTTGTAAACTTGTCCTACTTTTAGCGTCATAGCGTCACCGTAATTCCGTCGAAGCGATCATCGTCTAGGATCTTACCAAGCACATAGATGCCGCAACATACACTGAGTAGAGGGAGCCCGATCACCACGTGCTTGAAGGCCCAACTTGCCACCTTGTGTTTACTAATTCGCATTTGATACCTCGCCGCCCTGGACTTCTACTTCGGAAAGTGTGCCTTTCTCGGCGCTTCGTTCCTTGGTCCTGATCTTCTCTTCATGTGCACGTTGAACGTCTTTCTTTGCATTGGCGTACTTTTTTCGCGCCTCCCAAATCCAAGAAAGAATGGCGACCCAGAGAGTAAAAAGACCCAACCCTACGACCATATATCTACCGCCTACGGTAAGCTCGCTACGTGCTGTTATGGGACCGTTCCAATATGTATCAACGATGTATTTGGCAGGTTCTACAACCAAAAACCAAAGCCAAAGTCCAATTGCTGTTAGAGTCCCAACGATAATAGTGACGACATTGAGACCGCTCCGCCATAGTGCAAGACAGATTGCTTTAAACGTAATCACAGCATGCACCCCACTCCGATGCCCACAAGGACAAGAACGCTACACACAATCATCACGATCGTATCGTTACGCTCGGCATCCTTGGTAAGCCACAAGTCTCGGACGTGCTCGTCTCCTGAATTGACGTCGGTCAAGAAGAAGTCTCTTTGTTCTCCGTAAATGCGTCCGTCTGAATTCGTTTCGTCTAATCGCTCGACCATTTTAACTCCATGCCGCAAGGGACCCCGACCCTCCGACAACTTCCCACCCCGCGCTTAGGTTCGCGTTACCGTGTTAACTACTTGACTCCGAAGGGAGGTTTAACCAGCGTCGCATCGTCCGGCAACTTGCCCTGACGCTTCTTGACGTTGATGTAACCCTTTTCGTTCGGCTCTCCGATATAGATGTACGAGAATCGACCATTGAGTTCGGTCAAGTCCAGCTCTCCCGTCCACAGGTCGACGCACATATTGTGCACCATCTTAGAGACTTCGACCTTCTTATCGTTGACCTCTTCTTCCGAGATCACCTCGTTCTTGAAGGACCATTCCTTAGTGGCACGGTCGAACGAAGGGAAGCGCGGGATACGATCCTCGCCCAGCAAGTTCTGGAGCTTGCCAAGGCACATAGTGAGCGTATCCGGCTTCTTGTGATCCGGAAAGTTGGGGTTCTTGATAGGAAGAATCAGCGAGTCTCGCTGCGAAGGAGTGCTCATCGTCGAACGGTTGTCCGGATCTTCCAGAGGGAACTCTTCCCACTCGATAATCAGGGTACCGCTATCCGATACGCGCTTCTTGGTGTTGTCCGTAACGCTCGCGTACCAGCCTGAAGCCAGCCGCTTACGCTTGGTCATGTCCAAGAGTTCATCGTCAGTCGGAGCGATGTCATCCTTAGAAAGTACGATGTCATTAGGATCGATAGTCATAACTTGTTAACCTTTTGTTTGATTGTTGATTCTTTTGAATGGATTTAACGTGTCACTATTTCAGAGTTCACCTCTCACCTTCTTTAGGATCCTTCGAATGTCTGGCGGTTCCTCGGGATCCAGCTTAGATTCCCAATGGGAGCCCGAATCGTAATCACGCTTTCGTGTGTACACGATGCGCTTTTCGGTACCATCCCCGGCAGTCTTCTTTAGCACTGGCGCAACCAACGAACATGCACCCTTGTACATCTCAGGCGTCTTGTTCCCCGTAATGAGCGGAAGAACAGAAGCGAGTTCGTTTCCCTGTGCGGCCTTTACCAATTGAGCGTTCTTCTTTGCAGCACCTTGCATCGTATCGATTGACTTGACTTGCGTGTGGCAAAGCCAAATCTTACCGACCGAGTGCGGATTGATGCTGTTGAAAAACCGCCTGTGTAGATTCATCATTGCACCGTAGGCGCGTTGTGTATTTACGTTCGTCTTGGCCTTCTCTTCTTCAGCACCCATGCACCAAGAATAGATCTCAGTGTCGAGCGTCGAGAGTGTATCGATTACGATGTAACTGATATCGCAATCACTCAAGATCTCGCGCACCAAACCAGAAACAAGAAGCAACGCATTTTCTACGTTGTTTTCCCGCTCGGCCATCATGTGTTGCCAAGAGATAAAGTTCGGAACGGTTACGTTCATGTCCTCTCTAAGAGTGTTGAGACCGTCCGTATCGAACTCGATCCAAAGCATATCGTCTAACTCTTGGCCCGGTGCGAATGCCTCTCCGTTCCAATGCTTCGAGCCTGTGGTTGCGAGCCGAGTCTTGCCAACTTTAGTGGGACCGTAAAAGAGGAACGATGGGGGCCGCTCCTTGATTACGTTCCGCTGGCGTTCGAGAATCTGTGTAAACTCATTCCGCATCGTCATCGTCCTTTCCGGAGAGCTTAACGATCCCCTGATCGGTCACCTGTTTGATCACGTCCATGATTTCTTGCGGGATCCCGACGTTCGGAGCCTCTCGGCCTTCGTTCCTCTCCACCTCCATCGTCTCTTCCGCTAGGGCCTTGGCGATCTTGTCCATGTCGTAGTTATCGAGGAAGTACTTGAGCAATCCTAGGAATTGATCGCGGTGCTTCTCAGGACAAGCGATCATGATAGCGGCAACGTAACCGGCCATGCCAGCATTCGCCAAGAGTTGGAGCTCGTTGTCATCCGTGTACTCTTTGAAGATATTGTTGTTTACTCCCTTGGTGACCATTGCAGCGACAATGCCCGGAAGATCGTCCGTCATCATGGCAGTAGCCGTTAGGAACTTTTCAATATCTTTCGCACCCCGCTCCGAGGTGGGTACAAAGTCGGAACCAGTTAAAGCATTGATGATTGTTTGCGTAAAATCCTTCATTGAGAATTCTCTTTCTTACGTCAGTATAGTTTGCTTGGAAGGCTGCGAACACCGAAAGCTGATGCGCATCCGGCGGAGGCACATACATAACTCTCAATTGGGGTTCACGAGTTTTAATGATTACGATTGCTAAAAATCCTTGATAGTTCTCTGCTCCATAAGTGTGGATATGTGCCAATTGATAGGCCGTAAATTGAATGTTGCCGGGCCCGAAATACTCGCCCAGATAGCTATGCTCTGCTTGGTACACCTTATAATCACACGCATAGACGCCCGGCCCTGGCAACGTAGGCCGAGTGATCGTAACAACCTTATCCTTACCGCGGCCCTTAGCTTCACGCTTAGACACTTCTTCTGAGTTGATACGTTTGACATCGTCTTCGTTCATCTCAACAGTAAGATCGATCTTACAAGTGTAGCGTTCTAGTTGATCGCGGCCGTCACGGAATCCGATAGCCTCATCCATTCCGGGAATCTCATCGCTGTCTAGAAGACGCTCCGTTTCGAGAACCTTGCCCCACGCTTCGACGGGATAGTTGGGCCGATACCACTCCAAGATATTGACGGCCTTCTCCAACGTACGCTCGCCAACCTCGATGAGTTCGCCCTCACCATCCATAAAGATCCCGTCGTCCTCTTTACCGCTGTGGTGCGTGTCTAGCATTGCGTGACAGACTGACCCAACGTCATTGGACATGTTCGAATAGACTTGCTGGAAGCCTGCTAGGGCTTTGGCAGCGCGCTTCTCCTGGTCCAAGTGTTGGCTACGTGGACAACTAACCACGTTCATGCGGGACGTGATCCCGAACCCGGTGTTTCCATCAAGTATATGAGGCATTAGCGGCGGTTCCTTTTGTACATCGAGAAGAGCGAGTTCTTAATGGGCTTTACGAAAATAACGTAGCTTTGGTGCCCATAGTTTCTTAGATCGTTGATGTCGGTTCCGTGATCCATATTAAACACCATCGCCACGGACCCGGTCGGGCGAACAATACGCCCCGGATATGTTTTATCGTAGACGCACCAACTCTCCGGCCGTGTACTTGGGACGTACTTCGACACTTCGTCTCTCTTAACGATCTCGTAACCCTTGGGGATGTTCTTATGTTCGTACATTGTTATTCTCCATTTCCATTACCACTAGGAACTCGCGTGCCTCCCCGTGGATTATCGTAGAGATTAAAGATCCAACGATCGCAGTATACCCATCGAAGTAGCTCAAACAGAATCCCGCACCGATCAAAGAACCCCACGACAGGAACCTAGGAATCATCCGAGTGATAGTAGAGATTAAGCGTGTGCCGGGCCCTGGAGCATGCGACGTATTTAATATTTCTTTCTTCATCGGTCTTCTCTGTAAGTTGGTTCGCAAGTACGAACACGTTATCGGCTTCCATGCCCTTGGCTTTGTGAACGGTCGAGAGTCTAATCACATCGCCCTCAACTTTAGGCGCGAACATGTAACTCAGAAGAGGCATGATCTCACCGATGACACCGACAGCGCCCGCAGCGTAGTCAATGATTTGGGCGATCTCAATCATTGAGGCCTTAATTGAATCGTCGAGGTCTCGTTCCCTGACGTCTTCGATATAGTCATAGAGTCCGGACCTGAGGTCTTTGATGTTGTCGGCCCCGATCTTACGGAGCAACTTCTTGCAGGCTCCGCCGAGACCTTTACCGATGATTACGCACTGTTTATTGTCGCGAGCAAGGTCGAGCGCAATAGGTACTAGATCGGCGTTACGACGCGCTAGCACGAAGTCTCCGGCCTTGACGTCAGTCATCTCACTGACTGTGTTAACTCGACCCTCGTGCTGTCCTGGGAGACACTCGAAGTCCGGTACCATGCGACGGCAGAAACGTACGATCTCCTTGCCGCATCGGAACGTGTTGGTAAGGTGGTAGCTATGCCCTTGCGCCACAGTCTCCAAGAAGCGTGACGAGGCCCCACGCCACCCATAGATCGCTTGGTAAGGATCGCCGATCCAAACGCGTCGACACTTCATACGTGAAGCGAACTCGGCCTGACATCTATTGACGTCTTGGGCCTCATCGATAAAGAGCACGTCACAATTTGGGGGCCGAATGGTCGGGTGTGTTGCGGGCAAGAAGATCATATCGTCGAAGTCCACTACGTCGGGACGGTCCAGCGATTGACTTAGTTGTTCTCTAACTGCCTCGACGCACTCGTCGAGAATTTCAGCAAGCTCGTCGTCGTCGTCAATGTCGGCCGCAAGTTCTCTTTCAAGCGTGCGTCGCGGATTATCGAGCGTGTTCTTTGCGTAGCTGATCGCACGCTTGATCACGTAGTGGTGACGTTCCAGATCGCTACACTCTTCGTGTAAGTAGCGCTTGACCTTGAGCCCGTCGACGTCCTTCACGGCCCATGAGATAGCCTCTTGGATGCCCTGGAACCCATAGCTATGGAACGTGCGGCACCTCTTTCTGTTCCCGTATTTGTTCCCGAGATCCATCGCCGCTTCACGATCAAACGCGAGCATGATCACGTTACCGTCAGTCATCTTGGCGGTCTTGGTTGCTGTCCAAGTCTTGCCAGACCCGGCCCGAGCAATGACGGCGCAATCCTTTTCGAGCGTCGGAACCTCATCGAAGATCCGTGTTTGCTGAATAGTTGGAGCGATAGTCATCGTCGGTTCTTTCTATAGAGAGTCTTAAGTTTAGTTGTCGTGGTTGTTTCTCGATCCATTAAATTAGGCCCCCATCGTCATTGGTCATTCTTAGTTTTGCTTCTTCAAAGATCTTGTCTTCATTGATTTTCATAATCTCCATCACTGCTTTCTCGCCGGCACCTTCGCGCACGCACTTAGTGATCGCGTCGATCTTCTCGGCTACGGCAGCGACCTTGATTTCGTCCTCGGTCCGCTCTTGAGCGAAACAGTCAATCGTTGCGGCGCGATCACAAGAGAGACGTTGGAACCGTCCAAGAAATTGGATGATCTTAGAAGGCTTATAGCTGTACTCACAAAGGGCCGCACGCTCGATATACGTTAGGTCGATAGCCTCGCCCATTGCCTCGATCGTACAAATAGAGACACTGTATTTAGCTCGCTGTACTCGATCCACTTCGGCCATGCGTCGCTTCGGTGTGGCCTTTCCGTGAAGTGGCAACGTCGATACGGTCCCCGCCGGTAAGAGTTTGTGGTAGCCGCGCAAGCGCTCTGCGAATTCTTCTGCGCTATCTGGATGGAAGAAGAAGACGCCAACATGGTTGTGATTCTCCATGACTTCCGTTGTCCACTTAAGCATGCGCCCGATCTTGTCCTCGTGTCGGTCCAGCATATGAGCGTTCAAGGTCAACGGTGGAACGTGACCGCCAAGTACCGCGTCAACCTTGGTTGCACGGAAGGTAACGGCGTCGAACCTAGCTTGAAGTTCTTTCCAAGTCTTCGGATTAATGTCACCGTAAGTTGTCCCGTACTCGTTTGTATACTTCTGACAGTATCGATTGAGGAACTGCCACTGGGTACCGAAGCGGCCTGGCCACAAGAGTTCTAGTTGCCCCCAAAGATCCTTTGGTTCGTTCGCCGCGGGCGTGGCAGATAGCATCACTCTAATTGACTTCGGATTGTTATCGACTAACGCCTTCCCGGCTTGCCATGCTCGGGTCTTGGTGTTCTTGAATGCTTGTGACTCGTCGAACACAATAGCATCAAACTTGCGGGGTCCCGACTTGTAAAGGATCGCCGACGTACAAACGACTAGCTTGGTTTCGGGCGTAACTTTCTTCCAATCGGAACCCTCCTCAATAACAACCACAGACTCGGGAGCAAACCCGGCCCACCGCGTGAATTCGGCCACCCATCCATAGCGATGGTTAGCGGACGTGATGATCAAGATAGTGGCACAGTCTTTTACTAGCTGGATCGCCGCCGCGGTCTTGCCGAGCCCGGTTTCAAAGGTCAAGAAGGTCGAACCGTCATAGTCCCTATCAGAAGCCACTGGAAGGCCCTGCCAAGGCTTAGCTACCTCAGTGAAGTAATCGGAAGGGGTTGGGGCCGGAGCCCACACGCGGCGATCAGCGGCCTTGTAGAAGATCGAGCTTAGTTCATTGGGAAGGCTCTTGTATTTGACACCAGGGATCGGGCGATACTTGTCCCCAATTTGGTGATCTACTAGGCATGTGCCCCTACGTGCCGAATTTTTGAGGGTTGTCATTCATAGCCTCCCGGCGAGGGTCTAAGAGTTAAGCGGTATCAGACGGCCTTTGTTTCATGACCACACAAGAAGCGAAAAGGCATTGTAGGATCTCCCTACACATCATACGGCGGTCTGATACCTATAGTGCGGGTGAGGATTGAACTCACGACTACGGCCTTATAAGGACCGCGCTCTAACCACTGAGCTACCGCACCTGTCCCGTTTTAATTGGGCCGTTCCGTAAAGATAATCTGGTCGAACGGCTCAACGACGCTCCAGCACGAAAGCCAGGTGTTGACGTAGGGCCCACCGTTCGGGTCGAAGTCGAAGCCCCCATCGGCGACGAGCTGCGCCGCGTCCCACGCGTCCTGGCCCATCTGGGTATAGCTGATGATCCCGTTCGCTTGGTAGACGTTTGGTCGAAATACCACTGTGGACGTCACGAGATTTGCGCCGGTCACCGGATCATCGAAGCTATTGACGCCGGAGCTTTGCGACGTCACGGCTTGAAGGGTCTTCGAGGAATTCAGGGTGTCGTCGACGTCGAACCAGAAGTAGCCGGGGCCTTCGTAGCCCTCCTCCGCCTCGGCGATACCAGCCGTGCTGTTGTCTGCGGCGTCGCGTCTATACGAGTAGGTAGCACCCGGGCAAAACCATCCGCCAAAGTTATTACAGGCACCACCGGAGCCCGTGGGGATCGGTACCGCACCGACCGTACACGAAGTGAGATCCCATGGATTGTAGCTACCGCCTTGCGGCTCGTGACCAGCCGGGAGTGGAACCGGGTCCGCCGGTGTGTTGTCGAGACCGTAGGACAGCCAATCGAGGGTCGGGTGCGCACAGGTGTCGCCAAATCCGGCTCCGGGTTGCTGGACGGCGAAGGCGTCACGCGCGCAAAGCGACCCACAAAGTGCCGTAGCGTTTGGATCGAACCTAACAGTGCCGATCGTGTAGGGGTCATATTGATGATCGTTGCTGACTGGAATGTTCCCGACGCAGCCGTACTTAAGTGCACCAACCACGCCGGTAATGCCACCGGGTGGAAGCAAAAAGTCGCTAAATTGTTCTAACTCTTCGAAGCAGATTGCGCCCTCGGGGCATTGGTATCGTTTCGAGGTTTCAAGATCGTCCTGTTCGATCTGGCCACCACATGCGGACAAGAACAGAAGGGCGGTTAGATATTTCTTCATCTCATTTCTCCTTTTACAGATCCATTACTTTATAGGCCCAATAACTTACCAAGGTCAGCCCGACCCCGATAATACAACCGGTGAAGAAGTGTTCTGCGAAGCTATTCAGGCCCTCCATTACATCGATCCTTGGCGCTTGGCCTGGACTTCACGAGCCTTGGCAAGTTCATCCTTTTCCGTGACAGCCTTAGCGGCTTGTGCGACCGGTGCAAGCTGGGCTCGATACTTTGCGACACCCTTCAAGAATGCAGGCTTGACGCTATCGAGGGCGACCTTACCACCGCGGGCGATCTCGGCCCCGAGTGCGGCTTCAGAAGCATTGACACCCACCTCAGCAAGGAATTGTGGGATCCATTCGAAGACTCCTTCGATCTCACCGTCTGAGTTCTCTTTGGTAGCGAAGATAGCGCCGTTCATGATGGCGAAGGCGATCATTGCACGCAAGATTGCGTCGAGCTTGGGATCGCTTCGGGCCATCTTATAGAGTTCGGCCCATCGGCTATCTTTAAGGCCCCAAAATCCTTCACGCTTGCCTACGCCAATGACTTCTTCAATACCTGCTAGAACCATGTCCACGCCTTCACTTCCAGCGAGGATTTCAGCACCGAGAATCAGTGCGTGTTTGGTTGCGGTGACGGCGCGATCGGAGTGCGTCTTGTCTTTGTTTGCCATTTCATTTTCCTTTGCTTTGATTGTCTCTAATTGTGATTCATTTTCGGTTGTGATCTCAGTCAGACGATTGACTTTCTCGCGTATCGTCTTCGACCTTTCTTCGTTTTCTTGGACTGTCAGATAGAGTTCTCTAATGTCCTTCTTGGCTTCTTGTTCGAACGTATCTCTATCTTTGATCTTGGACTCGATCTCATCGATCTTATTTCTGAGTTCTGTCAGATTGGGATCAGTCTTCGGTTCGCCCAGAACTACGTCTGTCTTCTTTGGTAGCGGTGAGATGTGTTCTAATCCGTGGTCAATATCTACGCAAAAAGATGCGGCTACAACGGTCTCCACTTGTTCTCTAGTATCATTAGGATCGCCAAAAAATTCCGAAGCATCATCGTAGCCTGTAGTATAGAGCGAAGTATCATCCCAATCTAAACGTTTAACGGTGTCGTCGGCCTTTTCCCAATGTTGGACTACGCGCTTATTTTTGGGTACGTTTGGAATCTCAACACCAATTAGCCAAGTTTCGTTATAGTCCTCTTTGTAACCACCAAAACTCAAAACGGAGTCGGACGCTCCTGTTCTAGTGATATACCGAAGGTGATTCTTTTCATTTTGTGGAATTTCACCTAGAGTATATCCACTGCGAATTTCATAAGGAACAATCCAAATATTATGGTGAAGTCTCTTGACCTTAATCCAAGCAGGCACGTCGATCGGTTTGCTGGTGTCGAAGATTCTTTTGTCTACTTTTTCACTCATCGTCGCTCTTCCATTTAATAGACGGTGTGGCGCTCAAGGGAACGCGGTTGTCATCCGAACCACCCCAAACAAATTTCCAATTCATGGCACCTTTTCTCCAAGGCGCATCCTTAAATCGGGTCTCGATTGGGATCGGTGTGTCTTCAGAACGGGGCCGCTTCAAGGCCCGGATAGCACAGTGTCCATCGTAGGCCGATGCAATGACGCTAGAACCTCGCAACACTTCGTCCATGTCGTCAGCACGCTTGATTGATTTGCGCGTGTGACAGAGAAGCAAGAAGCTACAGCCGTACTTGTCGATGATTTTAAATAGCGGTTCCATAGCCGCCAAGACAGTCTCTTGTTCGTTCTCATTGCCCTCGACCATGCGGAAGAACGGGTCAAGCACGACTAGATCGGGCTCAATGTCTTCAATTGTGGCCTTTAGTTCGCGTACCCAATGCGCCTTATTGAGTTTGATACCGGTCCGGTGTGCTAGGGCCTGATTGTCCGGAAGATCGAACCCGCCCGCGTTAGCGATGGCCCGGAATCGTTGCGCGGTCTCGCGTTCAGAACCTTCCTCAAAAATGTATAGGACCCGGGAAGGGTCGCTAGCTTCGAAGCCCTCAAACGTCTTACGTCCAAGGCTGGCCGTTAATGCCATGGCGATAGCTGCGTAGGTCTTGCCGCTAATCTTCTGTTTGCCTGATAGGAGCACTAGCGACTTTCGCGGGATCAAGTAGTTCACCAGCCAAGGCTGCGGAGGTTCGTTCACCTTCCGTTGCACCCATTCGGGAACGTCTTTGATTAG
>SPJK01034903.1_pt1 | contig 11597 bp, 8 predicted proteins | sample 3741771 | NCBI WGS metagenome assembly SPJK01 (sample SAMN10925997, study PRJNA522277) | cold seep metagenome | isolation source: Elba SIP-enriched marine methane seep metagenome, extraction at timepoint T2 | place: Italy: coast of Elba, Mediterranean Sea
CCGCCCGGCAACCATCAAGCGCGGTCTTTTACTTTGTAAAAGCCAAACCGCCCGGCAACCATCAAGCGCGGTCTTTTACTTTGTAAAAGCCAAACCGCCCGGCAACCATCAAGCGCGGTCTTTTACTTTGTAAAAGCCAAACCGCCCGGCAATCATCAAGCGCGGTCTTTTACATTGTAAAAGCCAAACCGCCCGGTAACCATCACGCCGCACCTCCCCATATTGACCTGATCCCGCAATCGGCCTAAAACCACCTTGTGGTGATTTGGGCCGACCGGCTTGCAGCCACAGAACAGGATGACTGTTCCTATAATTGCTAAAAGGTCGGGTGACAGGACTTCAGGGGCACCGCCCCATGACAGCCCGGCCCCCGACGGTCCGGGTTTTTTTGTGGCGAAATCAATCGCCAATTGCCATAAAGACCCAAGAACATTGAAAGGGATCGGTATGAGCGATCAAAAGAAATTACGCCCCAAAACCATCGCCGTGCGCGGTGGGTTGGCACGGTCACAGTTTGGTGAAACGGCAGAGGCATTGTATCTGAATTCAGGCTTCCGCTATGACAGCGCCGAACAGGTTGAGGCACGCTTTTTGGGCGAGGATGACGGCTTTGTCTATTCGCGCTTTGGCAACCCCACTGTCTCCATGTTTGAAGACCGGCTATGCGCCATCGAGGGGGCAGAGGCCTGCAAGGGCACCGCAACGGGTATGGCGGCCGTAAACGCAGCCTTGTTCTCTATCCTGTCTGCGGGCGATCATATTGTTGCCAGCCGCGCCCTGTTCGGATCCTGCCGCTTTATCTGTGAAGATTTGCTGCCGCGCTTTGGCGTTGAAAGCACGCTGGTGGATGGCCGCGATCTGGACCAGTGGAAAGCGGCGATCCGCCCCAATACAAAGGCATTCTTTTTGGAAAGCCCGACCAACCCAACATTGGAAGTGGTCGATATTCGCGGTGTCGCTGATTTGGCGCACAATGCGGGCGCGCGTCTGGTGGTCGATAATGTGTTTGCCACGCCCATGCTGCAAAAGCCGCTGGAACTGGGTGCCGATATTGTCGTCTATTCAGCAACCAAACATATTGACGGGCAGGGCCGCGTGCTTGGCGGTGCGGTATTGGGGACCGAGGCATTCGTGAATGACGAATTGCTGCCCTATATCCGCAATACCGGGCCGTCACTGGCGCCCTTTAATGCGTGGGTCCTTGTCAAAGCACTTGAAACGCTCGATCTGCGTATCAATGCCCATTGTGATCACGCGCTTGAAGTTGCGAACTTTTTGGCCGATGACGCAGGCAGCAAGGTTGCCAAGACGCTGTACCCGCTGCGTACAGACCATCCGCAATATGAGCTGGCGAAAAGTCAGATGTCTGGCGGCGGATCGGTGATTGCGTTTGATATTGTCGGCGGCAAGGACGAAGCCTTCCGCTTTTTGAATGCGCTTGAGATTATCGATATTTCAAACAATTTGGGCGATGCGAAAAGCCTGATTACTCACCCCGCAACCACCACCCATCAAAAAATCGGGCCAGACGCACGGGCCGAACTGGGGATCAGTGATGGCATGTTGCGTCTGTCTGTCGGCCTTGAAGACCCGCAAGACCTGATCGACGACATTGCCCAGGCACTTGGTGCCGTTTGATGAATGATCAGGGCGGCACATATAGCGCGCGCACCGGCATGATTGAGGTAGCCGTCCGGCCCCTGTTTCTTGAGGACCAGTCGGACCCCGTTGCCGGGCGCTATGTGTGGGCCTATCACATCACCCTGACCAATCATTGCGATGATGACACAAGCCCCGCTGCCCGCGTGCAGTTGAAATCACGCCACTGGGTTATCACTGACGCGCTGGGCCGCACCGAAGAAGTGCGCGGCTCAGGCGTGGTGGGGGAACACCCGGTCCTGCTGTGCGGCGATAGCTACAGCTATACCTCAGGCGTGCCGCTATCAACGCCATCCGGCATCATGCGCGGCAGCTTTCAAATGGTGGATGCGGCAGGCCACGGGTTTGATATTGAAATCCCTGCCTTTTCGCTCGACTGCCCCTATGACGCGCCCTCAGTAAACTAGCATTACTGAATTGCACTACAGTGAATTGACCTGATCCCAAAAAGGTGCAAAGTTGCGCCCGAACAAAGGCGCGGCACAGGGATAAAGCACTAATCGATCGCGCCCCTAGAACCGTAAAAGGCTTAAGACCACCTAACAGGTTGGCTGCTATTCCGGCTTCCGACCCCAAGACAGTAATGATCGGAATTTTTATGACTGCTGATGCGCCGTCTACACCCGCAACTATTGATCGCCCCTCGCGCGAGGAGGCCGAGGCCGCCGTGCGCACCCTGCTGCGCTGGGCAGGGGACGATCCTGACCGTGAAGGTCTGCTTGATACACCCAGCCGGGTTGCCCGCGCCTATGAACAATGGTTTCAGGGCTATGGCGAAGACCCGCTGGAATATCTTGAGCGGACATTCGAAGAGGTAGAAGGCTATGACGAAGTGATCCTGCTGCGTGATATTCGCGTAGAAAGTTACTGCGAACATCACATGGCCCCGATTATCGGCAAGGCCCATGTTGCCTATCTGCCGACCAATCGCGTTGTTGGCATTTCAAAACTGGCCCGTGTGGTCGAAGCCTATTCCCGCCGTTTTCAGGTGCAGGAAAAGCTGAATGCCCAGATCGCCAACACCATCAACGAGGTTTTGAGCCCCCGCGGTGTCGCGGTGATTATTGAGGCGCAGCACCAATGCATGACGACACGCGGTGTTCACAAGCCCGGCGTCAGCATGGTCACCAGCCAAATGTTGGGCGAGTTCCGCAACAATCCGACGACACGGGCGGAGCTTTTGACTATATTGGGCAATCCAACCAGCCGTTTTGAAGGCTGATCAGCACTCATCTGATCGCCCTTTGGCGCAGACGATGAAGGGAACCCGATGACAGAGCTTCGACCGGTCATTCTGGTCAATGGCTTTTTGCTACTGACGCTCGGCCTTGCAATGGCGGTGCCTGTTGGTTTTGATTTGGCCAACCAGAATGAAGATTGGAAGATTTCGCTGTCGCTGCGGCGTTCACCATCTTTGTTGGCGGCGCCCTGACCATCGCGGCGCGCGGTGAACAACAGGCCGGGCAAACTGCCCTGTCTGTGCGGCAGGCGTTTTTGTTGATTGTGTCTGTGTGGATTTCCATCACCGCCTTTGCCGCCCTGCCCCTGTCCTTTGCGGGGATAGGGTTAAGTTATACCGATGCGTTTTTTGAGGCGATGTCCGGCATCACCACCACAGGTGCCACCGTGATGACGGGGCTTGATACAACGCCGCCGGGGATATTGATCTGGCGCGCCCTGTTGCAATGGCTGGGCGGCATTGGGATTGTGGTGATGGCGATTGCCGTTCTGCCCATGTTGCAGGTCGGTGGGATGCAGCTTTTCAAGATGGAAAGCTCTGACAATTCGGAAAAAATTCTGCCCCGCGCCACCCAGATCGCCAGCGGTCTGGCATGGCTTTATATGGGGATGACGGCCATTTGTTTCGTGGGTTATTGGTTTTCGGGGATGAGCGCGTTTGACGCCATCGCCCATTCAATGACCACAGTGTCAACGGGTGGATTTTCCACCCATGACGCCTCGTTCGGGCATTTCGGATTTGCCCATGCCGAAGTGATGGCAACCTTGTTCATGATCGTTGGGTCGCTACCCTTTACGCTGATCATTGTGGCCGTAACGGGCAAACCGCTGCGCCTGTGGCGGGACACGCAGGTGCGTACCTTTTTGATGATTGTGATGATTACAACCGTCGTGCTGGTTTTATGGCGGTGGCAATATCAGGACGTCTTAACGCTGGACACACTGCGCGAGGCTGCCTTTAACGGCGTCGCCGTGATATCGGGCACCGGCTATGCATCTGCTGACTATAATAGCTGGGGGCCGTTTGCGCAGTTGTTCCTGTTTTGCTGCATGTTGATCGGCGGGTGCGCCGGGTCTGCATCCTGCGGCATCAAGGTGTTCCGCTTTCAGATCCTGTACGAAATGGTCAAGGGGGAAATCCTGCGCATTCGCCACCCCCATGCTGTTTTTATTCCGCGCTATAATGGCCGCAAGATCGGTGATGACGTGACCGATTCAGTCATGAGTTTTTTCTTCCTGTTTGTCGCCGCCCTTGGCCTGATCATTCTGGCATTAAGCGCGACCGGGCTGGATTTGATGACCGCAGCGTCCGCCGCCGCAGCCGCCCTTGCCAATGTTGGCCCCGGTTTGGGTGATATTGTGGGGCCGACTGGCACCTATCAATCACTGCCCGACATTGCCAAATGGACCCTGTCCGCCGCCATGTTATTGGGCCGGTTGGAACTGCTGGTGGTTTTGGTGTTGTTCACACCCAAACTGTGGAACAGCTAGGAAGCCAAGTGCCTTATTCAGCAGGGGCATGATCCAGAATTTGCCGGGCGCTGGGTTTTAACCCGAACAACCGACGGATATCTTCTTGAATACCCAACATGGCAGGCACCACCATCAACACAAGGAAGGTGGCAGTTGACAGACCAAAGGCAATGGTAATCGCCATCGGCACCACAAAGGCAGCCTGCATACTGGTTTCAAACATCAACGGCATCAGGCCGCCAACTGTCGTCATGGACGTCAACAGCACGGCGCGCAATCGATCTTCGACACCGCTGATCACAGCGTCACGCAAGCTCATCCCCTGTTCGATTTTCTCGTCAATTGTCGTCACCAAAATGATCGAGTCATTCACAAGAATACCGCCAAGGCCAAGCAGCGCAATCAGCGACAGCATGTTCAACAACACGCCCATCACCATGTGACCCACAATCGCGCCAACAAGGCCGAATGGGATAATCGCCATCACCACCAAGGGGCGGGAATAGCTGGCAAAGACCCATGCCAAGATCACATAAATCGCGACCAATGACACCATAAAGCCCAACTGCAAATCTTCCAGCGCACGACTGGTATCTTCAATCCGGCCGCCATATTTATATTCAAGGTCATGGCGGTGAATGATATCGGCAATGCCGTTATCTTCCAGACCCTTCATGACGACCTGCGGGCTTGTCACCTGCTCATCAATATTTGCAGAAATCTGCACCTCAAGATGGGTATTGCTATGGCGCAACCGGGCAAAGCCGCGTTCTTCACGCAGGATAACAACTTCGGTCAGCGGCACTTTATCACCGGTTGGTGATGTGACGGTCATGTCACGGAACAGTTCTGCTGTATTGTCCTTTTGCGGGGTCTGGACGCGGATCTTGACCTCTTCATCACCACGGGCGAACCGCTTGGCAATTTGCCCATCAAGTGTGGCACGCAATTCGCGGCCCACGCTTTCGGTGGTAAAGCCCAATGCTGCCCCGCGTGAGGACAGGGTCAAAATCCATTCAGGCTTGCCATAGGGCAAGTCATCATCAATTTCCGACACACCGGGGAAGCGCGCCATTAATTCACGCACTTCAATTGCCGCTTCTTTCAGGCGGGCAGATTCACCGCCATAAATGCGCACATCCAAATCTTCACCGGGGGGGCCTTCTTCACGTGGCTTAATCACCAATCGATCAAGACCTGCGGGCACATGCATCACCTGACGCCATTGGGCGATAAACTGTTCGGCTGACACATCACGATGGTCAGGCGGTGTCATTTCAAGGGTGAAGCCACCAACATTGTCGCCCTGGGTCGGATCAAACACACCGGTTGCCGTGCGCCCATGTTGCCCAACCGCCATAACGATCAACGATTCATCCAGCTTCAACTCTTCCTGAATTTGGCGATCGGTTTCATAGACTGACCGTTCAAGCTCATACAGGAAATCCACCACATCGTCTTTTGACGATCCGGGGGTGAACACGATATTGGCGTGAATGGTTTCAGCCTCGGTCGGGGGGAAGAAACTGAATTGCACCCGGCCCGATGCCACCAACCCAATGGCCAATATCAACGTACTGACGGCAACTGCGACGGTGACATAACGATAATCATAGGTCACGCCGACAAAGCTGCTGAACCGTCCGCCACGGAACGCTTCAAACCGATCATCAAACCATTTGCGGAAGCCTTTTGCCTGCTTGGGGTCGGGGCGCAAGGCGCCGCGCAAATGACCCGGCAGAACCAAAAAACATTCCATCAGGCTGGCGATCACAACCGCGATCACCACATAGGTAATCGCACTCATCACCTGACCGATTTCATCGCGGATCAATAACACCGGCGCAAAGGCTGCGATGGTGGTCAAGGATGCAGCCGTCACCGGCCCCAACATGCGATAGGCACCGATTTCCGATGCCTGAATAGGGGTCAGCCCCTTTTCCCTTTGATGGGCCGCATGTTCAGCCACCACAATGGCATCATCGACGATAATCCCCAATGTCATGATCATCGCAAACAACGAAATCATGTTGATCGACTGCCCGAAATACAACATGGCCGCCATCGTCGCCATCATGGCCACAGGAATACCCGCCGCCACCCAGAACGCCAAGCGCCCTGACAAGAAGATGTACAGAATGATCACGACCAGCACCAAGCCGCCAAGGCCATTGCGCATCATCAGGTCGATACGTTCACGCAAATAGTTGGCGCGCACATCATAAATTTCGACATTCAAAGTCTTGGGCAATTTTGCCCGCACTTCGGCAATGCGTTCTTCGGCGATGCGCGATGTTTCAAGCACATCGGCAGTCGCTGCCCGTTCAAGTCGGATCACAATCGCCTGATTGCCCAACCGGTACTGAGTTTCAAGGGCGTCTTCAAAAGATTCCGAAACCGTCGCAATATCGCGCAGATAAATCTTCTCGCCCGTGTCGATTGAGCGGACCTCAATCGCGCCAACGGCATCTGCCGTGACGGCCTTGCCCACCGACCGCACCTGTCGTTCGACGCTGCCTTCAACCACGCCTGAGGGGATATCAAGGCTTTGCTGTGAAATACGTTGCGAGATTTCCGGCAGGTTCATGTTGAGCTGACGCAACGCAGCTTCGGGCACCTCAACCAGAATTTCGGCATCGCGCATACCAAGGAAGTTAACCTTGTCTACGCCTGCCTCAATCAATTCATCGCGAATATATTTGGCATAATTTTTCAGCGCTTCTTCCGGGAACGGTCCGCTGATCACAATGCGCAAAACATCTTCAAATGGCCGTATCCGCTGCACTATCGGCTTTTCAGCGTCCTGCGGCAGGGTCGTCACCTGATCAATTGCCGATTCCACTTCTGACGCGGCAGTGGCCATATCGGTGCCGGTTTGAAATTCAACGCCTATCGATGCCATCCCTTCGGCGGCCATGCCGTGCAGTTCCTTGATGTTATCAAGGTAACGCAACTCAGGCTCAAGCGCTGACAGGATATTTTGCTCAACATCCTCGGCACTGGCCCCTGACCACGGTACGAGAACCATGACCATCGGGAATGACACATCAGGGAAAAACTGATTGTTCAAACGCGATGCGCCCGCACCGCCAACAACCAACATAATGATCATCAACAGGTTGGCTGCGTTACGATGCGTCACAAATAGACGGATTAACTTTTGCATGTGTGCAGGCCCCCGCCCTAATTGATGATGAGCTGATCAGCCAGATTGGCGTCGGCCACCCGGCGCACATCAACCAGCACACCTTCGCCGACACGGGCCAGCCGCGTGGTGGCAATCATATCGCCAACCTTCAAATCACCGCGTACAAGCAAATCCTGCCCCGCTGCGCCGACAATTTCAATCCGCCGTTCGGTAAGACGCTTTTCATCATTCACCACATAGATGCGGCGATTTTCGTACACTGAATCAACCGGCACCCGCACCACATCGCGGAACCGGCGGTCGGGCAATTCAACTTCAACAAAGGCACCGGGGCGTATCAGGGAGTCGTTCGGATCATCATCAATACGCGCGATCACTTCAACACCGCCACGGGCGGAGGCAATGCGCGGCCCGAACCGGTCAAACACCGCCACGGTCGCAATATCGGAATTCCCGATGCGCCACGTTACCTTGAATTCAGACACGCCGGGCGTCAGCGCCCCATCGTCCGAAATCAGGCGACCAAATTGCTGATCTGACAAGGTGACCTTGACCTCAAGTCCGGCAACGCCCTGCAAAGTGGCGATGCGTTCATTGGGCGAAACATTTTTGCCCAGCTCTGCCGTGACGTTTGAAACAATGGCGTCAAAGGGCGAATAAAGAACCGTGTCCGTCAAATCACGGCGCGCCTTGGCGACAGCTGATTCCAGCCGATCAATCGCAGCGGCCTGTTGGGCCAGCCGGGCGTCCTGTGCCACCGCATCACTGCGGGCCTGTTCGGCTGCCTGTTCGGCGCTGCTGACGGCCAATGCGCGGTCATCCACATATTTCTGGCTAACCGTGCCACGCTGATACAATTGATAGGCACGATCAAGATCACGGCGGCGCAATTGCAACTGCTGCTCTGCCTGATCCTTCGCCACCATCGATGACGACACGCGGGCGCGTACTTCATCAAGGCGGGCGCGCGCTTCGTCCAATTGTGCAGAACGGTCACGCAAGGTCACTTCATAGTTAAAGGCATCGATGCTTACCAGGGCCTGACCCTTTTTGACCCGGCCACCCTCTTTCAGCTCAAGCGCCTTTTTGACGATGGGGCCGGTAACCAGCACCCGCAAATCGACATCGCGGCCCGCTGAAACGGTCCCGAACGCCTGAATTTTCGGCTGGACATCCTGTACCACAACCGGAACGGCAGAAACCGCCCACGCCTTTTCAGATGGTATAGAGGGGGTCGCCTTGGGGCCAGTTGCCACCAAAACGCGCGCGCCCAGAATTGCCAATGCAAGCACGACTATAGGCAACACAATGCGCCTGATCCTGCCCGGTTTCTTTACCTTCTGTGTATCCTGATCGGTCACAGCCATCCCCATTTACATGACTACTTGTCATAATTTGTTTCATTTCTATAGTGACGGGCAGTGGGCAGGCAAGCAAAACAACGCCCTTGGGCCAGTAAGACGCAGCGTAAGGAACGGTAGACACGCCATGACACAGAGCAGAATTGACCGCGCAATTGCCGCGCTAGAGGCACTGGTAGGCTTTGACACCGTGTCCCGGCATTCAAATCTTCACCTGATTGAGTGGATTGAAGGGGCGCTCGACACCCATAATGTCCCCTACACACGCTTTCAAAACGCTGATGGGACCAAAACCAACCTATTGGCCCGGATCGGCCCCGATGTGCCCGGCGGCATCGCGCTGTCTGGCCATACGGATGTGGTACCGGTTGATGGGCAGGACTGGGACCAAAGCCCGTTCCAGCTGACCAAAACCGCTGCCAACCGCCTTGTCGGGCGCGGTACGTCGGATATGAAGGGCTTTATCGCGCTATGCATGGCCATGTTGCCCGAATTTACCGCTGCCCCCCTGAAAAAGCCCATTTTCTTTGCCTTTTCCTATGACGAGGAAGTGGGCTGCACTGGCTGCCTCGACATGGTTCACCATATGGGCACTCTAAACGCGCGGCCCCTTGCCGTGCTGGTGGGGGAGCCGACCGAAATGGCGCTGGTTGATGCGCATAAGGGCATTCGCACCTTTACCGTCACAGTTACCGGGCTGGAGGCACATTCAAGCCGCACCCATGAAGGGGTGAACGCCATCTTTTTTGGCGCACGCCTGCTGACCTTTATCGAAGATGAGGCGCACAAATTGCAGAAACTGGGCGATCCGCTGGACGGGGCAGACAGCCGCTTTGACTCGCCCTATACGTCGCTTCATGTGGGGGTGTTACAGGGCGGCACGGCGCTGAACATCATCCCGCATAAATGCACATTCACATATGAATATCGCGATCTGCCCGGCGCAGATATCGAAACCGTGCAACAGGCCATCAGTGACGTGGCCGCGCGCCTTGCCCAACAGATGCAGCACAAGGCACCCGACGCAACAGATGTCGGCATCACGATCACGCCGGGCCATCAAGTGCCACCCTTGCAGGCGGGGCAGGGTGGTGATCAGGCCCTGCAAACCTTCCTGCGCCTAGCCCAAGCAAATGAAACCCAGGCCGTGTCCTATGGGACCGAGGCAGGGCACTTTCAGGCGCAAGACATCCCCACATTTGTGTGTGGTCCCGGCTCCATCGCGCAGGCCCATAAACCGAACGAGTTTGTAGAGATCAGCCAGCTTGAACTCGGCCTCGACATGCTGGCCCGGCTGATGGATGAGTTGGCAGTTTAGGGGGGTTACATCACAGCGCGTCAATCTCGATATAGTAACCGTTTGGCATTAACTCGAACGGTAGGCGTTCCTCATGGATTTCTCCGTTGTCGTCCTTTACGACAAACACCATGATAGAGTCAGCTTTACGAATTGCTTGTTTCTGACATGAAGGCTCCTGCGGCCGACGATCGCCCCACCACATAAAATCCAATTCATCTTCAAATCCGGTATTCAAAAACGAAAAGTCAGCGCAGCGGCCATGCTTGACGCCCTTTATGGTCAACGTATCTCCATTTTTACTTAATGCTTTTACGACAATCGCTGGCAATCCATTGTCAAAATCAACTCGTATTTTGACGGTGTAATCTGACCTTTCCAGTTGGTAAGCAATAGGCATTTCACGGGCGGCAATATCCATCCCGCTTTGCGGGAATCCCATGTCCGTTACGATGATGTCGTCAACATCTTCAAAATTCATAAATTTGAATTCATTCACCTTGATTCCTTGACTCACCATATAGATCAGCAATAGCAGAATTACCGCTGTAATAAGGATCAATAGTCGTTTCATCATTTCTGCTTTCTGAAGAAATTTGGCGGCACTGGTGTATCCCCGCCCTTATACTCGCTCCAGTTAATATCAGCTTTTCCGCCCACAGATTCAAGAAGTCCGCGCGCATAGCTGTTAGAGTTATGATTTCCTGTCCACTCGGGAAAAAGGTCATAGTTGATGCAATCGCAATAGGCTTTATCAGCGGCCTGAACATTTTTCATGAAAACATCTGGGCTGACCCCTTCGGGCAAAGTTACCTCGGAAATAATTTGATTATTCGGCGCAGCGTCAGATGGGCGGTTGGGTTTGCTTTCCAACTCCCCCCAAAAACCATTAACTAACGGATTCCCCTTTAGCGTATTCGGACCCGCGCTGTAGGTGCGGTATCTCCTTTTTCGGGGGTATATTCAATCGCGGTGTGAATCTCGCCAGATCCCATGACTTCGTGGCCTGTGATGTAAACCTTACCGCGCTCACGATCTGCGGGAAGTGGTGGTTTAGGTTTCTGCATCCGTGGCGGGCTCGCCCGATCAGCACGCGCTTGCAGTCGCTCTGCGCGGGTTCGTGGAACAGGTCGTGTTGGTTCTTGCGTATTTTCCGCTGTCGTCCTGCGCTGTTCTGCATTCCTTTCGGCCCTGTCTAATCCATGCCGGGCTGCACGGCGCCGATCAGCGGGGGACAGGACGTTTAGCCGGGCCTGTCTATCCTGTGCGGATTTTGCTGCCTGTTCCTGTTCGGTCAGTGAGCGCCACTCAATAAAGCCATGCCCATCCTGCTCAACCCGGCGCAGCCAGTCTTCCGGCGTGCGCGCGGCTACCGTTGCATGCTGGGTGACACATAGATCAAGCCGCAGCTTATGACCGC
>SPJK01025019.1_pt1 | contig 11595 bp, 11 predicted proteins | sample 3741771 | NCBI WGS metagenome assembly SPJK01 (sample SAMN10925997, study PRJNA522277) | cold seep metagenome | isolation source: Elba SIP-enriched marine methane seep metagenome, extraction at timepoint T2 | place: Italy: coast of Elba, Mediterranean Sea
CGCTGATCATGGCCGCGGATGCGATCGACAATCTGACCAAGGGCAGCGACCTGCTGGTCAAGAACCACCTGCCGGAATACCCGGCCGCTAAAGGCGCCGCAAAACTTCCAGCGTTCCTGTACGCCTGACCGGTTCGAACAGTCCGGATGCGCAGGCCAGTTTCCAGATTTCATAAGGCGGCCGCCCCCCATCTTCCGGATTGGGGAAAACGTCATGGATGGCCAGGATACCGCCAGCGACCACGCGTCCGGCCCAGCCGCGGTAATCGGCCAGCGCCGCTTCCATCGAATGCCCGCCATCGATGAAGACCATGCCGAGCGGCGTCGTCCAGTTGGCGGCGATGACGGCCGAACGACCGACCAGCGGAATCACGCAGTCTTCCAGCTCACCGCGAAACAGGGTTTCGCGCAGGGCCGGCAGGGTTTCGACAGCACCAAGCTTGTCGTTGAACAGATCGGGGTCGTGATACTCTTCGCCCGGCTGGTGTTCTTCGGAGCCACGGTGATGATCGAGCGTGTAGAGAACCGTCCCGGCCTGGCGAGCGGCCGGGCCGAGATAGAGCGCCGACTTGCCGCAATAGGAACCGATTTCCAGCACCGGGCCCAGGCGTCCGGCCTCGGCGGCCAGCTTCGCCAGCTCCTGCCCTTCCCCGGGGTCGAGGAAGCCCTTTACCTCATCCGGATGGATCATCAGGAAATCGACGGATTGCGCATCTGGCGACGCAGCTCGGCGAGTTCATCCGCCCGGTCGCGCAGATCATTGACGCGGAGCGCCAGCAGGTCGCGTTCAACGCGCAGACCCGCCAAAGCGTCTGCATCGTGAAGAGATGTCATTTCAAGAATAACAGTCTCGAACACCGATTGCGCCGTCTGGGCATTCGCCATGGCTTGTTCAACCGAGCCCAGAGCATCGGTCACGTCGCCACGGGACAGGCCGATCGTCGCCTCCAGCAATGTGCGTGACGCGGCATCAATGCCAACGGCACCCTGCCAGACATGAATGACGTCCGCCCGCACCCGGTCCGGTGCACCCGCATCGGATAGCGTGATCGCCTGTGTGTCCAGATAGACCGTCAAGGCATCCGGTTCATCGACATCGGACTGGCCGGACAACTGGTTCATCCAGCGCATCGCCTGTTGCATCGAACTGGCTTCGCGAATTAGGCCGCGCATTTCGAGGTCGTCATTGAAGTGATCAACTGCCTCGTCAAGTCGACGATGGACATCGCTACCCGGCGCGCCCGGGGCGGAAAAACTGGATCCGGCAATCGAAATCGGCGCGCTGGCACAAGCGGACGCAAGACTGCAAAAACAGATGGCTAGCACGGCTCGCCCGAATGCGATCATCACACAGCGTTTCCCAAGATCAATAGTCTGCCCAAACCGTTGATGACGATATAGGCTGAAGGTTCGCTAGGCTATGGTTTATTGTGTTTATCACTGGCTAACGGCACAGTATTCGACATGGATGCTTCCTACTCACGCCGCCTGCTCTATCCGCCGATCCGGCCCTTGCAGGCCTCGCGATTGGCGGTCGGCAACGGACATGACCTCTACATTGAGGAGTGCGGCCGGCCGGATGGCCTGCCAGTCGTGACCCTTCACGGCGGTCCCGGTGGCGGCGTATCGCCGGCGCTCAGACGGTTTTTCGACCCCCGGCGCTATCGTGTCATCCTGTTTGACCAGCGCGGTTGTGGTCGTTCGACACCGCATGGCGGGCTCGAGCACAACACCACGCAGGACCTGATCGACGACATCGAGCGCATCCGCGAGGTGATGGGGATCGACAAATGGGTCGTCTTCGGCGGCTCCTGGGGAGCGACACTCGCCCTCGCTTACGCCCGCGCCCATCCGGACCGCTGCATCGGCCTGATCCTGCGCGGCATCTTCACCTGCTCCCAACGCGAGCTGGACTGGTTTTACAAGGACGGCGCCAACATGTTGTTCCCGGATGCCTGGGAACGACTTGTCGACCCGCTCAGCCCGGAAGAGCGCGGCGACATCATCCGCGCCTATTACGAACGCCTCGCCGAGCCGGACATCATCCGCCGCCGGCCGGATGCGCTGGCCTGGGCGCGATGGGAAAGCGCCCTGATCTCGATGACCGGCGACCCGTCGGCACCGCTGGCCGATCCGGTCCGCTCGGACGCCCTCGCCCGGCTGGAAAGCCACTACTTCTTCCACAAGGGTTTCTTCCAGCGCGATGGAGAGCTGATCGAGGATGCCGAGCGCTACAATCACCTGCCCGGCGTGATCGTGCAGGGACGCTATGACGTCGTCACTCCGCCCCAAACGGCATGGAGCCTCGCCCGGGCTTGGCCGCGAGCGAGGCTCCACATGATTGGCGATGCCGGCCATGCGGCCGGCGAGCCGGGCGTGGTCGACGCGCTGGTGCGCGCGACCGACGCCTTTGCCGACAAGTTCGCCTAGCCGAGGCCGAGCAGCGAACCGATCGCGCCGCCATTGAACTTGGCATCCAGACCCAGCAGCAGGATGAAGCCGATCGCCGGCGGCACGATGAACTTCACACTGAAGTGGAAGAAGGCGAACAGGCCATTGGAGGCATGGCTCAATTCGTCCCGCATCAAGGCTTTGGGAATGACCCAGCCGGTGAACACGGCGACCAGCAGGCCACCAAGCGGCAACAGGAAGCTTCCGGACAGCCAGTCGACGAAGACGCCACCGAACTCCGATGACCACACCGCTCCGGCGCCGATCATGAAGGCGAAGAAGCCCAGCAGCCAGGCTGCGGTCGGGCGAGAGAAATCGGAGTGCTCTTCAACGAACGCCACTGTGCCTTCCAGCAGGGAGATCGACGAGGTGATTGCGGCGATAAAGGCCAGCGCGAAGAAGGCGCCACCGATGATATTGCCGGCCGGCATGTCGGCGAAGACAGCCGGGAGCGCCGTAAAGATCAGGCCCATGCCTGCGCCCGGATCGATACCCACCATGAACACGATCGGGAAGATCATCAGGCCCGCGATCAGCGCCACCGCAGTATCAGCGCTGGCGATCAGGATCGAGGACGATCCGATATTCGTGTCCTTGGACAGATAGGAGCCATAGGTGATCATGATGGCAGACGCGACCGAGACCGAGAAGAAGGCCTGACCAAGCGCTGCGACGAATGTATTGCCGGTCACCGCGGTGAAGTCAGGCGTGAACAGGTAGGTTATGGCTTCGCCGGCCGCTCCGGAGATAAGGGAGTAGATCGTCAGGCCGATGAGCATGACGAAGAAGAGCGGCATCAGGAAGGTCGCAACCTGCTCGATCCCGCCTTTCAGGCCGCGCGCCACGATCAGGATGGTGATCAGCATGAAGCCGGCATGCCAGGCCAGCTGAATGAACTCACCCTGATAGAAGAGATTGGCGCCATCCGGCTGGGCAAAACCACCGGCAAAACCCGATGCCGCATAGGCCATGACCTGGCCCGCGATCACCGAATAGGTGGTCAGCACAAGGAAACCACCCGCCGTACAGACCCAGCCGACGATCGCCCAATTGGCCGACTTGCCGGCCTCCTGGGCCATTTTCCGGGTCGAGGAGATGGCTGATTGTTGCGCGTGCCGGCCGATCGCGATTTCCGCAATCAGGACCGGCAGGGCGAACAAGACCACGCAACCAATATAAATCAGGACAAACGCCGAACCGCCATTTTCGCCCGTCTGGAACGGGAAACGCCAGAGATTGCCGAGACCGACCGCGGAGCCAACCGCGGCAAGAATGAATGCGAAGCGCGATGACCAATGCGCGTGCTGACCGGCTGGTACTGCCGCCATGAGATTCTCCCCTGAAACAGGACGCGAAGGCGCGTCCACCCCTTACTGAATTGCCGCGCACACTTCCCCAACCGGACTTTCCGGTCAAGCGCGCGACGTTGCTGCACTGCGGTGTCAGCCGAACAGCCCGGCCCCGCGCGCCGGCTCGGCATTGCGATGGATATGGGCACCCAGGATCAGACCGAACCCGGCCATGACTGCCAGCACGACCGTGCCACCATAGGAAATCAGCGGCAAGGGCACGCCAACCACCGGCAGAAGACGCGACACCATGCCGATATTGATGAAGACATAGGAGGCATAGGTTGTGATGATCCCGATCGTCATCAGGCGCAGGAAGGGGCTTTTGCAGCTGATCGCGATGATCACGCCCTGGGCCATGATCAGCGCATTGACCGCCAGCACGGCGATACCACCAACGAACCCGAACTCCTCACCCAGTGCGGTGAAGATATAGTCGGTCTGCATCTCCGGCAGATAGCCAAGCTTCGACTGTGTCCCTTCGAGAAATCCCTTCCCTGTCATCCCGCCGGACCCCAGCGTGATCATTGCCTGATTGGGGTGATAGTTGATGCCGAGCGGGTCAAAGTCCGGGTTCAGGAAGGCATGGACCCGGTCCATCTGGTATTCGGCCAGGATGTTTTCGAGGCCATAAAACCCGATCCCGATCACTCCGGCCAGTCCGACCCCGGCAACGGCCAGGATGAACCACCAGCTCAAGCCAGCCATGAAGATGACCATGACGCCGGTCGCCGCCAGCAGCAAGGTTGTGCCGAGGTCAGGCTGGCTGACAATCAGGATCGCCGGCAGACCGATGATCATCAGCGGCGGCAACAGGCCCGAAATCGTGGTGACCTTCTCGTCGGGCAGGTCGTGGTAGAAGCGCGCCAGTGCCAGTACCAGGGCCAGTTTCATGATCTCTGCCGGCTGCAGGCGGATCGGCCCCAGATCGATCCAGCGCTGGGCGCCATTGATGGTCACCCCGCCGATTTCGACCAGAACCAACAGGATCAGCGCCCCGACATAGACCGGATAGGCCAGCCCCATCCAGAAGCGTGGCGGGAACATCGCGATGACGATCATGCCGACAAAGCCGAGCGCAAAGCGGATGGCGTGATTGATCGCCCACGGCTCCCAACTGCCACCACCCACCGAATACAGCATGCCGACACCGGCGGCGCCGAGCAGGACCAGCAACAGGACCAGCGTCCAGTTGAGCTCCATCATCTTGTCCGGCAAACCGCGCGGGACGCTTTCACGGAAGACAGCCATCAGGCGCCTCCGGAACGGGCGCGGCCGACATCGGCGAATACACCGGCACGGCTGGACGGATCCCGGGCAACGACGCGCTGGAGAATGTCCCGCGCCGGACGGGTCGCGGCGGACGAGCCACCCCCGTGTTCAATGACAACCACACAGGCATATTTGGGCTGGTCGGCCGGGGCGTAGCACATGAAAAGACCATGATCGCGCAGCCGCCAGGGCAGGTCCGCCTGATCACGCACGCCGCTTTCGCGTTCCGCCGCGGTGATCGAATAGACCTGGGCCGTACCGGTCTTGCCCGCCATCTCGATATCGCCCAGCCCCAATCCGCCCAACGAATAGGACGTGCCACCGGGTTCCTCGACCACCGCCCGCAAACCGTCGCGAACGCTGGCCAGAGCCGCATCGCTGACGCCGATATGCGATGCCGGTGGCATCATGGCATTGCGGTAGAGCGTCGGAGATACCGCACGACCGGACGCCACACGGGCCGTCATCACGGCCAGCTGCAAGGGCGACGCCGTCACATAACCCTGGCCGATCCCGGTATTGTAAGTGTCACCGGTCGACCAGCCTTCGTTATAGCGTGCGCGCTTCCAGGCCGCGTCGGGCATCGTGCCGCGGCGAACACCGGAAATTCCGATATCGAATTGCTCGCCGATGCCAAACCGCGTCGCCATCGCGTGCAGGCGGTCAATGCCGAGGCGTTCGGCGATCTCGTAGAAATAGATGTCACAGGAGGTCTTCACCGCATCACGCAAATTGACGGGACCATGCCCGCGGCGGCGCCAGCAATGGAATTCGCGATTGCCCAGGCGCACCGAGCCCGTGCAGTTGATACGCTCGGTCGGAGGAATGACCTCATGTTCCAGCGCCGCTGCCGCGACGACCGCCTTGAAGGTCGAGCCGGGCGGATAGGTCCCCTGGATCGATTTCTGGAACAGCGGATTGCGGTCATTCTCGCGCAAGGCGGCGTAGTCGGCCGTGGAGATGCCGCCGACAAACAGATTCGGATCGAAACTGGGCGTCGACACCATGGCGATCAGTTCACCGGTATTGACGTCCATCACGACTGCCGACCCGCTTTCCTGTCCGAGACGCTCATGCGCGTAGCGCTGGATATCCGCATCAAGGGTCAGCACGACATCACGACCCGAGACAGGTTCGGTGGATTGTTCCGGCAGTTCGCGGATGACCCGGCCGCGGGCATTGACCTCTGTTTTCAGGGCCCCAGCCTGTCCACGCAAGTCCATCTCGCGCGCCACTTCGACCCCGGTCTTGCCGACCCGGAAACCGGGATGGCGCAACAGGCGTTCTGCATCGCGCGGATTATTGGCGATGTCTTCGTCATTGGGCGGCTGCACATAGCCGATCACATGGGCGAAAGATGGCCCGTAGGCATAGGACCGCACTTCGCCCACATCCGGTGTCACCCCGGCCAGATCGGGCGCATTGAGATTGATCGAGGCGAAGGTGTGCCAGTCGAGGTCATCCGCCACGGTGATGGCGTGGAAACTGCGCTGGCTGCGGGCCGTGCGCAGGATCCGCTCGCGCTCATAATCGCCCAGCGGCAGGAAGGGCTGGAGCCGGTCGAGCGCCGAGGCGACATCGCCCGCCTGCTCGGGCACCAACAGGACGCGATAGCTGTCGCGGTTGTCGGCAACGGCGACCCCGAACCGATCGAGGATCCGACCACGGGACGGCGGCAGGAGATTGAAATTGAACTGATTGTCCTCGGACATCAGCCGGTAGCGCTCGGTCTCCAGCACCTGCAGGGAGTAAAGGCGCGCCCCCAGACCCAGGAATGCAAGCCCGCCCGCCCCTGCCATCAGCAGGGCGCGCCGGGTGAATTTCAGATCCTGTTCCTGTCGGTCAGCACGCATGGAAATCTGTCATCACCCCCCGATAAAGCCGGAACTGCGGGAGCGGCGGCGCCGCAAGACCAGATAGGCCGGAAGGGGGAACATCAGGATGGAGGCGACAACCTCGATCGCCAAGGGCTGGAAGTCTGCCAGTTGTTCGAGCGCAAAACTGCCAGCCGCAAAGGCGATCGCGTGGGCCAGCAGCAAGGTCGCACCGAAGCGGAGCAGAACCGGCGGCAGATCGCGCGGCATGCCGTCTTCACCGCGGAACCGGAATACCGAGATCGCGACCAGATAGGACAGGGCCCACACACCCATGGGCGCGCCGGTCAGCAAGTCCTGGGTCAGGCCGATCGCGAAGACGGCAATCGGCGGCATGAATTGCGGCCGGACACCGGACCACAGGAAAATCGCCATCAGCGTCCAGGTCGGCATGATGGTCAGCCCGTCAACCAGACGCGTCGGCGAGGCCTGGACGATCAACGCCACCAAGACCGAGGCAATGCAGCCGGACGCCGCAAGCCAGGGCGAGCTTCGGTCGGTCGGTTTTCTCATTGCCCTGCCTCCGGCTCATCGTCATCGGTAGCGACATCATCGGTTGCGACATCATCGACTTCGGCCCCTTCGACAGGCGTGTCGACGGCAGGGACAGGCGCGACAGCATCATCGACAATAGCAGGATCCGGCCCGACTGGGTCTTCGGCAGCCTCCTGATCAGGCGGGGTTACACGACGATAGGGCCAGACCCAGACGAAATCGACCGGCGCCTGGTCGGAATAGAGCCGCACACGCCAGCCACCATCGCGGGTCGCAACCGCCTCGCCGATCGGCAGGCCCCGGGGAAGGATGCCGTCATCACCGGACGAGACGATGCGGTCACCGGCTTCGATGTCTGGCGCCCGGCCAACATAGTCCAGTCGCGGAAACTCGGAATTGTCGCCCACCAGGATGGCGCGGGCATTCGACCGGTCGGCCATGACCGGAACGCGGGAATTGAGATCTGTCAGCAAGAGGACGCGCGCTGACCGCCGCCCGGTTTCATAGACCCGGCCGACCAGGCCATACAGGTTGATCACCGGATAGCCGTCGCTGATACCGGCATCGCTGCCGCGGCCGATCAGCCGGGCGCGCACGAAGGGGCCGCGCGGATCGGCCACGGTCCAAGCCCCGATGCGGTCTTCGATCGCCGCGCTCTCGATATCGAGCGCCTCTTCATAAACTTCGATCCGGTCACGTTGGCGATAGGCGAGGTCTTCCCAGTAACGCGCCTCGATCAATTGCTGGCGCAAGCTGGCATTTTCTTCCGCGAGCTCGCCCTGGCGGCGCCAATAGGGACCGATATTCTTGATGCCGCGCAGGGGCTGGGCAGCGAGGTCGAGCAAAGGCGCCGACACATCGGTGAAGCCGGCGCGAAAACTGGCGAAGGGCGCGGATCGGGACCCCGGCCGGTCGAAGGCGATCAGCGCGCCGGAAACGACCAGAAGGGCAATGAACAGCGTCCGCGAAAAGCGTACGCCGTGCTCACCATCCTGTCGTGTTGAGCGTCGCGACGCCAACGCCTCACTCCTTCTCCACCGTTGCGATGGTGGAGATTACACAGCTTCGGAGAGAATGGGACGCCAGATCCGAAGGTCTTCCACCGCCTTGCCACAGCCCAGCACCACGCAGGACAGGGCTTCATCGGCCAGGCTCACGGGCAGGCCGGTCCGTTCGCGCAGCTCGGTATCGAGATTGCGCAGCAGGGCACCGCCACCGGTCAGCACAATGCCCTTGTCGACAATGTCCGCGGCCAGTTCCGGCGGGGTCGCCTCAAGGGCCTGCTTGACCGCCTCAACGATCTGCTCGACCGGCTCGGACAGGCTGTCGGCGATCATGGCTTCGGTCACCGCGATCTCGCGCGGAACACCATTCATCAAATCACGGCCCTTGATGTTCAAGGACAGGCCCTCGCCCTTCACCGGCGGCATGGCAGAGCCGATTTCCTTCTTGATCCGCTCGGCTGACGTCTCACCGATCAGAAGGTTCGCGGAACGACGGATATAGTTGATGATCGCTTCGTCCATCTTGTCGCCACCGACGCGGACCGAACGCGAATAGACGATACCGGACAGCGACATGACGGCGACTTCGGTGGTGCCACCACCAATATCGACAATCATCGAGCCGGTCGGCTCGTCGATCGGCAGGCCGGCACCAACGGCGGCAGCCATCGGCTCGTCAATCAGGTAGACCTTGCGGGCGCCGGCGCCGAGAGCACTTTCGTGAATGGCGCGACGTTCGACCGCCGTTGCTCCAGATGGCACGCAGATCACCACTTGCGGACTGACCATGGCCCGGCGGTTGTGCACTTTCTGGATGAAATGCTTGATCATTTCCTCGGCGACATCGAAGTCGGCGATGACGCCATCGCGCATCGGCCGGATCGCTTCAACATTGCCCGGTGTCTTGCCAAGCATCAGCTTGGCTTCCGCGCCCACTGCCTGCACGTGTTTGCGGCCTTTTTCGACCTTGTACGCGACGACGGACGGCTCGTTGAGCACGACACCGCGCCCTTTCACATAGACGAGCGTGTTTGCGGTTCCCAGGTCGATGGCGATATCCGCAGAGAGCAAACCGAAAAGGCTGTTGAGCATGGGGGCGCTGAGTCTCAAAATGTGTGGCGGCAAAGCCGCGGTGCAACTGTTTTCGTTGTGCGATGCTCCGCGCAAGATTGCAAGGGCCGGACGGGGATTCACGCTGAAAGCGGGTCGGTGTGAGTCAGTCGTTGCACCGACAGGTCGCAATCGGCGCCTCGTGACCGGATTACGGGTTTTCCCCGTCCCCTGTATCATCGGCGCCGACGGGCGAGCGATTGCGCCGCAACCAGATCCGCGCCAGCAACATGATACCGATCCAGGCAAAGGCCGCGGCAGCAAAGGCAATACCCAACAGGACATTGCCCTCGGTCAGCATGGAGCGAATGCTCTCGCCCATCAGGGCCACAATGAAGATTTTCGGTGCCGACCCGAGTGCGGTCCCGAGCGCGAACGCCCAATAGGGCGTCCTTGCCACGCCAAATCCCATATTCACCACGATGAATTGTCCGGATGGCACCCACCGCACAACCATTGAGGCCAATAGTCCGTTACGCCCGATGAAATCGGAGATCCGGTTGGCCCAGTCGCCGGCATAGCGCTTGAAGATGTCGGCACCGAAATAGCGACCGACGAAATAGTTCACGGCCGCCGAACATTGCGTCGCCACGAAAGCATAGATCGCCCCGGTGGTCGGCCCGAAGGCGACAAGGGCAGCAGCCATCAATCCGAATTGCGGTGCGCCCAGGAATGACAGGGCGGTGAAGATCAGGATGGTCAGCGGCAAGGCATACCACTGGCTGGCCGAGGCCTCGAACCAGCTGCCGGCCTCTCCCGGCTCGATCTCGAGCACAAAACGGCCAAGCAGGAAGACCAGCGCGACGACGAAAAACAGCCCGACAGAGACCAGCACGGCCCGCGCGGCGCGCGCGTCCATTTTCAGGAAGAAGTCGGTCAATCGGTTCATTGCGAAGCAGGCTCGATCAAAGCGTCAGGGCGCCTAACTAAGCACGCTTTGCACGACGGGCAATCACGCAGCGCCGTTTTCATCGACGACCGGATGGCCAGCCATGTCGACCGCTTCACCGGACGCGATGGCGGCCAGTTTCGCGCGCTGGATGGCGAGAACACCCAATTGTTCGTCGAGCACCTTGAGAATATCGCGTGCTTCATCCTGGTCGATGCGGCCGGGCGACTTCTCGGTCTCGCTCAGGCTCTCCATGATCGCGGAAATATTGCGGGCATTGCGACGGCTGGCCTCGCCAGCCAGGGCCAGCCAGTTGGCATCGTCGGCCTTCTCGATCGGCAGGAAAAGTCCCCCGGCCAGGGCGGCCAGATGCTGGGCAGCAGCGGTCGCTCCGGACTCGGTCAGCTTGGCGATCCGGGCGTAGGATATCTCATTGGTCGAATCCGGATCGGCCAGCGCATAGACGCGGGTGCGGCTCAGATCGAGCAATTCCATGACCGTCGGAATGCCGCCCGCTTCCTCGAATACCCGCGCAACAACTTCCTTGGGTTCGCCGTAGCGCCGAACTTTGACCGGATTGAATGACATTCCACGCCCCCGCACGCGATTCTCGATTGAATAAGTCTATTACAGGTGGCGCGGCAAGTTGGCTATTTCGTGGCACCGTAAATCCGGTCGCGCAATTCAGCGCCGACGGTTTCGATGCGCAAGGCCCGATCTGCGGCGCGGTCAGCGACCATCGCGTCGCCAGCCTCATATGTCTCGACCCATTTCCGGGCGAAGCGGTCACTCTCAATATCCGCCATGGCCTCATCGAAAACGCGCTTCAATTCCGGACCGGCAATCTTGTCCTCGATCTGGCGGGCACCGAATTCCGCCGTGTCGGATATTGCCTCATACATGCCGGCAATACCGCGCGCCTGGATCAGGTCCGCGAGATATTTGATCTCGTGAACGCAGTCGATATAGGCCATGCGCTCACTGACACCGGCGGCCACCAGGCGCTCGAAACTGGCCTTGGCCAGGGCGACCATCCCGCCGACCAGAACGACCTGCTCGCCAAACAGGTCAGACACGGTTTCCTCGCGAAAACTGGTCGGGAATATCCCGACTTCGCCGGATCCGATCGCCGCCAGATAGGCCAGGTCCAGC
>SPJK01050295.1_pt1 | contig 11591 bp, 10 predicted proteins | sample 3741771 | NCBI WGS metagenome assembly SPJK01 (sample SAMN10925997, study PRJNA522277) | cold seep metagenome | isolation source: Elba SIP-enriched marine methane seep metagenome, extraction at timepoint T2 | place: Italy: coast of Elba, Mediterranean Sea
CGGGCTTTTTTGGCAATTAAGGTAGTCAGATCATTAATATCATATTTTTTTAGTGCAGGATGAATGGCAACAGATGTCAGAGTGATTTTTTCCTGACCCTCTGCAGATTTAAAACTTAGAATAATCGGAAGTTCAGTGTTGGCAGGTATGGTGACACGATATTGACCACTTTCGGAGACTTCAGTTGAAGTGATTTTTTTATTGTCGGAATCAGTCACGCTCACTGTGCCATTATTGATAGGGCCTTTTTTGGTGTTGACCTTGCCAGAAAGAACGGTGTTTTTTCTATATTTCTGCACGCTTTGTTCAGCCATTAAAGCTGGCTTATTGTTGCTTTCATTGTTACAAGCAGTGAGTGAAAGGCTGAAAGCAGCTGTTAATAAAGCGGTTATAAGATGAGGTCTGGAAATTTTCATAATAAACTCTTTTTCTGCGAAATTATACCATGATTGCAAATGGGCAGGCTGGGAATCAGTTTACTAAAAATTAAAATATCAGTACATTCTAATTTTTATTTAAAGCACTATGCAAAAATATTAACCAATTCGATTGGGTCTGGATCGAAGCTAGGACAAAGTCAAGTTTGATTAATTCATTCTCATTCTATTTATTTGTTTTATTCAGACACGATTAATTTATTACTTTGCTATACTGAGCCTTAAACCATGATCCGGAACCGCTACAATTGACGGATAATGATGTCGATAAACAGTCCGTTTTCAGTTGAAATTATAGCGACAGGTACACCAACGAGCTTACTATGATGCAATCAGATTCTTCTAAACCTGACCTGGATTGGAGTCAGGTCAGAGAAACAGTTAAATTATTAACATTATCCGTCACCCAGGTTGAAGCCAATATGCATGCTGGAGATTCTTCGGTCAATACCTTGACTGAATCCTTTACAGCGATTGTTGATCATTTGAATTCAATCAATAATTTATTAGCCACATTGCCAGAAGGCGAAGAAAAAGATCTTGCTTTGCAGCATTGCACCGCAAGCAGTGAAAAAGTACAGACTTCTATTGTGGCTTTTCAGTTTTATGACCGTTTACAACAGTCACTCCTGCATGTGGCCAATAGTTTGAAAGGCCTTGCTGCGATTGTTGAATCGCCGGAACGGTTATACAGTCCAATAGAATGGAAAAAATTTCAGGATGAGATTCGTAGTCAATATACTATGGAATCGGAAAAAGCCATGTTTGATGCTGTATTGCAAGGAAAATCTGTTGAAGAAGCGTTACAAATGGCTGTCCTGGCTGATCAGGCAGATGATGACGAAGTTGAATTGTTTTAAGCGACAGTGTTGGTGAAAATGATTAAAAAAAAGGTTTTTGTCTTCAGTGTGTTGTCTTTAAGCTTGAGCGGCTGTAGTGAATTTTATTCGTATCAGCCACCTGCGCCGGTTTATGGTCGATCTGCGACAAACCCTTATGAAACCGAAGCATTTAGGTCTGATTCTGCAGCAGTGGTGACTGAACCGTTACCACAGCAACAACCTCGATTTGCTGATAAACAGGAAATTAAGCCGTTAGACGATCAAGTTCACGATAGTTCACGCTATCAGCAACCCGTTGTTGAGAAAAAACCAACTTCACCAGCAGTTTTGGCGTTATTAGGCGAAGCGGAAAAAAGCAGTCAGGATGGAGATCTGGAATCAGCTGTGGTTACTATTGAAAGAGCATTGAGGATTGATTCCAGAAATCCATTGTTAACATACAAATTGGCGCAGTTACGTTTAAAACAGTCTAAACCGCGTCTGGCTGAAGATCTGGCCAAAAAAGCAGCTCTATTGTCTTACCACGATACGGCATTAAAAAGATCCAGCTGGTTGTTAATTAGTGAAGCGCGCAGACGACAAAAAAACTATTACGGTGCCAAGCAGGCAAAACTAAAAGCGGATAGTTTACAGTAATCAACAAATAAACTTTTTGGCGATTACTTGACGAAAATATGATGCGTGTTAGGCTACCTCGCTATTTTTATAATTAAATTGATTCAATGGGCGAAGTAGACTCGTTTTTTAGTGCAGAAGGCGCTTTATCAAAAGTTATCCCCGGTTACACGCCGCGTAATTCTCAGCTTGAAATGGCAACAGCCATTGCGGATGCAATCAGCGCAAACGAAAATTTAATTGCCGAAGCCGGAACAGGTACCGGTAAAACCTTTGCTTATTTGGTTCCAGCCATTTATTCCAGAAAGAAAGTCATTGTTTCCACTGGAACCAAGAATCTACAGGATCAATTATTTAACAAAGATTTACCTGTGGTTCGGCAAGCGATTAATGTGCCGTTTAAAGCGGCGCTGTTAAAAGGGCGGGCAAATTATCTGTGTACCTATAGACTGGAAAATGCTTTAAATAGTAGTTTTGGCTACAGTAAACAAGATGCCGGGGCTTTAGCCAGTATCAAAGCCTGGTCCAAACGCACCAAGATTGGTGATATTTCAGAAATTTCCGATGTTGATGAGAATGACCCGGTCTGGGCACAGGCGACTTCAAATGTCGATAATTGTCTGGGACAGGAGTGTAAAGATTATGCCGATTGCTTTCTGGTCAAAGCACGTAAAAAAGCCCAGGAATCGGAAATCATTGTGGTCAATCATCATTTATTATGTGCTGACTGGTCTTTAAGAGAAACCGGGTTCGGTGAATTATTGCCGAATGCCGAGGTGGTGATTATCGATGAGGCGCATCAATTATCTGAGATCGCATCGAATTTTCTCGGTGTGACGCTGAGCGCCAAACAATTAAATGAATTAGCCGCCGATACGCTGGTGGAATATTTTAAAGACGCCAAAGATATGCCGGATCTGCGAACCGCCTGTGAAGACTTGCAGTTTGAAGTGAAAGACTTAAGGCTGGCTTTCGGCATGGAATTAAGGCGAGGGGAATGGAAAGAAATTGAACAGAACCCTAAAATTTCCAGTGCTTTAGAGTCGGTGCATAAACAGCTGGAAAGACTGGCCGAACAATTGGAGCTTGCTTCAGTCAGAACCAAGGGGCTTGAATCCTGTTTTGATCGGGTTGAGGAACTGGAGTCGGTACTGGACAGTTTGATTCATGATGACAGTGGTAAATGGATACGCTGGTATGAAACACACAGTAAATCCGTGACCATGAGTAAAACACCGCTGGATATTGCGGCTGAATTCAAGTCATTTATGCGACAGCATCAAGCCAGCTGGATTTTTACTTCGGCCACACTCAGCGTGAATAATAATTTTACCCATTTTTCTAAAGGACTGGGTTTATTTGAGACTGAAAGTCACAGCTGGGAAAGTCCATTTGATTTTCAGGCACAGTCTTTGTTTTATCATCCCAAAGGCTTGCCTAAGCCGACCGAGGCGGATTATACCGAAAAAATTGTTGAATTTTCTCTGCCCGTGATCGAGGCCAGTAAAGGTCGGACATTTTTCCTGTTTACCAGTCATAGAGCGTTGAAAATTGCAGCAGAAATTATACAAGATCGTGTAGATTATCCTGTTCTGGTACAGGGAACTCGGGCAAAAGCGGTGTTACTGGAACAGTTTAAAGAAAAGGGCAATGCGGTATTAATGGCGACTTCCAGTTTTTGGGAAGGGGTGGATGTCAGAGGCGATGCCTTGTCTTGCGTAATTATCGATAAACTGCCATTTGCTTCGCCCGGTGATCCGGTGTTAAAGGCACGCTTGCAGGCTATGGAAAAACAGGGACGAAATCCTTTTTTTGAATACCAGCTGCCGACAGCGGTGATCGCTTTGCGTCAGGGTGTTGGAAGGCTGATTCGGGATATTAATGATAAAGGTGTGTTAATGGTATGCGATCCGCGCTTATTAAAACGTGCCTATGGACATATGTTTTTAAACAGTGTCCCCGATATGCGGCGTTCACGGGAGATTGCCGATGTGGAAGAATTTTTTCGTTTATTGGAAAGCAGGGACGTGGAATAATTGATTGATTTAGCTTTTTTTTGTAGGGGAAAAGAAATTGAAAATGCTTGCCGTTGAAACCTCAACAGAAGCCTGTTCAGCCGCATTATATCTTGATGGGGAGGTGCATGAACGTTTTGAAATTGCGCCTAGAGAACATACCAAACTTATTTTACCGATGATTGATGGCTTAATGGCAGAAGCTGGGCTTAAGCCGCAACAACTGGATGCGTTGGCATTTAGCCGTGGCCCAGGGTCTTTTACCGGGGTCCGAATTGCCACCGGAGTGATCCACGGTATCGCGATGGGAACCGATTTGCCTGTGGTTCCGGTGTCGACACTGGCGGCCATCGCGCATCATTATTTAAAAACAGCAACGACGGATTGTGCATTTACAGCGATGGATGCGCGGATGGGGGAGATTTTTTGGGGGGTTTACCAAAAAAACAGCCAGACCGGCGTTGAATTAATTGGAGAGGAAGCGGTGACCCCTGCTGAACAGGTTGTTTTTCCACAACGACAAGGCGTCGGAATTGGCTCTGGCTGGGGCGTTTACCCAGAGCAGCTTAGTCAGCGACTGGGAGATCTCGTTCTGTCGGTGGAAGAAGATCATTTACCCAGAGCCTCGGCTATTGTAGAGCTGGGTGTTAATGGTTTTCAGCAGGGGCAGGCGGTCGCGGTAGAAAATGCGATGCCGGTTTATCTCAGAGATAAAGTCGCAAAAAAAGAATCGGAAAGATAGGGTACAATAAGTCTTTCGATTTAACAGCAATTTTTTGCTTATGGCTCAATATTTTGAAATTCACCCGTCCAATCCGCAGAAACGTTTGATCCATCATACGGTCGAGATTCTTCAGCAGGGCGGGGTGATTACAGTACCGACGGACTCTGCCTATGCTTTTGCCTGTCGTCTGGATGATAAGCGTGCATTGGACAAGATACGTCAGATTCGGCAACTCAGCGCGAAGCATGATTTTACCCTGTTGTGTAAAGATCTGACTCAGGTTTCAAATTTTACCAAAATCAATAACGATACTTTTCGTTTGATTAAAGCGCTGACGCCGGGACCCTTTACTTTTATTCTCGATGCGACCAAGGATGTGCCGAAAAGACTGCAATGTGCTAAGAAAAAAACTATCGGTATTCGGGTGCCGGATAATCTGGTTATTCAAATGATTGTTGAGGAACTGGATGAACCGCTTTGTTCCACCACGCTGATTATGCCTGGAAAAGACGAGGCGGAAATCGACCCGTATGATATGCGTGACAAGCTGGAAAAGGAAATCGATTTAATCATTGATTATGGCGTTATCGAAGCGCAGGAAACCACCGTGATTGATTGTGTCAATGATCAGATAGAAATTATCAGGCAAGGCATAGGCCAGGCACCCATGTTAGAGGACAGATAAGATTATGATGGAAGAATTGAGCTTTATCCAAAAGCTTGTAGTGTGGGTGTTGCCTGTGGTTTTTGCCATTACTGTGCATGAAGTGGCACATGGTTGGGTGGCAAAGCTATATGGTGATAAGACCGCTTCATTTTTAGGTCGTTTAACCTTAAATCCGCTTAAGCATATTGATATTTTAGGCACGATTATTATTCCTGGATTGCTGTTATTGAGTTCGACGGGCTTTATTTTTGGCTGGGCCAAACCGGTACCGGTCGATCCCAGAAATTTTAAAAACCCGCGGCAGGATATGGCTGTTGTCGCCTTGGCAGGGCCGGTATCGAATCTGTTAATGGCCATCGGCTGGGCTTTAGTGGCCAGGGTTGGTGTATGGATTAATGTTGAGGCGATCACTTTGCCGTTGATATATACCGGTATCGCCGGGATTACCATTAATCTGGTATTGGCCCTGATAAATCTGATCCCGATTCCACCTCTGGATGGTAGTCGTATCGTCACAGGGATATTACCGCTTCAGTGGGCTGTGCAATATAATCGGCTGGAACGATTTGGCTTTATCATCCTGTTACTGTTGCTATGGTCGGGCGCGTTGGGGGCTTTTTTAGGTTATCCGATGTATTTAATGCAAAATATGTTTGTATCGTTAGCCGGGATCTGATTCCGTGATTGAAACTGCTGCGCCAGAAAATGCGGAAACAGCGCTACATGTAGCCGTTGTTGAAGGCTCACCTTATACCGAACTGCCGGAAGATTTATATATCCCTCCCGATGCCTTAAAAGTTTTTCTGGATACTTTTGAAGGCCCGCTGGATTTATTGCTTTATCTGATCCGGAAACAAAATCTGGATATTCTGAATATTCCGATTGCCAATATTACAGCGCAATATGTCAGTTATATCGAGATGATGAATGTGTTGCATCTAGAACTGGCGGCGGAATATCTGCTAATGGCGGCATTACTGGCTGAGATCAAGTCTCGCATGTTATTGCCCAGACAACCTGAGGCGGAAGATGAGGAAGATGATCCGCGCGCCTATCTAATCAGAAAATTACAGGAATATGAATGTATTAAAAAAGCGGCCGAAGATATCGCGCAGCTGCCTAGATACGAACGCGATGTTTTTGATACACTAGTCGATAGTTCAGATGTTGAAATAGAACAACAATTTCCTGATATTGAGTTAAAAGATCTGCTACTGGCATTTCAAGATGTACTCAATCGCGTAGAACAACTTAGTCACCATAAGATTACAAAGGAGCCCTTATCCGTCCGTGAAAGAATGGCAACCATTTTGGAAAAACTTAACGGGGCAGATAGCCTCGCTTTCTCAGCGTTATTTACAAGAGCAGAAGGAAAAGGAGGGGTGGTTGTCTCATTTCTTGCAATCCTCGAGCTCAGTAAAGAAGGCTGCCTCGAAATCATCCAGTCAGAAGCTTTCGCAGAATTACGCGTCCGAGCCAAAACTAGCTGCGAAGAATGATCAAGATCAGGCTGCCCCTGCAAAAGTAAAGTCAACAGCAAAAAGAAAGACTGCAACAAAAACCAGAGCCCAAAATAAGCAAGTTCTTAAACAAGCATTAACCCAGGAAGTTAAAACAGAACTAAGAAATGAGCTGGAAGCAAAGTTAACGGCGGAGCTAAAAAATCATTTAAAGCCTGAATTAACTGAGGAACTTAGATCTGAATTAGAACCAAAACTTCAGCATGAATTAAGAAGCGAATTAGAAGTTAAGCTTAGTGAAGAGCTTACAAGACGCCTGGAACCAGAGCTAACTCAAGAGCTTAGAGAAGAGCTAGAAGCAAAACTAGCAGATGAAGTTAAAACGCAGCTGGAAACTAAACTCAGCGAAGAGTTAAAAAACCGTTTAGAACCAGAGTTAACTGAAGAACTTAGGTCTGAGATGGAACCTAAGCTGGAAGATGAGTTAAAGGCAGAACTGGAAGGCAGGCTGAATAAAGAATTAAGAGCCGAACTTGAACCTGAATTAACCCAGCAGCTGCGCGCGGAGATTGAGCCTAAGCTTGCCGATGAATTAAAAGGGCAGTTGGAACCGCAGTTAAGGGATGAACTTAAAGCGCAGCTGGAAATAAAACTCAGTGAAGAACTGAAAAGCCGTCTGGAACCAGAGTTAACAGAAGAACTGAGAACTGAGCTGGAACCCAAGCTTGAACAGGAGCTGAAAATTCAGCTAGAGGCACGGCTGAATGAAGAATTAAGGGCTGAACTTGAACCAGAACTGGCTGATCAGCTGAAAGCAGAGCTTGAACCCAAGCTGCAGAGAGAACTCAAAAAACAGTTAGAAGCTACGCTTAGTCAGGAATTAAAAACAAAACTGGAACCTGAGTTAACCCAGCAGCTGCGTGCGGAAATCAAGCCTAAGCTTGCTGATGAATTAAAAGGGCAGTTGGAACCGCAGTTAAGGGATGAACTTAAAGCGCAGCTGGAAACTAAACTCAGTGAAGAACTGAAAAGCCGTCTAGAACCAGAGTTAATAGAAGAACTTAGAACTGAGCTGGAACCCAAGTTTGAACAGGAACTGAAAGCTCAGCTTGAAGTCCGTCTGAATGAAGAATTAAGGGCTGAACTTGAACCGGAATTGGCTGATCAGCTTAAAGCAGAGTTAGAACCCAAGCTTGCTGATGAATTAAAAGCTCAGTTGGAACCGCAGTTAAGGGATGAACTTAAAGCACAACTGGAAACTAAACTCAGCGAAGAACTGAAAAGCCGTCTGCAGCCAGAGCTAACAGAAGAGCTAAGAATTGAGCTGAAACCCAAGCTTCAAGCAGAACTTAAAACCCAGTTAGAGGCAAAGCTTAGTCAGGAATTAAAATCAAAACTAGAACCTGAAGTAACCCAGGCGCTGCGCGCGGAGATTGAGCCTAAGCTGGTTGATGAATTAAAAGGACAGCTTGAACCTGCATTGAGCCAGGCGATAAGAACAGAGCTTCAACCGCAATTAACGGATGAATTAAAAACACGACTGGAACAGGAATTATCTGAGAAAATTAAGGCGGAACGCGAACCGGAGCTTATTTCTGAATTGAGAGAAAATCTGGAAACAGAGCTGATTCAGGAGCTGAAAATTGAACTGGAACCCGAAGTTATTCGTCAGCTTAGGTTTGAACTGGAAGATGAAATTGCCGAAGAATTAAAACTGGAGCTGGAACTTCAGGTCAGCCGGGAACTTAAAAATGAACTGGAACCCGAAATTGAGCATGAAATAAAACAGACACTGGAAGCAACACTGGCCGATAAAATAAAATCAGAATTGGAATCTGAATATCGTGAAAGCTTGACCAGCGAATTAAGGCCTGAAATTCATAAGGAATTAACTGCCAAGTTGAGCCAGACACTGGAAACAGAAATCAGATCTGAATTACATAGTCAGATAACTGAAGAATTAAAGGCAGAAATTGAGCCGAGCTTGACCCAGCAGTTAACGGCAGAAATTGAAAAACAATTACGCGCCGAGCTGGAGCCGGTGTATAAAGAGAGACTGGAAAAGCAATTACATGCGCATTTAACGCAAGACGGTGAAAGCGCGGGCCAATTAATCGAGCAACTTGTTGCCGGCATATCGTTCAATGATTTACAAACTCAGGATATGGATACAAAACAAATTGTAGAAGCCATTTTATTCGCGACTGATCGGCCTTTAAGCAGTAAACAGATTCAACAGCTTTATCCGGAGCTGGAGAGGCCGGAGTTAAAGAAGATTCAAGCGGCGATTGATTCTATTATCGAGGATTATGCTAATAGGCCAGTTGGTTTAAAAAAGCTGGCCAGTGGTTATCGGTTTCAGGTTAAAGAAGGCTATTCCTGGTGGGTTTCGCGTTTGTTTGAAGAGAAACCGCCAAAATATTCCCGTGCCTTAATGGAAACCATTGCGATTATTGCCTATAGGCAACCAGTAACCCGCGGCGATATTGAAGAAATACGGGGAGTCAGTGTTAGCTCAAATATTATCAGAACCCTGCTGGAAAGAGAGTGGATACGCGTTATCGCGCATAAAGAAGTCCCTGGTCGTCCGGCTTTATATGGCACCACAAAAGAATTTTTAGATTATTTTAATTTATCATCATTGGAACATTTACCGACTCTGGAAGAAATCAAGGATCTGGATTTTTCATCGGAAAAAGGTTTGTCTGGTGAACCCCCCATACTTCAAACCTCGCTAGAAACGACGGTAGAAGAACAGCAAAGAGAAGTACAAACAAGTGAAAAACAGCAAAACATCGAAACCATCTCAGAAACCCGACACTAAAGCGAAACAAACCGATGAAAACACGGCGCCTGCAGGTGAGCGTATTCAAAAGGTTCTGGCGCGTGGCGGTTTAGGTTCCAGGCGGGAAATTGAACGTTGGATAGAGGAAGGCCGCTTAACCGTGAATGGCAGTAAAGTTACGCCCGGCTTGCGTCTGCTTTCCGGCGACAAATTGCAGATTAACGGCCGGCAGGTGAACTGGGAGAAATATACTGAGCAAACAACGCGGGTACTGGTTTACAACAAACCGACCGGCGAAGTGGTGACGCGTCGTGACCCGCAGGGCAGACCCGTCGTATTCAGTAAATTACCTAAATTAAATGTCGGGCGCTGGATTGCCGTCGGACGTCTGGATATTAATACCTCGGGTTTATTATTACTGACTAATAACGGCGAACTGGCGAATCGGCTAATGCATCCTTCCACCGAACTGGACAGAGAATATGCCGTGCGTATCTTGGGGGAAGTGCCCGATGAGATGATCGAGCTGCTGAAAGCCGGGGTTGAGCTGGATGATGGTATGGCGCATTTTGATGATATACAGTTTTTCTCTGGTGAAGGTGCCAATAAATGGTTTCATGTCGTGGTTAAAGAAGGTCGTAACCGCCTGGTTAGACGCTTATGGGAATCGCAAGGCGTCACCGTTAGTCGTTTAATGCGAGTACGCTATGGACCGGCAGTCCTGCCAAATAATGTTCGAGCTCAGCAGATTTATGAACTGAATAATAAAGAGTTAGAGATTTTAATGGAATTTGTTGGAATGCAAGCCGAAAAACCTTTAAAGCCGGCTTTACAGGGCGATAAAAGAGCAAAAAGAAAGCGATAATTCTTGCCGGAGGGGAAAGAGTGGCTGAAAATTGTGATGTCTTATGTGTAGGGCATGCCTGTTATGATCTGGTGTTCAGCGTAGAAAAACACCCGGACAGCGATGAGAAAATTTTTGCTCAGGATTTGCTGGAATGCGGCGGCGGACCCGCGGCAAATGCCGCTATCGCAGTTTCCAGGCTAGGCCTGAATGCCGCTTTTTCAGGTTATCTGGGAACAGATCTGTACGGCGAAAAACATTTGCAGGAGTTTGAGCAACATCAGGTCAATACCGACTTATTAGTACGCGGCAGCTCGCCGACACCCTTGTCTACGGTTCTGGTCAAACCGGATGGAAAACGTGCACTGGTTAATTATAAAGGTTCCACCACGACACTGGCTGTCGATACGATTGATTATTCCAGTGTAAAAACTAAAGTCGTCCTATTCGATGGTCATGAGCCCGATATATCGATGACATTATTGCAGTTTTGTCAGCAACGTCAAATACCCACTGTACTTGATGCCGGTTCTTTGCATAAAGGGACAGAGCTGTTGATGTCTAAAGTCGATTATCTGGTCGCATCGGAAAAATTTGCCTTGCAATATGCCGGTGAAGTCAATGCCGCGCTCAATCAATTGGCTAAAATTGCGCCAGTTGTTGTGATTACCCTGGGTGAAAAAGGATTGATCTGGCAAAAAGGAGAAGAAACAGGCTCTCTGAATGCGTTGAAAGTCGATGCCATTGATACTACCGGTGCTGGCGATGCATTTCATGGCGCTTTTGCAGCCGCTTTGGCGCAAGATATGAGTTGGCAGGATATCTTGGCTTATGCCAGTGTAGCGGGAAGTTTATGTTGTACAAAAATCGGTGCCAGGCAAGGACTAGCTTGGCAGACGGATGTGGAACAGTCGTTAGTTCATTTCTAGTGGTCGAACTCATTTCCCGGTGCTGCATATTCACAGCTGCTATCAGAGCCCTTTGGGTTGTTCACGGAAAAACTGCGATACGCGGCGTGGTGCGGTGGATAGCATCGTGAAACCAGATAATCAGTTTCTATTGGTCTTCAAGTTGTTTGTTCTATATTCATAGCGATATGTTGCTATGAATATATCTCAGGTTTATTTTATTCTTATCAACAGGGTTTGGACTCTATTCGATAGCAAAGACATGATGTTATTTCCTATCCAATAGAGTATAAG
>SPJK01033809.1_pt1 | contig 11589 bp, 10 predicted proteins | sample 3741771 | NCBI WGS metagenome assembly SPJK01 (sample SAMN10925997, study PRJNA522277) | cold seep metagenome | isolation source: Elba SIP-enriched marine methane seep metagenome, extraction at timepoint T2 | place: Italy: coast of Elba, Mediterranean Sea
GATAACCAACCGCGAGCTCTGCAGAACCTCGCCAATCTATCTCTGGCTTATGATGGGGCAGGTGAGTTGGCCTTGGCGAAGAGGAACTATCTGCAGTTGGAGCAGCTCGCCGTTAAGCTGGAGTTTTCTGACGTAAAGATTGCCGCCCGCCGAAACTATCTCCGAGTGCAAACCGAGCTGGAGCGGGGCAGTCGCTCCGCAAAAGCTCAGGAGACTATTGCCTTGATCAAAGAAAACCAAAGCTGGTTGAGGCAAATTAGGAAACTAAGTGACCGCGCCTGGCCAGGGGCCTGGGTAGTGGCGGTGAGTAATCCCTCTCGCGCGCAATATGGTTTCGACCCCAATGGAGAGTCGATCGTAAACCTAGCACTGCTGCAACAGGCTTATGAGAACCTGGGACAAAGCAAGCAGGCAGAAAGGGTGCTGCAGGAGCGCCTCAAGAAGAATCTCAAGAGCTTAGAAAACGATAAGGGGCCCATTCCTGGGCTCTCGATTCGCCAGTCGCCACTCACCCTCTCGGTGCTTCGTGAGCGCTCAGCATTGAAACTACTATCGGCCTTCCGCGATCGTGGTGAAGAGAGCTTGCAAGAGCTAGCCACGGACCTTCAGAGCTGGCAAGACGGCGAGGCGGTGGGGGATGATAGTTCTTGGTTAGAATTAGACCGCCTCAAACTATTAGTGGTGAACTATCTGAAGGACGCCAATAGTAACCCCGAAAAGCTGGAATTGATGGTTAGCCAAGCCGGAAGTGTCAGGGAACTATTGAAAGCTCAGGCGGAAGCCCAAAGTAGACTTCCGGAGCCCCAACTTCCCCAGAGCTTCAGCAGTACTTTGGCCTGGGCCCAGACCGCCTCCGTAGCGTTGGCTCGGCACCGCGCCGCCGATCTTTTTTCGGCCGGACATGCAGCTATTGCCCTTAGCAAGTATCTACAGGCGCAGCATGTGGCCTTGGTGAAGCCACCTCAGCAGAAGAAAGTCACCGATTTTGCGGAGCTGCTCGATTTGCTCGACGCCGAGAGTGGTCAGCAAGGACAGCGGCTTAAATTATTGGAAGCCGCCATTCGCCAGGGAGTTCTCGCCCAAGGAAGTATCGGCATCGAAGTTGCTCTGCACGCCGGCTTTGCCTGGCTTGAGCTGATGCGCGCCCAAGGGGGCTCACCCTTGGTGCTATCCTCAGCCGAGGAGGTCCTGGCCCAACTGAGCGATAGTTTTGGGTACCCAGAGATCCTCTATAATTATCGTTTTCGCCGGGCAATAGTGACCGGAGTTGAAGCTCAAGAGGAGGCCGCAGAGCTTTTCGATGAGGTCCCAGCTAAGTTACTCGTTTCTGGCGGCCTTGGGGCTGCTCAGCTGCAAAGCCAGTTCATTCAACGCAGCCTAAGGCAGGAAGAGTGGAACGATTTGGCGGATGCATTAGATAGATTAGCCTTGATGAAGCTCTCCCAAAAAATGAGTTTGGGCGCCGAACATACACTTCACCCCGCAGATGGGAAAGGACTTGGCGAGCTAGAGGCAGAGTATCAGAAGCTACTGCTGCTTAGACGCGAGTTTGACCAGGTCAGCCATCAAGCCCAATTTCTCAACTATCAAAAAGTCACCCAGAAACTCTCTGGAAGTCTTTCTGCCCGCAAAGATGGACTATCTGCTTGGTCTGCCGCAAAGGTCTACGCTGAACCTGTAGGGGCAGATCTCGCTCTAGAAGGGCTCCAAGAGGGTGAGTTACTCATCTATCCCTTTAGGTCGATGGGGAAGAACTATCTGCTCTGGGCCTTGGGAGGTGAAGAGGAGGCTGAGTTTCAACTGGTCGGCTCATCGAGCAGTTCTACCGGCAGAGATAGTTTCTGGTCCTTGCTTCCTCAGGAAATCATAGGACAAGCCAAGGTGATAGTTCTGGTCACTGCCGAAATGGATGGTTTTCCTTCACAAAGTCACTTCCAAAGCCTGCCTATCTATCAGCTGAGCACCCTAAGCAGCTTCGCTTTGGCACGTTCGGAAGGGTTGTTGGGAGTGGAGGGCATCGTTGGAATAGGCGGAAGTGGTCAAGCTCTGTACAACAACTATCGCCATTACCTAGGGCCCAAAGACGCACAAGGCTTTCTCCGAACCCGTCGCCGGGTAAGGCCACGGGCGGGAACCGAGCAATCGCTCTTGGAACGGGAAGCGGTGGATAGGCTTTCTGAGCGGTCTTTTTCGACCCTAGTGGCTGAAGATGGACTGTCTATAGAGGCGACCAATCTATCTCAGAGCAGCATTCGTCTCGACGTGATAGATAGCGATAGTTTAGGCCTACCTCTGGAGAATCTAATGATGCCGGTGGAACGTTTGGTGGTCATAGGTTCTCCAGAGTCCTTCGAAAAGCAGGAACTATGGGGTTTCGACTTTGCCGCTTTGGCAAGCGGAATCTCCCAAACTATCTGGGTGTCCGAGCAGCCTCAACCTCGCCCCGCGGCTGAGAAGCTGCTAGCTGGGCTTTTAGCTGGAAAGGGTGAGGGCAGTCCCAGGGTGGTCTATCTTGGTGTCCCTAAACTATCCAGCCGTAAGAACTCAAGCCTAGCTAAGAGTAAGATGAGGAGCGCCAACAAGCGAGTTTTTCGGCTCCTTCGCAAGCGAAGTTATGCTGAGGCAGTCATTGCATTGGAGCGTTCGATTCGCTTGCAAATCGAAGCTGGTAAGCTGGGCGCCTTGAAGCGCAACTAGTAGCGCTAAGGCAAATACTTCTAGAAAAGTTACAGCCACCAGATCTGGAAAAGGCTACTGAGGTGCAGATCGCTTTGGTCGCTTTGCTCAAGGCACAAAAAGCCAAAGCGAAGGACCTATTTGCTGCTGAATTGGAGCTTGCGCGCCGCTATAGTGAAGCTCATGACTTCAGTCAGGCAGAGGCGATCTTCGCCCAACTTTCAGAGCGAGCCGGACGGGTAGGCTTAAACTATGCCGACGCCCAGCTCAACTATTACTTGGGTAGACACTATTTGGTGGCAAATCGCGCCCAGCAGGGCGCCAATAAGCTGGAGGAAGCCATCAAACGCTTCGAACAGCTCAAGCTCTATAGCCGAGCTAAAGCACCGCCGGAGGCATATGCAGCCGTCAATCAGGTGGGTGATATCTATCTAAACCGGCTCTCAGCCCCGCGTGAGGCCCAGAAAGCCTATCAGCGCGCTCTTGGGTACGCCCGAAGTAAAGACCAGGAGGTCCGCCTCAATCTGGCCCTGGCTCGAGTGGCTCGGCGGACGGGCGAGTTCAAACTATCTACCAAACTATCTAAGAAGGCGAGGAGCCAGGCCCTTGAGCAGACTCGCCCGGATTTGGCTCTCTCTGCCCTAATTGAAACCTCTAATGGTGATTGGTATCGCGGAGACTATCAAGGAGGGCTCGCCGCTTGTCAGGAGAGTTTGAGAGAGGCCAGTGCGCTGCGGCGCCAAGTAGTGACTGGTAAGTATCGTCCTAAGACCGCTAATGCTCGGATTACTCTAGATACTGTCGACCGATTAAAGATCTACGGGCTTTCGGCCTGCGGGCTGATCCACATGAGTTTGCAGCATTTCGCCGAGGCGGTGAACTATCTACAACAGGCTTTGGACATAGCTCAGGCCCAGAACAATCTTTCCGAGCAGTCGGCGCAGCATAACAATCTAGGTCGGGTCTATAGTGAGTTTGCCGACTTTGAAAAGGCGCGAAACCACTTGCTGCAAGCGCAAAAGATCGACCGCATTCTTCAAGATAGATATGCCTTAGCCTATGACCTGAAGAATCTTGGCCAGGTCTATCGTTTGGATGGACAAGAGGGGCAGGCTAAACAGGTGCTTCAGCAAGCCCTGAAGTATTCAGAGGCGGTCAAAGACGGAAATAGTGAGCTACGGGTAGTTTTTGGATTGGCTGAACTTGAGCGCCAGATGGGAGCCTTCGAGCAAGCGCAGCAGTACTACCTAAGGGCTGCGCCTCTGGCCAAGAAGCTCGGTGTGGTTGAACTCTCCTGGAAGATCGAGCGCGCCTTGGGACTTCTCGCTCGGAATCGTTCTGAGTTGGGTATGGCCGAAAAGCATCTAAAAACAGCCATTCGGCAGGTGGGGAGGGTCCGAGGTCGGGCTCAGAGTTCTCGCTTTGGTCCCAGCCGCATCGCGCCCTATGATGACTTGATCGAACTATTGATTGGCCAAAAGCGATTTGCTGAAGCTTGGCTGCTGAGTGAAAAGGCTAGGGCTTGGCGGGTGCAGGAAACTATCAGTGAAGTATCTCAGGCAGAGCCAGGTCCCTCGAAGCTCTACTTTCCCAGTTCAGCTGAGGCTGCAGACAGATTTCGCAAGCTGCAGGGGCAACTATCTCCCGGGGCAGTGGTGGCGGCCTATTGGCTCAGCTACCGGGGCCTAGCCAGTTTCTGGATGAGTTCGGGACAAATTGAAGCTCATTTTCAAGCTCAACCGCAAAAAGAGGTCCTGGCGCATCTCGAGAACTATGCAGAAGCCATGCAGAAGCGCCTTGAGGGCGCCGAGGAGCTGAGATTTTTCTCAACAGCTCTGCTTGAGCCCGGGGTGAGTTTTCTCAAGGATGCAACCATTTTTACGGTGATTTTGTCTGGACCACTCAAGTATCTTTCTGTGGCTTCTTTGCCTTCGCCTGGAACGCATCAACCTTTGCTTGAGAACTATCTGATCCATCGAGCCCTAGGCCTTGAAACAGCGGTCGCCAAATATCGGACGGGCTCAAGCCCTAAACAGCTTCATCTGTTTGATTCTTCTCATGCGCCTGGACGAAAACCTCTGCCTTTGGCACAGCTTGAGGTACAAACTATTGGCGAGGACTATCCAGCGGCCCAGAACTATCGTTTTCGGCAAGTGAGTCCCGGTAGCTTTGCCGAAGCTCTGCAGCAAAAAGGTTCTTGGGTTCATTTTGCCGGTCATGCTCAATTGAGCGAAAGCAGTCGGACGGTCGGCGGGGGTGGCCTGGTCTTCGCTGATGGCTTTGTAGGTTGGAAGCAGCTGTTGCCTCGCGCCCCGGTTCGCGCGGAACTATTAGTTTTGTCAGCCTGCCAAACGTTACGTGCCCGAGAAGCTCTGTTGGCGGAGAGCTATCGAGAGTTTTATCCCCTGGAGGAAGGCCTACGAGAAACTGAGGTGCGATGGTTGATTGCCAGCTTAGCCAGAGTTGATGATGTGAGTTCAGCGATACTTATGAAGTATTTCTATCGCCAAGCTAAGGACAAAAGTATTCCTGAGGCTTTTCAGAAGGCTCAGCTGCAGTTGAGGAAGAAGTATCCACATCCTGCCTGGTGGGCCAATTTCGTTTTGTTGAGGGTAGGGGACTAAGATAACTATCTTTCCTTAGAAAGTATCTCTCGATGGTCTTTTCTAAGTTGCGCCTTTTTGGTCGCGGACCAAAGGGTGGCGATATTCACTAAGGTAAAAGCGCCGCAAAGACCGTAAACGATGTTCAAGGAGAGCGGGGTGCCGGCTAGACCGAGTTGTCCACCCTCGCCATAGACGAAGGTGGCGGTCACTGCAGTCGCTATCCAAAAGCCGATGGCGAGAATCGAGGCTAAGACCCGGTTGAATTGGCCAAGACCCACGATGAGGATCACGCCCACCAGCATCACCGTGCTGAAGTTATGCAGCAGAAAATCGAGCATAGCTTGCGCTTACCCTGGAGGACTCGGATACGCCAGCTGTCGAGTTTGTTGGCCGTCCTTGTCAGTAGCTTTCCTGAAAACACCGGCATACCTTCCCGCCTGTGACGGATATTGGTCCTCTGGCTCACCCTTTGCCTCAGACGCCCCAGGAGCGCCTCATTTTCGCTCTGGACGTAGACCATCTAGATGAGGCCGAACGGCTCGTTAAAGCCCTGGCGCCTCACGTAGGCATGTTCAAAGTGGGCTCGCGGCTCTTCACCGCGGCAGGCTCTTTGGTCCTGGACTTAATTCACGGAATGGGATCGAGCGTTTTTCTCGACCTCAAATTTCACGACATTCCCGCCCAGGTGGCTGGTGCTGCTCGGGAAGTGGCTCGGCAGCGGGCCAAGATGTTCACCGTTCATGCCCTCGGAGGCGGTCGAATGGTGCAAACCGTGGTTCAAGAGCTCAGTCAGCTCACCTTGATCCCAGGCATGCCACCACCCATCTGCCTGGCGGTCTCTATCCTCACCAGTCATTCCGAAGAGGAGATTCATCAGTTGGGACTTTCCGGCCCGGTGGTCGACAACGTGCAGCGCCTGGCCCAGCTCGCGGTGCAGAACGGGGCCGGAGGCGTAGTGGCAAGTGGTCACGAATTACCGGCTTTGAGAGCGATTTTGCCCAAAGAAACGGTCTTTGTGACACCAGGGATCAGGAGTCCAGAGGACGACATCGGAGACCAGAGTCGCGTGATGACCGCTCGAAACGCGGTGGAGGCCGGAGCGACTTACGTCGTTGTTGGCCGGCCGATCCGACTCGCCAAGGACCCTATAGCTGCTGCTCAACGCATCGTTGCTGATATGGCCGAGGCTAAGCTGTGAGCCAAAAGTATCTCTACGGCGTGCAGCCCATCCTTGAGGCATTGCGAGGAGGAGGACAAAACATCGGCCATATCTACCTCGCTCGTGGCGCTGGTGGAAAAACCCAGAGGATCACCAGTGAGGCCAAGCGTGCCAAGATCCCCGTCTCGGAGCTCCCTCGGGAAGAGCTGGATAAGCGTTCTGGCAACGCCTCGCACCAAGGTGTCCTGGCCCGCCTCAATGCAAGTGAGGTTCCCGAAAGCAGTCTCGAAGAGATGTTGCTGCGGGCCGAAGAGGCCCAGGAAGAGCCGCTGATTCTTTTGCTGGATGGCATCCAAGATCCTGGAAATCTTGGAGCGATTCTTCGTTCCGCCCATGCACTGGGGGCTCACGGAGTGGTGATTCCCAAAAATCGTTCGGCGCCAGTGAATGCTGGAGCTGTGCGAGCCTCGGCTGGGGCTGCCCTACACATTCCGGTAGCCAAGGTCGCCAATCTTAAACACGTGCTCCCAATACTTAAGCAAGCAGGCGTATGGGTAGCAGCGGCCTGTATGGGGGGCTCAGAGGCTGCCTCAGCGCCTCTAACTGGCCCCCTAGCGCTGGTGATTGGTGCGGAGGACAAAGGCGTGCGGCCAAGCCTGGCAAAGCAGTGCGACTACCAGGTTTCCATCCCCTTAAGTCGGGGTTTCGATAGCCTAAATGCCGCAACAGCAGGGGCAATCCTGCTTTATGAAGTTCGTAGACAGAGACTTGAAAAAAGTCGCGCGGAATAGCTTGACAGCACGGCTCACCGTCTCTAATTACCCATCCCCACCGAGCGACAGGCACTGCTGGCGTAGCTCAATTGGTAGAGCAGCTGTTTTGTAAGCAGCCGGTTGTTGGTTCGAGTCCGATCGCCAGCTTGAACCGTTTCGGTGGTGATAATTTGCGGAGGGGTGCCCGAGTGGCCAAAGGGAGCAGACTGTAAATCTGCCGGCAACGCCTTCGAAGGTTCGAATCCTTCTCCCTCCATCTTGTTCGAGTAACAAGAGTTGACAAATAGATACGGTTAGATTGTCTCTTAGGCAGAGCGCGGGAGTAACTCAGTTGGTAGAGTGTCAGCCTTCCAAGCTGAATGTCGCGAGTTCGAACCTCGTCTCCCGCTTCGCTAGTATTCTAGCAGCCTAGAGTCATTAACCCCTATTTTCGGCGCCTGCATAGCTCAGTGGTAGAGCACTTCCTTGGTAAGGAAGAGGTCACCAGTTCAAGTCTGGTTGCAGGCTTTGGGATGTATCCCAGTCTGACTCAGGAACGCAGTTTCGAGATGTTCCCTGAGCATCTTTAGCTTCGATTCTGAAGTCATCAACCTTAGGGCAGTAGCTCCAATTGGTAGAGCGGCGGTTTCCAAAACCGCATGTTGGGGGTTCGAATCCCTCCTGCCCTGCCAATTTGCTCTGCTTAGGCTGGGACGCCCATTGGAGAGCGAAGCGTGCAAGGCACCCAACGGTACGTCATTTTCACTTTCTTGGCATTCGGACTGCTCGTCTGGATTACTCTAGCCAAGCTATTTTCCACCATCGCCTATTTCGCCAATATTCCTGACCCCGCGATCATTGGCAGCGGCTTCACCGTAGCAACTCTACTCGGATTGGCGATCTCCGCTGGCGCGGGCTGGTATACTTATCGTCGCGAGGACGTGAACCAGTTCTCCAACGCCGTCGTCGAAGAGCTTCAAAAGGTTCATTGGCCGGACCGCAAAGAGACCCAACAAGCCACCGTCGTAGTGATCATCACCACTTTGGTTATCGCAGCTCTTCTGGGGGTTTTCGATAGCGTGTGGGCTGAACTCACTAGCTTTATTTACGTGCGCAGTTAACAAGGCGTGACGGCCGAACCTGGTCCTCCAGGCTCGGTCAACGGAAGTGGTTCGAGCCACAGTTAGGCAAAGTCGTGTCCGGAGAAGAGATCCAGGAAGAATCAGGAGCCATCGAAGAAGAGGCTCCCCAAGAAGCAGCCGAAGAGTCTGAAGTGACCGAGGCCGTCGAAGCTCAAGCAGAGGACGCAGAGGCTGTCGACGAAGGCGAAGAGGCCGCCGTTGAAGGCGAAGAGGCTGCCGCCGAAGGCGAAGAGGCCGCTCCCGAGCCACCCAAGAATACCAACCCCAACATGAAATGGTATGTAGTCCATACCTATTCTGGCTATGAGAACCGGGCTCAGAAGAGCTTGGAAGAGCAAGCTAAGCTTGAAGGGTTGGACGAGTTCTTTGGAGAAGTCTTGGTTCCCGCCGAGAACATCGAAGAGCTGGTCGGCGGAAAAAAGCGCGCCTCCAAGCGTAAGTTCTTTCCTGGCTACATGTTCGTACACATGGAGCTCAATGATCGCACTTGGCACCTGGTTAAGAGCACTCCCAAAATCACCGGTTTTGTAGGCGACGCTCGTAATCCAGTTCCTCTGCGTGAACGCGAAGTTCGTCGTCTCACCCAGCAAGTGACCGAGGGCGCAGTGGCTGCCAAGCCTCGCGTGACTTACGAAGAGGGCGAGACCGTTCGGGTTACCGACGGACCTTTTGCTAGCTTCAACGGCACCGTCGAAGAGGTCAAAGACGAGCGCCAAAAGCTTCGCGTACTCGTCTCCATCTTTGGTCGTTCCACTCCTGTGGAGCTAGATTTCGGTCAGGTCGAGAAGATCGCCAAGTAAGTCACCCAAATCTTCACCAAAGCCGGGAGTAGGATCTTCTCCCGGCTTTTTTGTATGTGGAGGACAACGAGGAGTTCTTCGTTGACCCAAGATCCAAGGCGGTAAGCGCAAGCCCCTGGGGCGCTGTGCTTTCCCATTACTAACTACGGCTACGGCCCAACTAGGGCGCAACCTACAAAAAATGGTTCCGATCTCAATTAGAGGCTGGACCTATTGAGGTGAGCAAGGTAGCCGAGGACGCCCTCAACTTGATTGAGGGGAACGAGAAGTAACCATGGCTAAAAAAGAAGTCGGCAAGATCAAGTTGCAAGTACCTGCGGGCAAAGCGAACCCCGCTCCACCAGTAGGTCCCTCCCTCGGTCAGCACGGCGTCAACATCATGGACTTCTGCAAGCAGTTCAATGCTCGCACGCAGGAGCAGATGAAAGAGAATCTCCTCATTCCTGTGGAGATCACCGTTTACGCGGACCGTTCTTTCTCTTTCATCACCAAGTCTCCACCGGCCTCCATCCTTCTTAAGAAGGCCGCCGGACTTCACCTGAACAAGAAGCCTGCCTCTGGTTCTCCCGAGCCAGGCAAAGTTCATGTGGGAAGCGTTACCTGGGAGCAGTGCGTCGAGATCGGCCGGACTAAGATGGTCGACCTCAACTGCAGCACTGATGAAGCTGCCGGCAATATCATTGCTGGTACCGCTCGCTCCATGGGTCTTCGGGTAGAGAAGTAATCAGTCACTAGTGACTCATGCCTCAGACAAGCGCTGGGGCCTGCTTGTAGGAGATCCTAATGGGGTCGCCTGAACTACAGAGAGTACGAAATGAAAAAGCACGGTAAAAAATACAATGCGGTCGCTGAGAAGTTTGACCTCAGCAAGAAGCATTCTTCCGTAGAAGCTTGCGAAGCAGTGAAATCCACTGGTCGCGCTAAGTTCGATGAAACCGTCGAGATCGCCGTTCGCCTCGGCGTTGACCCTCGCCACGCAGATCAAATGATCCGTGGCGCTGTGGTCCTTCCCGCCGGAACCGGCAAAACCCAACGGGTGGCTGTGTTCTGTCGCGGTGATAAGCAGCAAATCGCTAAGGATGCAGGTGCCGATATCGTGGGTGCCGAAGACTTGGTCGAGCAAGTTCAGGGCGGAATGCTCGACTTCGACGTCGTCGTAGCCTCTCCAGACATGATGGCTCTCGTCGGTCGCTTAGGCCGGGTACTTGGTCCTCGTGGTCTGATGCCTAACCCCAAAACTGGCACCGTGACCCCCGACATCGGCAAAGCAGTATCCGACGCCAAGGGCGGTAAGATCGAATACCGCACCGAGCGCTCCGGCATTGTGCATGCTCCCATCGGCAAGGCTTCCTTTTCTTCCGATGATCTGCACCGCAACTTGCTCACCATCATGGACGCTTTGATGCGTGCCAAGCCCGCCTCAGCCAAGGGTGTGTACGTTCGTTCCGTCACCCTGAGCTGCACCATGGGGCCTGCCGTTAAGGTCGACCCCAACGACGGCGCATTTTAAGATCTTTTGATTCGCTAGGCTCCTTACTCAGGAGCCCATGTGAAACCTGTCCAAGACAGCGGGCGGCCCTATGGCCTTAAAAATGCCCGCCGAGATGGGGAACAACTCCGCTCCCGTCGGAGGCTGTCCCTCTTGGAAGGCAACTAACTGACGGGAGAGGAGGTGAACGCATATGGGCATGAGCCGCCAGGCAAAGGCAGAACTGGTCACCGAGCTAACTGAACGTCTCGATCAGGCTAAATCAGCTTTAGTGGTCAATTTCTCCGGCCTAGACGTAGCTTCCGTGAATGAGATCCGGAACACCTTCCGCGAGGCAGGTGTGGAATACAAGGTGGTCAAGAATACGCTGATTAAGCGTGTTTTGGCCGGGCGGGCGATCGAAAGTATCTCCGCAGCCTTCAAGGGTCCCACGGCAGTAGCGTTCAAAAACGACGATGAGTGCGGAAAACTGGGTAAAGCAGCCAAAGAGCTAGTCGAGAAATTCGAAAAGTTCGAGGTCAAAGCCGGTTACATCGAGGACGAAGTTCTCGCAGGTGACGTGGTTGAGACCATGGCATCCCTTCCCACTTTGGACGAAGCACGGGCACAGCTTTTGGGTGTTATCAACGCACCTGCTTCCAAGCTGTTGGCACAGATCAACGCTCCCGCTTCGAACCTTATCGGCGTTATTCAGGCCAAAAAGAAAAAGGACGAGGAAGCTGCTTAGGCAGTTGTTCTTTTATCTACGGATTATCGCTCGGCTCGCTCAAAGGGAGCAGCGGGGCATGGAAAACTATTTAGGAGTCTAGAAATGGCAGATTTGGAAAAGATCATGAGCGACCTCTCCGCCCTTACCGTGGTGGAGGCAGCTGAACTCGTTAAGAAGCTTGAGGAAGAATGGGGCGTTGAGGCCGCTTCTGGTGGCGGCATGATGGTCATGCCCCAGGGCGACGGCGGCGGTCGCC
>SPJK01063444.1_pt1 | contig 11587 bp, 7 predicted proteins | sample 3741771 | NCBI WGS metagenome assembly SPJK01 (sample SAMN10925997, study PRJNA522277) | cold seep metagenome | isolation source: Elba SIP-enriched marine methane seep metagenome, extraction at timepoint T2 | place: Italy: coast of Elba, Mediterranean Sea
ATTTAATTTTGCATAAATCAATAAACTAAACAGTAAGCATTGGTTTTTAGTAAATTATACAAATAAAAAAGACCCAGTCTAGATACCTGCCAAGAAAATAGCCACCTCCCGATTAGAACGTAAATGCAGGAATTGCTGATCAGGGCGGATGCGGTTCAATCGCTTCAATAGTGCTGGACGGCGAGTATGATTAAAGAAAAAGACATAAAGTAAAAATCGCCAATCAAATCGTTCCGGGCACCCTTCTGTCATGTCGGGGCGTGTAGAACCATAGTAGTGCAAGATTCGGCGGATGCTTCGCCAGAGGCAAGTCCATCGCGAACGGTCCAGGAAAATGATGGTGTCGGCACGCGCTAGGCGAATTTCCATGGTGCCGCTGTAATTGCCGTCTATGATCCAGTTATCCCCTTTAGCAAACTCATGCATGTTCTCCTCCCATTCGCCAGTAGGTGATTCCACCCATCCTGGCCGCCAGTAGGCTTTGTCGAGGTGGATCAGGTTTAGATCCAGCCGCTGGTGCAATGCACGGGCCAGGGTTGACTTACCGGCACCAGCACACCCAATGATCATAATTCGTTGCATACTATGGTTTTTAGCTTATTCATTCCACGAGGTACGCTCCGAGCAAACTTTGCCGTTTATACTGAGGTCAAGCGATTTATCAGAACGGAAATTTCGTTTCAATCATGGGCTATCCATGCGTACCAATATCTGCAAACACATTCGCCAAATCAACAGTTCTCCATTTCGCTATTTTGTGCCTAAGCAAAACTCTATAATTTACCTAACTTTGCCCCTTCACGTTATCGAGGCTGTTCTCCTAATTTTTCAATGTTTATGAAGCTGAAAGTCGGCATCTTTTTTGGCGGCCCCTCGCGCGAGCGCGAAATTTCTTTTGCAGGCGGCCGCACCGTGTACGACAATCTCAACCAAACCTTGTTTGAGCCCATTCCAATTTTTGTCGATAGCCGACGCAATTGGATCCACCTGGATTGGCAAAACATTTACAAGGGTAGTATCCGCGACTTTTTCCCGCCTGTACAGGCATTGGCGCCTTCCGAGCACAACTTTCAGGTATACCTGGAAAGCCTCGGACAATTGTCAGTGGATCAGGAAGTCGAACTGATCAAGCAAGTTGGTCAGCCTATTTCCGTGGACGAGGTGAAAGAACTGATCGACCTTGCTTTCCTTGCTTTACACGGCGAATACGGAGAGGACGGGCAAATCCAACAACTGCTCGGCGAAGCGGGTATTCCGTATACCGGTAGTGGAGTAGCGGCTAGCCGTATTGGCATGAATAAGGCCGTTCAGAAGGGGCTGATGGCGGAAAAAGGCTTTGCCAGCCCTACCGTCAAGGCCTTGAAAAAAGCGGAATGGCTGACGGCCAATGTGCATACTCTGTACGAAGAAGCAGGAGCAGCCATCGGTTTTCCGTTGGTAATCCGCCCGGCAAATCAAGGATCTTCCATAGGGGTGAGCATTATTGATGAGGAGGATGGCTTGGAAGCCTTTGAGCGTGCTGTCAACCGCGCTTTTTTCCGCGAGTTGATTCCCCTGGATGAATGGCAAGACCGCAATGACTATGAGCGGGTAGAATATGTACGCTTGCTGGCCGATATTCGCGACGGTCTTGGTTTCCCATTGACCGCCCAATTAGGTGGTCAGCAGGAAGTGATCCACCATCCGGAAGCCCTGCTGGATTTCCTGAACAAGCAAATGGCGGAGGCCGAACACCTAAGTCAGGTATTTGTCCTGGATGCACACCAGACAGAGGAAGATGTCATTTTAGAATCCTTCATACGCGGTAAGGAATTCTCCTGTATCGTGGTGCGCACAGAAGATGGCTCGGCGATTGCCTTGCCACCAACGGAGATTGTCAAAGGAGGGGAAGTCTTTGATTATCGATCCAAGTACATGCCTGGCTTATCACGCAAGGAGACGCCGATTAAACTTCCTGACGATCAAATTGAAATGATTCGCCGGGAGTGTGAGCGACTTTTTACCCAGCTAGGGTTTCAGGTCTACGCCCGCATCGATGGATTCTTTACCGATGATGCTGAGATTTTTCTCAACGACCCGAATACGACCTCGGGAATGTTGCCCAGTTCCTTTTTCTTTCATCAAGCTGCCGAGATTGGGTTAAACCCCAGCCAATTCCTCACTTTTATTATCCGCACCTCTCTTCAGGAACGCTTGCTTGAACAACCTGAACAAGAACAATGGCGTGGTTTGTTGCAACAGCTGGATCAATCGGTTGAGGCCTTGCAGCGAGCGGCAGGAAATCGTAGTCGGATTGCCGTTATACTAGGCGGGTATTCTTTTGAGCGCCATATCTCCGTGGAGAGTGGCCGCAATATCTTTGAAAAACTAGCCAGCTCATCGACCTATGAGCCCTTGCCGGTATTTCTCACCGGCGATGCGGCACAACAAAAGTTGTATCAACTTCCGATCAACTTATTGCTGAAGGACAATGCGGATGATATTCGCGATAAGATCGCGAATTGGCAGTCGCATCCGCTGCTGGAGAAGATCAGGAGGGAATGTGCACCCATTACAGAAAAATATGCATCTGCGAATGTTGTCTTTGCGCCGCAGATGATCACCTACGATCAATTAGCGGAGCGGGCTAATGGTGTCTTTATTGCATTGCACGGCCGGCCTGGTGAAGATGGTCAGATACAAATGCAACTGGAAGCACACGGCTTACCTTATAATGGTTCCGGCGTGAAGTCTTCCAGTATCACGATTGATAAATTCCGCACGCTCCAATTGCTGGCTAGACACAACCTGCCAATTGCCGAACAATTGCTACTCAGTAGCCGGGAGTTTTCTATTGACCCAGGCGGATTCTATCGGCGGGTAGAAAATAGTCTGGGTTATCCGCATATCGCTAAACCAGTGGACGACGGATGTAGCTCGGCGGTGAAAGTGATTCGAGACCGGGCTCAGTTGGAGGCTTATACGCAACTTATATTCGCTGATGGGTCTGGCGAAGAATTGGCCTTCCGGAAAACCTTGAAATTGCGACCAAAGGAAGAGTTTCCGCATAAGCAGGAAATTCTATTTGAAGCGTTGCACGAGAAAGGAGAAGCTGTTCATTTTCTGGAGATCACGGGCGGCTTGCTCACCCATTATGATGAACAAAAACGAGTGCGGTACGAATTGTTTGAACCAAGCGAAACACTAGCAAGTGGTGAGGTACTCTCGCTGGAAGAAAAATTCCTGGCTGGTGAGGGGCAAAACTTAACGCCGGCTCGGTTGGCTAGCGGCGAGTACGCTTATGAATACGTTCTGGGAAAGGTACAGCATACTCTCGAACGAGCTGCACGTTTATTGGATGTGGAGGGCTATTGCCGGATCGATGCCTTCGTAAAAGTTTTTGCGGACGGGACGGTAGAAACATCGATCATTGAAGTGAATTCTCTTCCGGGGATGACACCGGCAACGGCTATTTTTCATCAAGCGGCATTGGCGGGGTATCAGCCTGCGAGTTTCATTGATGAGATCTTGCAGTTCGGGTTTGAACGACAAGCCCGGAAAGATGGCCGCCCACCTCTTGCCGAAACAGCGGCTACTTTGCAGGCTGCCGAAACCCTGGCCAATGAGCCAGTTAAGGCGACGACGGCTACGCCAGCTGACATAACAACACCAGCTGCCCCCCTTGAAACAAAGGCTGAACCGCAAATTGTAAACACTATGGACCAACCCTCAGAAGACGAAAGCAAGGAGCAGCAATTTGGCCTTCCTTTTCAAGACAAGAAAAGCGAAAAACATCCCTCCCAGGCAGGCCGACGTGGGCTCTTGGAAAGGGCAAAGGACTTTCTTACTTCCTCTTATTTCCTGAAGAACTTTGGCGCCATGATAGGCTTCATTGTGCTTATGTTCTTCCTTGTCAATTTGTTCTTGCGGACGTATACCGCCCATGGGAAAACAGTTCAGGTAGACAATTACGTGGGACTGAAATTAGAGGAAGCAACGCGGAAAGCTGGAAGTCGAGGTTTCTCCGTCAGTACAGATGAAGCACCTTTCACCTTAGATATCCCGCGGGATGAAGTGATTGATCAAGAACCGAAAGCACTGTCTCGAATCAAAAAGAATCGGACGGTTTATCTTACTGTAATTGGGCCGCCGAAGAAAGTTCGGCTACCAGAGTTTCAGGATTTTGCTGACGATTTCAACCAGTACCGACTGAAGCTGGAAACACTCGAATTAGAGTACGATATCAAGGAGCGCATATTCAATCCAGATTACGAAGCCAATACGATTGAGCACATCTTCCACGAAGGCCGAAAGTATACAATTGATGATATACGCCGTGGCGTCGAAGTGGAGCAAGGAAGCCGCATCTCTTTTGTAATCACGAAGACAGAAAGTGACATGGTGCGTTTGCCGTCTTTGGTGTGCAAACGTTACAGTGAAGCGGCATTCTTATTGTCGACCCTAGACTTACAGGTTGGCGAAGTAATAGGTGATGTGGCGGTACTGGATGATGCCTATATCTGGCGCCAAACCCCCGCATTTCAGGCAGGCCAGAGCATCCTGCGCGAATCGGCTATCAACTTATATGTGCAAGATGGCTTGCCTGGAGGCTGTGAGCCGGAAATCGAGCTCATTGTGCCGGATGACGAACCTACAGATGAAGGCCTAGACACGACCGCTCCATTGGATAGCACCGGGGGGCAGTAAGCCTTAACACGCACTAAAACCCCAGCTACGGCGTTCCGAGATGGAGCACGAATGAAAAACGATCTTATGAGAATAATAGCAACTACGCTACTACTTGGATTATTAGTCCAGACTGCTTGGTCACAACGGGAAGTCAGTATTAGTAGTAACCTAGTACTCATCCAGGAGTACCAAACTGAACGCGCCGGACAACCGCTTGAGTCGGCAGAGTTTCAAGGCCAATCGAAGGCCAATTGTGATGAGCCGGAAGTGGAGGCAATATCAGTGCTGGCTGATAGTACCCTACAGTTGACGGTTGAGATTGATACAACAGGTTTAGATACAAACGGAGTTTATGCTTGCCTGAATTGCGGGCCATTAAATTTTGGTGTCGCAAGCTTGACTGAGAGTAAATTGTCTTATACCGCTAATGGTGGAATTGGGGCCGGCTTAGATACCGTACAAGTATTCTACTGTAATTCCGATAATTCAGCTTGTTCGGATACGATTCCTTACGTTTTTCTGGCCCGCCGACCGGGCAATAATCTTTTCCCCGCTCCGATCGTCTTAACGGCTGCCGAGCAAATGACAGTCAATGGCCCGGAAGCAGATTTGCCGGGGGCTTTGAAGTGTAGTTTCTTCGTTGCTTGCCCGGATAACTACGACGGGCGAGACCAGCTAGCTTATTTCACAGATTATTCAGGCCCTACCCCTGATTTTGTGTATCAGGCCAGTCGCTTCCGCGGTGTGGATTCACTTTGCTTGGTGTTATGCGATGAGTTTGGCATTTGTGATACTACGCACTATGCTTTTCGGATTGAAGTGCCAGCCATGGGCATACCGCTAATGGACGACTTCTCTTATGACGGGCCTCGCCCTGATGCAGAGCTATGGCTAGACCGGGAAATATTTGTGAATCGTACAATGGCCGTTGATCCGCCTTCTATCGGTGTGGCGACCTTCGACGGGGTAGATTTCCGTGGACGCCCTTACGGTGGCGATTATGATGAAGCTGATCGACTCACTTCGACCTATATAAACTTGCAAGGGCAAGCACAAACACCTGTGCTGTCATTTTGGCTCCAACGTGGCGGAATTGCCGACCGGCCAGAGGTAAAGGACTCACTGGTGCTGGAGTTTCGCGACGATGACCTGGAATGGCAATATGTTACTGCATTTGAAGGAATGCCCGGAAATCAACCGATCACGGTATTGGATACCTTCCGGTTCTATTCTTTCCAGATTCCTACTGAATTTCGCCATAATGCCTTCCAGTTTCGGTTCATCAACTATGCCGACCGGCAGGGGATTCGCGATAACTGGCACCTGGACTATATTCGCTTAGATGACGAACAAATAGAGCAAGCTATTAATGATGTTGCTTTTACCAGTTTGCCAGAACTGATCTTGGCAAACTATAGTAGTATGCCATGGCGGCATTTTCAAGCGACCGACGAAAATGAGTTGCGACCGACGCTTCGCGTTGGGGTATACAACCATGCCAACCAAACCTTGAATGCCAGCCCTTCAGCGGTGAATTTTAGGGAATTGAACAGCAATGTGCAGCCCTTTGTAGCTACGCCGACCTTGTTCAATGGGTTAGATATAAACATCCCCAACGGGGTACCTGTAAACCGGGAATACGACCTGATGGGAGACCCCTCGGGCTTCCCAAGTGTTTGGGGTGATTATGTGCAAGTGATGGAAGGCCCGGCCTTTGATGCTTTTGACGAGTTGACATTTGAGATGCGCTATTCGCTGAACAATACGACACAACTCAATCAAGCTGGTTTTGAGGCGATACAAGCGAATGATGAAGTGGTGAATACCACAGAGTTCAGCGATTATTTTGCCTACGATGATGGTACGGCAGAGAGCGGCGTTGAAACTAGCGCCGGCAACGAAGTGGCCCTGGCATTTGTGGCGGGCGTGCCCGATACCATGCGCGGTGTCCGTATTCATTTTCCTCATACTGGCGAAGACTTTACTGAGCAGTCGTTTCGGCTGAAAGTATGGTTGGGTGAATTGGATGATTCGCCAGAATACAATGTGATCTATCAGCCTGATTATGCCTCCAATTATTTTGATACACTGCAAGGTTTTACGACTTATCCCTTAGTGGATGCCGATGGCAACTTAGCGCCCTTAGCGATTCCTGAAGGCATGTTCTACGTAGGTTGGGAGCAGGCGGTCAATTGCGATAACGGCCGCTGCATTGCGGTGGGCTATGACCGTAACCGTCCGCAAGGGCGTGATTTTATTTTTGTGAATAACGGAGGTGAATGGGAGTCACTTGCTGGAATTACTTCTGGCTCGCTAATGCTTCGCCCGGTTGTCAGTGGTGCCGAACCGGTATTGCCAACAAATACAGCAGAGCAGACAGCATTGGCTTTGCGCCTCTTTCCAAATCCGGCCCAAGGGCAAGTATATCTCCAGCTACCGGGTGATTCGAGTTGGGAAGGAAGTGTCACTATTTACAACATGAATGGCCAACTCCTTCGTCGGTTTCCATTGCAGCAGCGTATAGATATAAGTGCCTTGCCAGCTGGCATGTATCTTCTGGAAGTTACGGATAGGGGGCTCAATAAAACGGCCCGCCGCAAACTGGTTGTACAATAGTGGTCTGTTTTATCAGCAAACAGTCTTGTACGATTGTTAATTAGTCAAAAACCAACGAATGGATATTAACGTATCAGAATTAAAGCGCCGCATGGAAGGTGGTGAAAAAGAATTCGTCTTGATTGATGTGAGAGAAGGACATGAACGCGAAGAGTTCAATATTGGCGGTATTCATGTGCCTCTAGGCAATATGATGCAAGCCATCCCAAGCCTCTCAGCGCACGAAGAGCAAGAAGTTATCGTGTACTGTAGAAGTGGAAAGAGAAGTGCGATGGCGCAGCACTTGCTGCGACAGGCAGGCTTCAAGAATGTCCGCAATTTAGAAGGCGGTATGTTAGCTTGGACGGAAAGCTAGGCCAACTAGTCTTTCCGTTTTACAAAGGCATCAACACCTTTATTACTTAGTTCGTTGATCAGGTTTCGCGCAGCGGACAGGTTGTCAAAACGATCAACTAAGACTACGGCATAAGACCCGCGGTCGAAAAGCTCCACCTCAGTGCTGTTGTACCCCATTCTGCGCAAACGGGCCGCTTGGATATCGGCATTTGTCCGTTGTCGATAGGAGCCCGCTATTACTAGGAATTGGCCATCCACGGCCGTAGCTGTAGCTGTCGGCGTTGTAGTGGGGATTCGTTCCTCTCGGACGGGTTCAGTTTCCGGAATTCGATCGGTATTGGAAGCACCTTCTTCAGCGATGCCGCTATCAGAGGTATCGTACTCACTTTCGTCGCCATAGCTGGTTGCTACCTCATCATCATCCAAGTCAGCTTCATAGTCGGTAGTGGCTGCCGAGTCTACCTCCTCATCGTAGTTGTAGGTGCTTTCATCGTTCTCTGGTGGTGTATACGTATCTTGAATCGCAGCTACTGGCCCTTCTTCTGGCGGGTTCATCAGCTTCACGATTTTATAAACCAAATAACCGAGTGCACCGAGGCAAACGACGACAATGGCAATGGTCAACAGATCGAGTCTAGACATGGACAAATAGGTTTAGGATCGTATGTTTAGTAAACATAATGCTACAAAAAATTGGTAAACTTCTATTCATGAAGCCGACCTAATTTTGGATTCCCACATTAAGGAAGAGTTAAATAGATGTTTTATCAAGTTGATTGACAGTTGGTTATATATTTTTTTGAAACAAAGGCTAATTCTGTGAAATAAGTTCCCCCTTTATCGCATTTATATAGTCGTGACTTTGTTCGTCGCTGACGAGCATGCTACTACTCTCCGGCTGGGAGATCGCCAATAGGCCACTTTCTAAGCCATATTCTACAAACTGACTTCCTTTCATTTCTTTCACCTTCTGCTTGGGCAGAACCTATAACTATTGCCGTATACGCAATCATTACACTAACACATTTGCGAATCTGAAAATCAAAGTAGTATGCGGATCTATTTTTCGATCTTCGGTTGTCTACTGCTGGCGAGTGTTGGTGTTTTTGCGCAAGACTTGCCGGTAGCTATTGAAGAGCCCTCCCCAACAGAAATCTCCACGGAACCATCAGCTGATGATGGCGTCCTGAACATGCCCTCTAACTGGGCCAAATTAAACGAACAAAAGCGACTCAATTTTCTTTTCGCTGCGATAGAGCGAGGGGATCAGACATTGGCAGAGACCATGTTGCCAGACGTCAGATTGCCCTACTATCAGCACAACAAAGATGGCGAAACGCTGCTGACACTTGCCATTGAACTGGGCGACTACGAAATGGTACGCTGGTTGGTGGAAGATGCGGTGATTAATCTGAAAAATGAGGCTGGCGAAACGCCGCTAACCTTAGCCATCAAAAAGCAGAATCCAGCCATTGTCGACCTGGTATTGGAACGGGCCAAGCCGGATCTAGCCAACGATCATGATGAAACGCCACTTATGTTGGCCATCAACTACAGCTATAGCCCTTCTCTGGTCAATACACTGGCCGATCGAGGGGCAAATATTAATCAACTTTCCAATGGTGTGACACCCCTGGCTCGTGCCGTAGAAAAAGAACATGTACAGCTGGCTGCTATGCTGGTTCGTCGTGGAGCTGATCCCAGCCTGCCTAATACCAATGGAGACATCCCGCTCTATGGGGCCGTTCGCTTGAACCACCAGGTTATGGCAGGTATTTTGTTGTATCAAAGCCCCCAGCCCATCCAGGATGCTAATTGGGAGACGCCTTTAGGTGAAACCTTGGTGAATATGGCTATATCCCAGGAAAATAGTGCTTTGGTCCACGTACTGGTGGAGGGAGGCGCTAATACCAATGCCACCGATTACTTAGATAATAGCCCTCTTAATCTAGCTGCTGAGCGCGGCATGGCTGATGTGGTTGATTTGCTCCTAAATTATGGTGCTGACCCAAATCATTCGAATATCATGGGCACTACGCCGATCATGGCTGCGGCTCAACGAGGGCATACGGATATTGCCGAAAAACTGGCTACTGCGGGCGCTGACCCAGAGCAACGGGATTACGCTGGTATTGCCGCAAATGACTATGGTGATTTTTCCGTGCATTTTTCCGACCCGTACCTGCAAGGCGAACTTGACGACCTGCTTCTTGAAGTAGATGATGATTAATAAACAACCCGTTTAAACTGGTCTTTTGGCAAAAGTCAGTAGAGAGACACGGGCCTGTATAGGCCCTACGGCAGAGGGGTAGAGCGATAAAAGGGACCAAAATTTAGTTTTCATCATCAATTGTTAGAGCCGACCTTGGAAATTACATTCTTTGCAATAGTTGGCCATCTCTGTACCCTCTACCAAAGTAACGATCTCATCGTCACGTTTCACTCTACGATTTCCGGTTTTGCCGAAAGTCCAGCTAAGAGCCTGTTGGGAATTTAGTAACTGGCCTACAAACGGCCCATTTTCCTCAATTCTAGGTTGCAAAAATCCTAATTACGCGCTGCGTAACTCCGGTTTGGCTTTGCCGCTACTTCGTGGTTTGCGCCTTGACCTGAGAAAAATGACCTCGTTTTCGACGAATGACCAAATTTCCCAACAGGCTCTAAGTACTGAAGGCACCGACTGTGTTTGTCCCCCTTAATAATGAATCCCAAGCGATGGGCAGCCTTACAAAATCTACTTGCAATTAGACATTTAGGCTAGCCTCTAGTCGTTATGTAAAACCACCTTGAAAGCTAAACGAGAAGCTCTTTCCTTTGGAGAGGGCTTCTTTTTTTGCACAGCGATCAAACCTTTGGATACCTTTCTTATACAAAGATCTTATCCGAAGGCAAGAAAAGCTCCAAGGTCAGGGTCTTTAGCGAATTTCAAAGCAAAGTATTATTTTACGCAAAAGTCAGTTTATTTGACGCCTATACTTATTCACCTTTAAAACCCTGTTTTCATGAAGAAAGCCTTGAAGATACTGGCCTATGTGGCCGGCGTGATCTTGTTGTTAGTTGCCGCTCTGGCCGCTTACGTTATGCTCAGCGCTACACCTACCTATGCTGATGTTGAAATTCCAGAACTTAGTATTGAAGTAACACCGGAACGAGTAGAGAGAGGGTTGGTCTTAGTAACCAATAACTGCCAAAATTGCCATCGCGCACAGGGCGGGAATCAACTCACCGGCCGCATGTTTGATGACAAGGCAGCCAATGATGCTTTTGGTACACTGTATACCGCCAATATTACTAAGCATCCAGAATTGGGAAGCGGCGCCTATAGCGATGGGGAGCTTTACCGACTACTTCGTACAGGTGTGAAGAAAAACCACGAGAAAGTGGCTGCTGTCATGCCGACTTGGCCCCTGGCCTCCGAAGAAGATATTCACGATATCATTGCGTTTTTGCGTTCTGATCATCCAATGGTAGCGCCTTCTGATAAGACGCATCCAATACATGAATCTTCTTTTCTAGAGCGAGCATTGACGCGTTTCGTTTTTGGTCCTACCCCTTATCAGGAAACCTACCCGACCAAGCCACCTTTGAGTGATAGCATTGCCTATGGAGCTTATCAAATCAATAATGTCAACCTGTGCTATTATTGTCACTCAGAGAATATCGAAACGGCTAATGCTTTAGTGCCCGAAGAAACGCCGGGCTACATGGCAGGAGGTTATATATTCCAACATTTGGATCACGATGTATTGGTGCCCAGTATGCTCCTAACAGAGGAGGCCGATATCAGCAGCTGGACCATCGAAGAATTTGTCGATGCGGTGAAATTTGGGGTACGCCCTAACAAGCCGGCCTATCTACAGCCTATGCATCCATTTAACCTGTTGGATACAGCCGAAGTACGAGCTATTTACCACTATCTGGAAGACTACTCGAAGTGATTTCAGTAAGCAGTGAGCAGTTGGCAGTC
>SPJK01095435.1_pt1 | contig 11587 bp, 10 predicted proteins | sample 3741771 | NCBI WGS metagenome assembly SPJK01 (sample SAMN10925997, study PRJNA522277) | cold seep metagenome | isolation source: Elba SIP-enriched marine methane seep metagenome, extraction at timepoint T2 | place: Italy: coast of Elba, Mediterranean Sea
CACAGATAGGCAGTATGGCGAGAGTAAGATGACCACTAAAATCATGGTCGAGGCTATGGCTATGGTCTGGCGCATTCGCCACAGCATGAACCAGCTCTACCGCTAAAAACCCGCTATCTGCTCCCGTCAACTCACAGCCCATCGCACCCGGCCGATGTCCCCACTACAGGAGATCCGGGCCTCCCATGTATCTTGAAGAACTGCATATTTTGTTGGTCGAGCCGTCAGGTGCCCAACAAAAGATCATTGAAGAGCAGATCAATTCCTTAGGTATTAAACACGTACAGATGGCCAAATGCGGCGCTACGGCCATCGAGATGATGATGGAAGATCCACCAGACTTGGTGCTCAGTGCCATGCATCTCAAAGACCAAACTGGCGCCGAAATGCTGGGGGAGATGCGGGTCAACCATCGACTGCAAAAGGTCGCTTTCATCCTCATCTCCAGCGAAACAAGGGCTCAACATCTGGAACCGGTTCGCCAAGGTGGTGCCGTGGCGATTATTCCTAAGCCTTGTACCGCTTCAGATCTGGAAAACGCTCTCTATGCCACCCTAGAGCTATTAGATAAAGATGAACTATCTTTTGATAATGTAGATATTGGCGATATGGAGACTTTGGTCGTCGACGATAGTCGCGCTGCCCGGATGTTTATTAGCCAAGTATTAAAGAGCCTAGGTATCGAAAATATCGATCAGGCTGAAAACGGCCGAGAAGCTTCTGAATCCCTCGATCGTAAGTTCTATGATTTGGTGGTTACCGACTACAATATGCCTGAAATGAATGGCTATGAGTTGGTGGAATATATCCGCAACGAAAGTAACCAACCTAATATACCGGTTTTGATGGTTACCAGTGAAGTGGGCGCGGCCCGTATCGCTGGTGTCGCTAAATCTGGCGTTTCGGCGATTTGTGACAAGCCTTTTGAAACCGGCCTGGTTAAACAACTATTACGTTCGGTGCTTTCAGAACAGCTGAACGCGGCCTAAAACGAAACAGCCCCATAGCTATCTAGGCTAGCGAAGGCTCCTTCGCCAAAGAAGCCAGGCCCTCGCCTATCTTGGTCGTGAGTTGCTGCTCCACACAACGCTCCGCCACTCTAATTGCATTGCGAATCGCCCGAGGCCCAGAACGGCCATGGGCTTTGATGCATAACCTATCAAAGCCTAGAATTGGCGCTCCGCCATATTGTTGCCAGTCGGTGAGTTCCTTGAGCCGGCGAATGCCTCCCGAAAGCAGGGCCATGGCCACTCGCCAAGTAAAACGGCTGCGATAGGCATAGCGCGCCAAATCCATTACCGCCTCAGAGACCCCTTCGAGCATCTTCAAAGTAATATTTCCGGTAAAACCATCGCAAACTATTACATCAGCGCCCCCACGAGGGATGTCTACTCCTTCGACATTGCCTACAAAATGGATATTGGAGAGTTCCTTCAATAGTTGATGAGCCTCAACTATCTCCGGCAAGCCCTTGCTGGGTTCGGTGCCATTAGAGAGCAAAGCCACCGAAGGATCGGCATTCTTGCTCACGATGGAAGAATAACAAGCCCCCATTAAGGCGAAGGCGGCCAAATCTTCTGAGGAGACCCGCAAAGTAGCCCCCACATCGAGCAGCAAGGTGAAGGGGTCTTGCTTAGAGCCGTGCCGCTTTTCAGTAGGAATCACTGCTGCCAAAGCGGTGCGCCGCACCCCGGGAATGCGCCGAAAAGCCTGGGCGCAAGAGAGCACCACCGCTCCAGTATTACCTGCTGAAACCAAAGCATCAGGCCCGCCCTCCTCGGCCACCATACGAGCCGCTAAGGGCAAGGAAGCCTCCGGTTGCTGCTTCAGTGCCAGCTGAGGCTTAGCATCCATGGCGATGACGCCTTGGGCGTGGATGATCTCAATACGTTTGGGATCATGCTCTTGCTGGTCGAGGCAGCGGGCGATGGCCTCTTTATCTCCCACCAAGCAAATCTGTGAGCGAGTACTGCAACTTGCCTCAGCCACGCCAGCAACGATGGGTTCAGGAGCCTCGTCGCCGCCCATGGCGTCGACACAAATGGTGGGCATGCAGGCAGTATGGAGGCAAAGAGCTGGGAAGGGAAGGGAGCTAGCGTCGGCGGGGAGCGAAATGGCGATAGAGGCGAAGGGAAAGAATACCGAGGAGTATCATAAACTATCTCCTAACAGTTCCTTAGTTACATTGGCGGCCGTTTTGCACGTTGAAAGCAATCAGATAGCCTCGGCTACAGCCCAGCGATCCGCATCCGCCCACCATGTAGCCCTCGTCGCAACCTGGTCGCCAAACCGCGTCGAAGATGCCGATGCCGTTTCGGGCCAACCACGGTGCCAAGGAGAAGCCGGGGATGGAAATGTTGGTCAAACCAGCGGTTCGGTAGTCGCCATGGCGATATTCTCGCAGCTCGGCAATGCCGGAGGATTGCTCATAAGCCCCCATAATGATGGCGCGATTACCATCGTCGGAGAAGGCGATATTACTAAGACGAGCGGTGCCTAAGGCAGGCGCTAAAGTGCCGGTGGTCCAGGAGCCATTTTCGAATTTCGCCAAGCGTTCACCTGCCCAGGCCACAGCCAAAGAGTAGTCGCCTTGGGGCCGAGCCTCAATGTGGCTCACGTTGCCAATACGCGGACCTTGGTTGAAAGCGCCGGTACTATCTAGGTGGCCCAAATCGCCACCACCCACGCCGCAACTATAAACCACCGCTTTTCCGCCTAAACCATCGGCGCTTAAAGCAATGTCTTGGCAACCCGCAGTCACCGATTGAGCGTTGAGCAAAGTAAAGTGCTTAGTTTGATGGTTATATTGGTGAATATTCACCACATAGTTCCCGGAGATATTCCGGTAGCCACCGATATAAGCAATGCCGCTTTGAGCGTCGAAAGTAATCGCTTGGAACTCAACGCCAGGTGCAGAGCCAATCAAAGAGAGGTTTTGACCACTGGGACCAGCGCGGTAGAGGCGCCCGGTATAGTTTCCGTTAGTTATTGCGGTAGCGGCAATGAGGAAATAGTTGCCAGCGGGGCTGTACTCAATGTCGTCGATTCGTACAGAGTTGGCACCGTTGCGCATCAGCATCAAAGAAGAGCTGGAAGTCTCAGTGGCGCGGTCAACAATCCATAGATCTTGGTAGTAGGCGCCAACAACTATCTTCGAACCATCAGGAGACATGGCAATGCGTTGAAAACCGGTGGTAGTGGGGATACCGGGCACCAAAACACGGCGATAACTATAGTTGCCACGAGCAACGGGGCCTACGGGTTGACCGGCGTCGGGCTGAGTACCGCTATCGGGAGGTACCATGGCGTCAGGATGCACGCCCGAATCCGGGGTGCCCATATCCACCTCAACGCCGGTGTCTGCTGGGGTACCGCTATCGGCGGATGCTGCTGCGTCGGGATGCACGCCCGAGTCAGGAGCGCCCATATCCACCTCAACCCCTTGGTCGGGAGTAAATCCAGCGTCGGGCTGAACGCCGCTATCGATCTGGCCCGCGTCGATAAGACCCCAGGACTGCGCGTCGGGATGGAGGCTACCGGCGTCGATGCGCACGCGGGTGTCTTCGGGAGGCTCGCAGCTGCCTGCGACACACTGGTAGTCACCGGCGCAATCGCGATGCTCCACACAGGGTGCAGAGGGCACTCCAGGAGCCTCATCGCAAGCGATGAGCCCCCAAACTAAGAGTAAAACGAAACCAGTGCGCTGCATTGAAACCCCCTTCATGACTACTTTTGCCTACACGAAAGGATGACAGCATTTTCTCAGGGTTCTACTTAAATCGTCTTACATGTGCACCTAGCTAGGTCCAAGTGTCTCGGAGTCGGACAAAGTAGAAAAATATCGGCGTGCCAAAAGGATGACACCTCAGACTGGGAATACTCGATCAACTGTCAAAAGCTCGACAGCAAATCACCAAAATATTGACGATAAACTATTAGAATTGCCCGATATGGCGCATCTCGTCATTGAGTTCACCCATACTTGGCCCAGCCTTTGCTTAATAGAGAGGCATGTTAAGTCGCCAGGAAGAACTCGCCCCATCTATCAATTTGCCGGCAATTTTGGTGTTCATCACTCTGGGGGCATTGAGCGCCCTGGCAGTCACGCTGCTTTTTGCAGGGGAGAGCGCTTCGTCCTTGGCTTTGGTGATTCAGGCTTTGTGCATGGCCTCGGGCGGCTTCGCAGCGGCTGTTCTATGGAGCTTGATTCGCATCGGCAGCCGACCGCCACTGCTCTAATTCACCACTGGTAATCCAGTAGGTGCAAAGAGCTCTCTTTGCACCAAGCGCATGCGCCAATCCACTCCGATCACGTGATCTTTAGGCAACTCTAACCATATATTTTCCCCGCCTAAAGGTTCGCTCGACAAAATCAAATGATTCACAAAACCTGACTCAGTGGGGGCTTCGCATTCCGGCGAAAGGCTGGGACAAGTATCTCGGTCGGAACAACGGGTCTTGTAAGTGGACCAATAGAGTTCCTTGCCTCCTTGAGTAGCGGCCAAAGTCACTCCATTGGTCACCATGAAGGTCAAGAGCGAATCATCTAAGCCTTCGCGACCATCACAAACCTTCCTAGCAATAGTTACCGTGTCTTTGAGAGCGGCAACAACCTCATCCATGCCCAAGTTTCGACCTAAGGGGCCATACTTTTCCAGCTGAGCTAAGAAGAGAAAAAACAATACTTCGCTATCGGTATCTCCTAAGACAAAACGCCTTAGACGAACCGGAACTTCATGCAGCAAAGTATCCCGAACTTCCTCAAACTTAGGAATGTCGCCATTGTGGGCAAAAACCCAGCGTCCATGCTGAAAAGGATGGGTATTGAGCACCGAGAGCTGACCTTGAGTGGCCTTGCGTACGTGAGCCAGCACCGTTTCTGAGGAAACAACCCCGCTCACCCTATGAAACAAATTGTCGTTCACCGCGGTCGAGACGCTGCGGGTAATGTGAGGAGCTCCATCAATATAATGGGCAACGCCCCATCCGTCAGGATGGCGCTCGCTCTGCACGCCCAAGGCATTGTCGGCCTCGAGCAGAGAGCTGTGGACCTGGCTAGGAATCAGGCTTCGAAACCCGAACAGACGGCACATGAGCGGTCAAACTAGGCGAAGGCTGGGTGGAAGTTCAAGAGGGCAAAAGGGGCTATTTGACGTCGATCACCGGCCAATTGAGTTCTTCGGCGGCCCGTTTGAGCTTGCGATCGGGGTTGATCACGCCCGGACGGCCCACCACAGCCAACATGGGATAGTCGGAATAACTATCTGAGTAGGCGTAGCTGGCTAAGAGATCTATCTCATGCTTGCGAGAATACTCTTGAATCAAGCGAGCCTTAGCCGCGCCAGCGACTACGGGCTTGACCAACTTACCAGTGGCCACGTGATCTTTGAACTCTAGCCGGTTGGTAATGATGTCATGAATGCCCAAATGACGCGCTAGAGGCTGCACCATGAAGTCCAAGCTACCGCTGACGATCACCTGGCGAAGGTTACTCTTCTGAGCATTTTCCACCAACTCATAGATACCGGGGAAGATATTGGGCTTTAAAACCTGCTCAAAATGCTCCTCGGCAAACTCCAGCAATCTATCGCGGAAGGTTCCCTTATATCCGGCAAATAGTATCTCGTTAAATGCGGTGCGACTGAGTTGGTCAGTCACCAAGAAAGCAGGCAACTTAGCGATGCCTTTGAGGGTCTTAACGACACTTTGCGGGATACTTGGCTCATGGGAAGACATGAACAAGAAGGAGTGCACCAAGTTAGTGCTCACCATGGTTCCATCCATGTCATAAAAAACCGCGGCATGACCGCTTTGTTGGTGCGGATGTATGGGGTGACTATGGGCGGGATGGTGCATCTTCGAAGCCTCAGGGAGTAACGTCGGCCATCATGATTGGCGCCGCTTGGAACATAGTTATGTCGGGATTAGGCTTAGTCAGATCCTTAGCCCGCTCGATGGCGTCGTGCAGAGTTGCTGCCCGCTCCCAACCCATGATTCCGGGGATATGATCGTTCTCAGCACCCACGCAAATAACCTTGCCTACGCGTGAGCGACCCTTGTCGCCCCAGTACCACATATAGAAAGGATGGGCGCCGTGGTAAGCATTGCCGCGGCGATACATCTCAATATAAGTGGGATTCTTCGCAAACTCTCTTTCAAAGCGCTTATGCAACTCGAAACTATCGTTAGTTTCAGGCAAGCAGCGATGGAAGAACTCAATATAACTAGGATGAAAGCGCTGATCGAACTCATCGTACATAGGATGAGCGATGATCAAAACGCCGCCCTCTTTGAGTACCGGAGCGTTGCGATAAAGGTTGTACAAGTATCCTAGCGCCATTACCTGAACCAAAAGAGGGTTCAAAATAGAGTTGGCGTTGTAAGGACTAATAAAAGGGATACCGGAGATCATCACATCGGCTTGCCCTTTTACTGGTACACAGTACTGCTCAAAGTTCTTCTCAAGAATCTTCTCGTGCACGGGCTCAGTCGCGCCGGCGTGCACGGCGATAATTTCATAGGGAGAAGGTACGCGATGGAAGATCTCGCGCTTAGCGGCCCTTGGAACCTTCTTTAGAGTCCAACGCAGGGACTGAAAGGCCAATCTATCGAACTCTGAGAAGTCATCTTCGTTCTTCCCCAGAAATCCCATAGTTTTGTCATACATGCGGTTATTCAAAGCAGTTTCGATGTGAAATACCTTGATGTGCTCATCGAGCACCTTACCGATGCGATTGCCGCTATTTGCCAGCTCAGAGTTCTTTGGATCCATATAGGAATCACACTTGAGCATGGTCTTAGGATTGTGATGCGCCTTGAGACCTTGATAGTCGGTGGTACCAATACCCATCGACTTGTGGCCGCCATCCATGGGCACCAAGTTGATGTTCACATAGATCACCGAGTCGGCTTCGGCACAAAGACGGTGGGTTTTGACCACTTCGCCAATCTCGGTTTCACCCAAGGTAACTATCGCTTCGGGGTCTTCGGCGTCGTGATTGATGAAGTGCTTGGGATAGAAGCGCTCGAAGATCTTAGAGCCCACCATCCGCTTCATTTCCGCAGCAGTCATACGGCGATGCAAAGCGTTGGCGATCAATAGATCGATATCATCCACGCCATGGTTGCCAAGTATATCTAAAACGATGGTGAGAATGCGCTCGCGAACGTCGGGCGAGACCATCTGCGGCAGCGGCAAAGAGATATCGTCCATGACGACAGTGCTCTTCATGCCGGGCTTGAGCAGCGCGTAGAGCGGCTCCATGCCTTCAGGATTATTCAGCGCGTAGCGAATAGCAGCATCTGGATGCGGCAGTCCCTTAATGGGGGGATTGGGATAGATTACCCGAGTGCCGATAGGTAGCTGCTCTTGGAGGAAATCTTCACCGTAATGAAGGATGCGCGGCGCGCTATCCGAGTCGATATAGACGATGTTATCCTTCTCGCGCGGAATCACCGGGGCCTTTTCTTACCCTCGCCCATGACAGTCAACCGCTGCCTTGACCTGGTCGACGCCTTCCTGCCGCCAAGGCTGCTCTCGACAGGCCAAAACCTAGCAAAAACGCACAATTTCTGCGGGTTGTCCCGCATTCGACTAGCCCTCCAGAGGTAAAACGCGAGGCCGGGGCTGACCGGCCGCCACCAGGGCATTGGCCACTGCCGGAGCAATCGGTGGAACCCCAACCTCCCCGATACCACCCGGCGCTGCCGTGGAAGGCACGATGTGCACCGCAACCTCGGGCGCCTCATCTATCCTGAGCAAGGGGTAGTCATGGAAGTTAGACTGCTGGGCTGCACCACCTTCGAAAGTAATCTTTCCTTTGAGAAAAGCCGTCAGCCCAAAAACTATCCCGCCTTCTATCTGGGCTCTGATCATGTCGGGGTTGACCGTCCAACCACAATCTACCGCGGCGGTGACCTTGTGCACCTTGCAAGCCCCGCCTTCAAGCAAAGAGACTTCGGCTATCTCAGCGACCCAACTACCAAAGCTCTTATGGACTGCTAGACCCTGAAAATGCCCTTCGGAAAGCTTCTGGCCCCATCTTGCTTTCTTAGCGACCAAATCCAAGACGCCTAAGTATCTCGGTTTGTCTTTGAGCAACTCGCGACGATACTTCAGCGGATCTATCTTGGCATTTTGGGCTAGCTCGTCAACAAAAGACTCAATGGCAAAGGCAGTATGTGAATGCCCCACTGAACGCCAAAAGCCGGTCGGAATGCCTAAATCGAGCGGAACATAGTTGAGCTGAAGGTTTTTGATGGCATAAGGCAGCTCATTGGCTCCCTCTACCGCAGCAGGATCTCCCTCGGTAGTAGGCACGCCTCGCTGCGCCAAGATAGATGGACTGACGACCTTGTGCTGTAAACTATCTGGATAGCCGCTTTCTTTGATAGTTGCTTGCAGCTGGTGGGTTGCCGCGGGGCGATAGAAATCGTGCTGCATGTCATTTTCACGGGTCCAAACCACTTTAATAGGTTTCTTGAGACGCCTTGAAAGTTCGATACATTGCCTAGCAACGTCGTTTTCGACCTTGCGACCAAAAGCGCCGCCAATCAAAGTAGTATGTACGGTGATCTGCGGCGCAGGAATGCCCAATAGTTGGCTCGCTTCCCGCTGCAGACCATCAGGACTTTGAGTGGGCGCCCAAATCTCGGCCTTAGTCGCTTCTACCGAAGCGGTACAACTCATGGGAGCCATAGTTGCGTGGGCAAGGTAAGGCAGTTCATAGGTAGCGCCGAAAGGGAGTTCTGAAGTGGGAGGAATCTCGCCAGAGCCGTGCATAACTATGCCTTGCTCCTTGAGCCCCGCCTTGAGCTTCTGACGAATCTGCTCGCTGGATAGTTGAGGACCACTTCCAGCAGAAAACTCTGCCTTGAGGGCCTCGACACCACGGAAAGCCTGCCAGGTACTCTTAGCCACTACCGCAACTCCACTGTCGAGTTTTTCTACCGCAACTATCCCTGGAAGTTTCTTGGCTGCTTCTGCATCATATTTGCTGACTTTGCCACCAAAGACTGGGGGCAAAGCCATGGCCGCATAGAGCATTCCCGGGACTTGGTGATCGATGGAATAGATGGCTTTGCCAGTGACTTTGTCAGGCCCCTCGTAGCGAGGATGGGGCTTGCCCACATATTTGAGAGCGCTTAGGTCTTTGAGGGGAGGATCGCTAGGGACCGAGAGTTGGGCAGCAGCCCTCACTAACTCTCCAAAAGCTAGCTTTTGGCCATCAGGTCCGTGCACGAAACTATCTTCTGCCCGGCATTCTTTGTAGCTACAGCCAAAACTATTCGCCGCAGCTTGCCGCAATACTTCCCGAGCCGAAGCGCCCGCTCTTCTGAGCTCCTCCCAGTTTTCACTGATACTTGAAGAAACCGCGGTGAGCATAAAGCCGTAGCTTTCGGGAATCGCCAATGCCTGGATGACTTTGACCGACTTCCAATCGGCGCCTAACTCATCGGCAATGAGCATGGGTAAGGAGGTCATCACTCCCTGACCGACCTCGGCACGATGAATCCAGATACTTACTTCGCCACTTTTATCGATGGCGACAAAAGCATTGGGAGCAAACTCCTGCTGCCGGGGAGGTGCCGGCTTTTGCCGATGACGACGCTTATAGAGTTTGACGCCCACAACTAAGGTGCCGGTGCCTAATAGACCGCCAGCGCCTGCGAACAATAGTTGTCGCCGGGTAGGTTTAAAAGCCATTACTGCTCTCCTCCTTGGCCGGCGCGCTTAATAGCGCGGCGAAGGCGCGGATAAGTGCCGCAGCGGCACAAGACTCCGCGCATCGCCTCATCTATTTGTTCATCTGTGGGTTGAGGGTGGGCTTTGAGCAAGGCGGTGGCCGCCATGATCTGACCCGATTGGCAATATCCACACTGAGGCACCTGCTCTTCAAGCCAGGCTTCTTGCACCACGTTCAGGCCTTTTTCGCCTAACCCTTCGATGGTGGTGATACTTTTGCCTGCTACTGCCGAAATCGGCAGCATGCAGGTCTTAGCTGCCTCACCATCGACGTGCACCGTACAAGCACCGCACTGCATTTTTCCGCAGCCGAACTTGGTTCCGGTGAGAGACAAAGTATCTCGAAGTACCCACAGAAGTGGGGTATCGGCTTCCACCGATACTTCCACAGGTTTATTATTCAGTGTGAATTGAATCGCCATGATTTTCCCTAGAAAAGGTGGTTCATAGAAGGCGCAGGGCCAGAAAAGACACTTTCTAATAGTTGTAGAGTCTTTTCTTCGCCCTCAATGAGACCGTTTCGCGCCAGTAAACGGGGACTTCTATAGCCGGTAAAGAGTGGCGCAAAAGGCCGAACATGTGCTTTCACATCTCCTGGACCAGATACTTTCTCTACTGCTGCTTTTCCCTCAGCAACCTTTAGCAAATAGGTTCCACTATTGTCTGCAAGCTGGTCGTCTTCTATCTCTAGCTTAAGCTCAGCTTTAACACCCAAAGGATAGCCGCGAGCCTTGAGTGCCCCTTCCACATTGAGAATACGCAACATCCAGGGCTCTTCTTCGCCCAACTTATAGGCCTTTTCGGGCAATAGATCGAGCAACATGTCAGAAGGTCCGGTCGTCCAGCCAATGCTTTTCACGATCGACCTCATGCTGGCAAACAGACTCAAGATCGTTTTTGCGCACTGAACGGTGCTTGTTACCAAGTCGACCGCCACCACCGGATACTTAAAAGTACTGGGATCTCGGCCGTGCAGTAGAACCACATAACCCTCGGGCGCATCCTTTGGTCCGAAGTAGAAGACTTCGGGGTCACCAGCGCCATACTTTGGGTCCCAAATACGCTGCCAAACATAGTCTCCCCGGCGGATATCGCCATGTTGGTGGCGAATAGTTTCCACCTGGAGTTCCTGAAGACGGGGATAGTCGTCAGCGGTGGCTCGATGGATGGGCAACTTGGCTCCTTCGAAGCGCGTAGGGATGTTCATCGGGTCCAAAAGTATCTTTTGGTGGTAGCCAGCCATCTCATAATTAGCGCCGCGATAGACAGTTCGGGTCGCAGGGTAGAGGGTAGAAACTAGGGTTCCCTCTTCTCTCGCCTCTTTCATGCAGGCGTGCATAAGTTTTTTGCCCGAGCCTTTGCCACGATGCTCCGGAGGCACGCCCACGCCAGCGATGCCTAGTCCAGATAGTTCTCCACTAAGGAAGAACTGCCCTTGGGGCACCCGGAGTAAAGCTGCGGTGAGTACCTCGTCTTGATAGAGCAGGCGGGTTTGGTCTCGGCCTGCACGCTCGATCCATTTGTTGGTCAGTTTGGGATCTCCCACGCCAAAAGCGGACCCCAGGAGTTGCTGAGCAGCGGCAAACTCCTCATCGGTTTCGATGGGTTTAAATACTTCAGTCATAACGGGCCTAGTTAAAGCAGGCTTGATGCGCTGTTGCCACAATCAGCAGCACTTTGGCTGAATTTCGCCGCAAGGGTGCTCTCAGCAGCCTAGGATGCCGCCTGAAGAGAGCTGAGAATGAGGAGGGGAAAGGTAGGAGCGCGGTGCCCCTAGTACTCGCGTGAAGCCAGGCGCCGGGCCACCAACAGGGCAGCTAAGATAGCCACCAAGATGGCGAA
>SPJK01106383.1_pt1 | contig 11581 bp, 6 predicted proteins | sample 3741771 | NCBI WGS metagenome assembly SPJK01 (sample SAMN10925997, study PRJNA522277) | cold seep metagenome | isolation source: Elba SIP-enriched marine methane seep metagenome, extraction at timepoint T2 | place: Italy: coast of Elba, Mediterranean Sea
AACATACCACGATAGGTATCGACAGGAATCGTTGCATGGATGGTGGTAGGATTGATCGCCAAGCCACCTTCTGAGCCTTCGTTGTCGGTCCCGTCAATCAAACCAGCTGGTCCGATTTCAACCACGCCATAATTGCCGGCTGCTAAACCAGTGAATTCGTAGTATCCATTCTCGTCGGTGAAGGTCTCAATCGCTCCCGCCGGGTAAACACCTGGCAGCATGTCGGCTCCATCAATCGGAATGCCAGACATGCCGTCTATCAGCAAGATGCGTACATTGGCAAGCGGTGTGTCATCAGCCGTGCGAGTACCGTCACGCAGTGATTCAATCACCTCGGGTGCTGGTGGCGTGGTTGCTACGATTGGTGCTCCATCAATGAAGACATATCCGGAAAGCAGGGCAGGTGGTACTTCACAGAAGTCGTAATGCACCAAGGTTTCGCCAGAACCGAGATCGATATTGCCTAGCTCATTGGTGCTAACGATGGTGCCTCCGCCTGAGCCGAGATGACTGGTGTCATCGAAGTAATCAGCTGGCTGTATTTCACGGACCGTGTATTCACCCGGTGGTAGATCGTCGAAACGATACTCACCGTTGATGTCAGTCGTGGTCTGTTGAATGACGTTTCCATCTTTATCTAAGAGCTCGACCGTCACGCCAGAAATGGCGGTTGCCGGATCATCAAAATCACATTCACCATCCTCGGTGCTATGGATCCGACCTGAGATACTACCGGGCAAAAGTTCACCGAAGTTGTATTCGGTAGCGTTGTCGCCAAATTCAAGATTGATTTCACAGATCATGTCGCCAGGATTGTCGGCGTCCCCCCCTTTGGAACCTGCCGTATCGAGGCCATCGATCCAGCCATCCGGGTGGATTTCCATGACACAGTACTTGCCCGCAGCAAGTCCGGTGAATTCGTAGAAGCCATTCGAATCGGTAACGGCGCGAATTCCAGTATCAATTCCATCTCCGTCAAGAAGCTTGAGCGTTACCCCAGCGATTGGGTTTTCGCTTGGATCGCGAATACCATCATTGCTTTGGTCATGGTAGACATAACCTGAGAGTGTAGCTCCGATGTGTTCGCAGAAGTCATAATTAACAGCATCGACGTCGGATCCGATGATGATGTCTGAAATCAGATCATCGCTGACGGTTCCCCCTTCGGTGCCAGCGCGTTCACTGCCATCGAAGTAATCGGACGGTTGGATTTCACGTACTTGGTAGGTGCCGGGTCGCAAGTTGTCAAACTTGTAGCGGCCTTCCGAGTCCGTCGTCGTTTCCTCGAGGACCGTTCCATCGGGGCTGAGCAATTGAATGACTACCCCTTCAAGGAGAATGTCGGGATCATCGTAATCGCAGTCACCATCGTTTGAAGCATGAACCCGACCGGCGATTGAACCAGCAAGCAATTCACCGAAGTTGTAATTGATGGCGTTGTCACCAAAATCGAGCACGGCACCCGTGATGATGTCGTTACCAGCAACCCCACCATGCGAACCGACGGTATCTTTCCCATCGAAGTAAGCAGTCGGTTGCGTTTCACGAACGCCGTAGGTTCCAGCCGTCAGGTTGGCAAACTGATAGAAGCCCTCGGCATTGGTGACCGTAGTAATTCCAGTCCCGATGCCGGATGCATCGAGCAATTCAACGGTTACGCCCGCGATAGGTGATTCGATCGCATCAAAGATTCCATCATCACTCTGATCGTGATAGACATAGCCCGAGATTGATGCCCCAACATGTTCGCAGAAGTCGTATTGCGTGCCTCGTGGGGTGCTTTGTGTAAGTGCAATGCCGGTGATGAGATCATTGCTCGCCGATCCACCAGCGGTACCAACCCGTTCACTGCCATCATAGTAAGCAGCAGGTTGAATTTCGCGAACGCCATACACACCAGGAGCCAACCCCGTGAATTCATATTCACCTAGTTCGTCGGTCGTCGTGGTGTCAATTACAGTTCCATCAGCATCCAGCAATTCGATAACGACACCGGACAAGAGGATATCGGGATCTTCGTAATCACAATCGCCATCTCTCGAAGCATGCACTCGACCAGCGACCGATCCGATGAGAATTTCGCCGAAATTATAGTCGGTTGCATGGTCGCCATAATCGAGTTGAACGCCAGTGAAGATGTCGTTGGCAACCGATCCGCCGTGAGATCCAAGCGTATCTTTCCCATCGAAGTAAGCAGCAGGTTGCGTTTCGCGTGCTCCCCAAGTGCCAGCTTCGAGGTTGCGGAATTCGTAGTAACCGTTTTCATCGGTGGTTGTCGTAACGCCAGTGCCGTTGCCTGACGGATCCAGAAGCTCAACGGTCACATTTGCGATGGGTGTCTCGATTGGATCGAAGACGCCATCATCGTTTTGGTCGTAGTAGACATGACCAGAGAGACTTGCCAGCTCGAGTTGCTTTTCATGAGCAACGACACCGGCTGTTCGGTCGGTCTTATCATCATCCGTTTCGTATCGGTCATCAGGCAGGTTATCAAGCGTTAGACCGGTGGAGCTTTCAGCATCATCACGCCTCTCGTCGAAGAAGTCGTAATAAAAACCTGATAGTTCAAGGTCGACGTAGCCAGGTGCCGAGAACGTCCCGACCAAGGAACTGAATTCGAATTCAGCTCCTTCGACCAAGGCGTTGTAGGAAGGTGATCCATCGACAGGGCTGATCGATTGGAATTCATCAACGTCGGCTGAAAAGACAAGCTTCTCGCCAGCGTCAAATCCACTAAAGGTGAAGGCAATCTGTGTACCACCATCCAAGACTTCAACGCCGGTGATATCAAATCCATCGCTTTCTAGGAGTGTATAACCGACTGATTCGAAAGCACCCGCACCGCCACCTTCGGTGTCAAAGAAAACATCCCCGATCGTGAAGCCATCGCTGTTTTTGTCTCCGCTGATGACAAGTCTATCAAGCGTTGTACCGTCAGCACCTCCGGCGAAAGATACCTGCAGAATATCTGGTTCGGAATCGTCGCCGGTGGCTTCTTCAAAGTAGACACCGCCGAGCAAGACATCGGAAGAGAGTACACAACGCTGCTCCATTTGCTCGATCTGAGATGACCGAAGCTTGCGCCTTTTGCGGCGCTCGGTCGTTGCAAGCGGCTTTTTCGATTTTGAAGATAGTAGTTTACTAAAAAGCTTCACGGGGTTTCCTCCTTGAAACCGCGGCGAACGATTAATTTATTCTATGCTAAGCAAGCATCCATGCTGCTCAGCTTGTCGTGCAGTGGTTACTTTAGCGTGTGGTGTTCTCAGGTTTCGTTGCAACTCGATCACCAAGTTCAGGTTTCCAAACTCGGACGGTTGCGTCAAAGCTTCCTGAAATCAACGTCGTACCGTCTTCCGAGCAAGCAAGAGCAGCAACCGTTCCGGTGTGCCCTTCGAGCGTTTTAACTTCCGATAGGCCACTGGTATTCCAAACTTGGATCAAACCGAGGGTATTTCCAACGGCGATATTCTCATCGGATAAGAACGTCACCGAGTGGTTCTTGCCCGGGCGTGTCAATATTTCTTCTGCATTGGGGTTAAAACCTCCATCGATGGAGTTACTGCGTAAAGTAGTTTTTTCGCTATCGTATCGCCAAATACGAATGGCAGGTCCATCACCAACCGCTACAAGTGTTTCTCCATCGGGAGAGAAGGCGAGATCACGAATTCGACGCCCATCGGAAGGGAGATCTTCGGAGGTATATTTGCTTGCCTGATCCCACAACCTCACAACACCATCTCGACCTGCAGCGGCTATCCATCTGCCATCCGGTGAAAATTTTACGGCGCGAGTGTCCGAGCACGGTGGTTCTAACGTTTTGGTTTCTTCGCCCGTTTCTAGATTGAACAAACGAAGTTTATCGCCGAAACCAACCGTTGCAATTTGTTTGTTGTCCTTGTCGAAAGCCGCACCGAAAAGAGGCGATTCTGTATCAGCAATCAGTTTGGTTGTGGAACCACGGCTGGAGATCTCAAAACTTAGTAGTCGTAAGCACTGGTCGGCACCAACCGAGAGAAGTTGGTCACCCGAAGGTGTGAATTCAACGCACCGAATCCAATCGGTGTGATGTTCGGCCAGACGCTCGATTGGATTGCCTGATTCGGTGTTCCATACACGAAGGCGATGGTCGTCTCCACCAGCAGCAATTTTTTTACCATCGGCTGATATTGCCACCGTCGTAGCAATCGAGTCCCTGACTTCATGTCCATCGTAGTCTTCATGGACGAGAGGAATCGTAAGGACGGGGCTTTGGGCAGAAGCAATGATTGCCGTCGGCGATACGATCGCTATTGCGAGGAATGTTCTTGCCAGAATGAATCTTTGATACTTCAACATCAGAACTCTGCCTGTTGGGGCCTATTGATCGACAATCGGGAATCGTCTTCCCTCAATATCGACCCCAGGAGTTCGCATCCGAAGCGAAACCGATCCGATCTGGCGCGGTCGTAACAATTAAACAGAGTGCTAGCACATGAGCCTGCTAGCATAGATAGAAGATTACTAAATCAAGCTGCGGTAAGTCGCTGGTCTTAGCTACCAATATTTCGTTAGCTCTGAATTTACTCTTCCGATGAACTTGCTTCCTGATCAAGCTTCTGTTGAGCACGCTTGGCAATTTCAAGTCGGAATATGCCTTCAGAATCAAAATTCTCGATGAGATTCCACAAAGGAAAATCGTCGGCGATCTCTTCGTCAAGTTGCTCGAGCGTTTTACGATAGTCGTAGACTTCGTACATCACATCATCCGGTGTGATGCCTCCTTTTTCGGAATCGAGCAAATCAGGATATCTCTCGAATACCTTAGCCCAGTAATCGAAGCCTTCTTCATAAAGCTCTTTTGCCAAGATCGGATCCGCTTCGTCCTCAAAGGCTTTCTTAGCTCGATACATAAGCTCATGTGCTTTAACAGCGTTAGGATCCTGCTCAAAATCGCAACGAAGCTTCCAGTAATCAAAATTGTTCGTTTCGCGATAGGCCTCAATGTAACGACGACGACGGTCCAGTGTGCTCAGTTCGGAAACGAGCCGAGAGGCAATCCGTCGATTCTCAGGATTTTCCTGTTCAATGATCGCTGCCAATTTTTCAGGGGTAATTTTGAGTATCTTATTCGCTTCGTAGACAAGATCAGCTTGTTCCGTGGTCCGTTCTTTTGTCGGCACTTCCAAGGCGTCAAGTTGTTCCTGAGTAAGCTTCGCTTTTGCTTGTGCGATGGCTTTCTCTTCTACGCCGTCGAAAAGACCCTCTAGCTCAGCCTGCTTTTCATCGAATTGTTTAGTAACTTCTACAAGTTCGTTGAAACGAATCAGCATGCCTGTTGAATGCTCTAGTAGTAGGTTGCCGTAGTCATACCATTCTTCGGCTGCTGACTTCCAACCGGCAACGGCTTTATCAAAGAGCGCCTCTTTCCCCACAGCCTCTGAGTAGTTCATCTGAGCTTTTGAAGGGCTTGAGTAATAAATCGATGGGCTCTTCTTGCCTATGCTCTTTCCCTTCTCTTCAACTGCTGCGATTGATTCGTTGTAGCGCAACTTTGCTACTTTCCAATTATCTCGATTTTCTGGAGTTCGATCTTCCGGATGGAATTCATCGTCCTTCTTGTAAAGACGACGGAACTGTTCGGTTTCATCCGAACGACCAATCTTTTGACCGTTAATCCAACCTAATTCCCAAAGAAGTATTGGATTGAAGGTGTTGTATTTGTTGCCTTCTTGAAGAAATCGAATCCCTTCACGAACCCAATAGTAGCGATCACGGTAGTCGTCGAACTCGACCGAGACGTTGTAACCAAGATTCCAGGATTGGTATTTCCAGAACGTGATGAAGTTGGGTTGAAGCTTGGCAAGTTGCTCCAACGTAACTTTAAGGTTGTTCCAATCTTCCACCTTCTTGTAGTGAATGGCTCGATCCCAAAGCAGGGTTGTCGCCACCCCACGCAAACCTAGCGTTGCTAACTTGAGTGTTTCACTCGAAGGATCAATCTCACCAAGCTTTGACTGACTGAGTTGATACTCGTTGCGTAACTGCGCTAGTGTTCCACCGGGTGAATCAATCGTTTCGGGCGCACTGATCCTGAAAAGCGGGAATAGCAATACCGCAATGATGATTCCGTAGGTGACTTTGCGATAGAAACTCTTGTTTTGGTTCATTTTGCTACCTCACGAGATCGCATAGAGAAATAGCCAGCAACCGCGAGTCCGAAAACGTAAGCCAAACAAATCGTTAGGTCTTGTGCTAAAGCGTCGGGAGGAATCGAAAAACCACTCGCAACGTATTCAACTCGGCTAAGGTAACCACCGAAGTCGGGGAGGATGTATGAGATTGCATTCATCATCGTCGTGAAAATTCCATCCAAGCTCTTCATCAAGATAACGGCTGGATTATCAGGATTCGAGAAGGGCGTCGTTTGATTCATCTGAGTAATCATACGCACGTACGATTCAACTGGCCCGCCACCGTAAGTTTCTCCAATGGCAATCTTCACGAAGAAATCTCGGAAAAAACCTAGCACAAGGTAGGTAACCGTGAAAATCATGGCGATGGGGCCACTTAAGAAAGTACTTGCCGTTACTGCAATAGCAATGACGATCACCATTTGCATCCAAATACTCAAATGGCCTTTGACAAAGTTCCAAAGGGGCGATGATTCTGGCAGCCGAATAAAACAGTCAGCCTGGGCGAAGCCAAAGTACTGACCCCGGTCAAGACACTGCACGACGATCTCAATTTTTCCTTCACTAGATATGAGATCATCCGTGATTGTGATTTCATTCTGTTCAGTATCGACTAGTTCATTGGGGAATGATCGGGAATCAATCTGATTATCAAGCGAGGGAAAGACTTCAATGGCGGAAGTTACTTTCGTCTCGGGGTTGCGCAGTTGGATACTGCCTTGGATTGCTTGGTCAATATCGCCTTTCCATGACCGATAAACACGGACAATGATGTCGATGGGCAAATACTTGTTTCCATTGTCATCAACCGGCAGGCTATCGGCGGACATATCCGAGAAAGTCCAAATAGCAGCCGCTTGAGAAGCTCCTTGAATAAAGCTGCGGTAATCCCATTCGTTGCCAACGCTGATGCCACGCTCAACGCTTACCCCTTTGGTATCAACAAAGGTAATTCTGCCACGTTTTGGAACACGAGCTCGTATGTAACCCTCGGCTTGGCTTACCGAGTAAGAGTCACCTTTCTTAGTGATCGTGTGGCTATGGCCAGATTCGGTGAAGGCTGTGCCAAAACCATCAGCGTTCAGCTCAATTGTATGACGATGGTAGGAATCAATCGTTGTCTTACCATTGCTGCCTAAAGACGTGCCATCCGAAGCGGTTAGCGTGTTAAGGGACGCTCTATCAATTTGGTGCGTGTGGGAAAGGGCACCATTTACAAAGATCCAACTTGCTACCCCCATGATAGTGAGTAGCAAAGTACCAACGATTGAAAAACCTAGAATTCGACCTAATACAATGTCACCTGCTCGAACCGGCTTAGTGACAATCGTATAGATCGTCTTGTATTTCATGTCGTTGGGAATGCTAAAAGCACTCAGCAACAATGCCATTAACAGGACCAAGTAATTAGTCGCGGTTAGCACAAAGTTGAGATAGATCCGTGCTGGATCCGCGTTGTCGGATTTGAGGAACCAGTTGGCGAACAACAAAATCAAGGCAAAGATAATCAACGAAACGAAGACTCGTCGCCGAAAGGCTTCCTTAATGGCAAGCCATGCAAGAGCAGAGATCCGTTTTGGTGATATCCGGAACAGCTCGCCGGTTCCACCAATCAAAGTTCGATAGGAGGCTTCGCCTGCTTTAACAGGGCCATAGCGGACAAGCGAAACCAAGAATCCAATGATGATGGTTGCAATCAGTAGCGAGATCGCAACAACACCAAATCGAATCAGCGCGCCTTCCCCCTCGATACCAGTTATACCGGTTCCCTCGAAAAGCCAGGTAAAATACGGAAGGAGTTCCTCTTCGATGACCATCGTTATGAAATATTCTTGTCGCGGTTACGTTGAAGGCGGATTGAGAATTAATTTAGCTGCGTTGGATCGTTATTCGGTAGTCTGAGTTTCCGAAGGTGTATCGGCCTTCGGTTCCTCACGGACGATGCGACGACCGGGTCGTGCTTCGCTGTCGCTAACGATCGACAAGAAGAGGTCTTCAAGAGTTGTCGTTGGATTGTCCATCTCTAGCAATTCGCCTTGATGTCGCTGGATAACTTCACGAACTTCATCTTGGCATGCTTGGCTTAACTGCTTGGCTCGAATTTGAGTGACGTCATCAACCGTGAGGAGCGAATCCACACGACCTAGCTCTTTTAGTTCTCCTTGGTGGAGAATCGCAATACGGTCGCAAACGTCCTGAACGTCTGCCAAAAGGTGGCTGCACATGACAATCGTCTTACCTTGATCACGCAGCTCAAGGATCATGTCCTTCATCTCGCGAGTACCAATGGGATCAAGACCACTCGTTGGCTCATCTAGTAGGATAAGATCCGGGTCATTGATCAACGCTTGTGCTAAACCAATTCGACGAGTCATCCCCTTGGAATACTCACGAAGCTGACGCTTACGAGCATGGTCGATCTTGACCATCTTCAATAATTTTTCGATCCGTTCTTTTCTCACTTCCACGGGAAGGTCAAAAAGTCGGCCATAGAAGTCGAGGGTCTCTTCAGCGTTTAAGAACTTGTAGAGGTAGGATTCTTCTGGCAGGTAACCGACTCGTTCGTTTTTAGAAACATCGGTAGCATCCTTGCCAAAGATCAATGCTTGTCCTTCACTGGGAAAGAGCAGGCCAAGCAATAGCTTGATCGTTGTCGTCTTTCCCGATCCGTTAGGGCCAAGCAGCCCAAAGATTTCACCTTGGTTCACTTCAAGGTCTAAGGCCTTGAGAGCACGCACTTTTTGACGACCCCAAAAGTCACGATAGATCTTCGAAAGGGCACGTGTTTCGATGACGGCTTCGCCGGGCATCCTGATTCCTCAAACGTAGAAAGAGATGATATGAATTGCTCGGAGCCAGTGGGCCCCGATAATCTTATATCATAGGTACTAAAGTGCTATTTGATCAAGCTACCACGAGCTAGATTGCTCCTGTTATTCATCGCAAAAGCGTAAGAGAGCATACCGTTTTTTACCACTTCGCAAAACGATGACCGATTCACTTGCCAAATCCGTAGCCGTTAGCTTCTGCTCAAGATCGGTCACCTTGCGATTATTGATGTAAGCACCGCCTTGTTGAACGGTTCGCCGTGCTTCTCCCGCTGATTTTGCCAGATTAGCAGTTTTTAGGGCTTCGACGATTGAAATCCCCTCACCTCCGAGCGAAGAACGCGGCATTTGCCCTGCTGGTACATCCGCGAAGATTTGCTCCAAAGCTTTGTCATCGAGACCTGTCACCTCGGCGCCAAAGAAAATTTCGGTCGCTTTCTGGGCAGTTTCCAGACCCGCTTCTCCATGAACAAGCTTCGTGAGCTCTTCAGCAAGCTTGCGCTGGCTTGTGCGAGCAGCCGCATTTTCGGCTCGCTCCGTATCAAGCGATTCAATTTCTTCAAGCGATAGATCCGTAAGCATTCGAAGGCATCCGCCCGCATCGGAATCGTCGACATTGATCCAGTACTGGTAAAATTGATAGGGGCTTGTTCGGTTGGCATCAAGCCAGATGGCGCCTGATTCGGTCTTGCCCATCTTGGTGCCGTCACTTTTCGTGAGCAACGGCCAAGTAATGCCATAGAGTTGCTTTGAATGCATTCGACGCGCAAGATCGATGCCGGCGGTGATATTCCCCCATTGATCGCTACCACCTGCTTGAAGTTCACAGTCGTGCTCTTGGCTAAGATGAACAAAGTCAAAGGCTTGTAGCAGCATGTAGCTGAATTCAGTATAGCTCATGCCGCCGGCACCACCATCTTCGCCACGACCTAGTCGACTTTTGACCGAATCCTTACCAAGCATCACGTTAACAGGGAAGTTCTTTCCAATGTCTCGCAAGAATTCCAAGTAACTCCAACCGGCTGTCCAATCATGGTTATTCACAAGCAGGGCTGCCGAAGGGCCATCGAAGTCAAGGAACCTGGCCATTTGGTTCTTGAGGCCTTCGACATTTTTGGACAATTGTTCTTTACTCAGCAAATTCCGTTCTGCACTCTTACCACTTGGGTCTCCTATCATCCCTGTGGCCCCACCTACAACGGCGATCGGTCGATGGCCCGCTTTCTGGAAGCGTCGGAGGACAACCAATCCAAGCAGACTACCAACGTGGAGACTATCGGCCGTTGGATCAAAACCGGCGTAAACTGTGCGCGGCTTTTCTGAAAGCCACTTTCCAAACTCCGGGTCGGTCGTTTGATGAACCAAGCCACGTGCTTGGAGTTCTTCGAAAAAGTCCATTTAAAAGTTCGGTCCTAATGGGCAGATCGGAATCGTTTGCTGAGGCCCTCTATTAACGCCAAAGATCGTCATCTGCAAAAGGGTGGGCAATGCCATCAGGCTTCGGGCGAGGTCTTCCCTTAAGAATAGCCGATGCGAAGGAGAGGTCACTTTTGCGGGTGATTTTGATATTCATTTCCGATCCTTCGACAACATAGACCGGCTTCCCAAGAGATTCGACCAACTGGGCATCATCGGTAACGGGACCAGAATTACTCTGATTGTGGGCCTGATTGAGAAGATCGACGGTGAAGACCTGAGGCGTTTGAGCAGCCCAAAGTGCCTGGCGCGGGACTGTCTCGACAATTTTCGAATCTTCGACGCGTTTCAAAGTGGATGCAACAGGCGTCGCAAGGATGGCTGCGTCATGCTTCATGGCGGCGGCAAAGACGGCTTCGATGTCAAGATCGGAGACACATGGCCTGGCGGCATCGTGGACGGCAACGTGGGTAGCCTCGGCAGAAATTTTAGCGAGCCCAGATTTTACTGAATCGGAACGTTCTGCTCCGCCGGTCGTGTATTGAACATTCATGAAGGCGAGGTTAGCACCAAAGCGTCGTTTGAATTCTTCTTCATCATCAGAAGAAATGACAACCAATACTTGGATCACATCTTCTCTTGCCAGGAATCGCTCAGCAGAGTGAATCCAAACCGCGCGGTCTTCTAGCGCAACGAACGGTTTCTTGAAGTGTTTGTCGCCAAAGCGTGAGCTTTGACCGGCGGCCATAATCAAAACGGAAAACTTACTCATGCTAACTCCGATCTCGAATCAGTACTCGTTTCGATCGCCGAAGGTTGAAGACTGACGATTCTTTCAAGCAGAATCCGAATCGCAAAGGCTGAAATCTCGGCAGGTTGTGACGGATGTTCTTCATCAACCTCGATGATCTGAGAGGGATCGAGCGGCAAGTGCATGAATGTTGAAAGTGTTGTGGTTTCCCAAGCTTGGGAAAAGTAATGTGACCAATACAGCATTGCATTGCAGAGGTAAGTTCCCGCGTGAGTAGACACTTTGGCTGGGATTCCTTCTTTCCGAATCGCAGCGGCAAAACTGGCTAACGGCAGACGACTTCGGAATGCTGCGGGGCCATCCTGCTCAAGTAATTCGTATTGATCCTTCGGGTCGAGGGCATCTCGCTTAGCATT
>SPJK01018103.1_pt1 | contig 11579 bp, 8 predicted proteins | sample 3741771 | NCBI WGS metagenome assembly SPJK01 (sample SAMN10925997, study PRJNA522277) | cold seep metagenome | isolation source: Elba SIP-enriched marine methane seep metagenome, extraction at timepoint T2 | place: Italy: coast of Elba, Mediterranean Sea
AGATGGCCGACTAAACCTGCCTCTGAATAAATTTCTCCTCTATGCGATTACTGCTGTGGGTCAGCTTGATAGCTTGCCTGTATTTATTAGCCTGTGAGAAGGATGCGACCTCCTCCGCCAAGATAGAACCCGGGATCAGTGCTGAACTGGCACAGTATAGAGCGGAGCAGCTATCTGATATCCATTATGCCCTGAAATTTAGCATTCCACAAGCAAGGGAGCAGGCGATTGATGCCTCCTTGATCCTGCAGTTTTCTTTGGAAGAGGCTACTCATGATCTTCAATTGGACTTTACCGCCGGCGAAAACCACATTCATTCGGTGGAAGCCAATGGAGCACCTTGCTCTTATCGCTATGAGCATGATCATCTCATTGTGCCAAATAAGGCCCTTAAAGTAGGTAAGAATGAGGTGATTATTAGCTTCCAGGCTGGTGACCAATCCTTAAACAGGAAGGAAGATTTTCTCTACACTTTATTGGTGCCTGATCGGGCGTCCACAGTTTTTCCGTGCTTTGATCAACCTGACCTTAAGGCAAGCTATTCGCTAGAGCTGGAAGTACCACCGTCCTGGTCAGCTGTTGCCAATGGCGCTTTACTTGAGAGCAGTGAAGAAAACGATCGGAAGACTCTGCGTTTTAAAGACGCGGGGCTATTCAGTACTTACCTCTTTGCCTTTGCTGCCGGTGAATTCCAGCAGCAAACAGTGATGCGCGGCGGCCAGGAAATGACCATGTTTTATCGAGAGTCGGATGAGGAGAAGGTCGCTCGAAATGTGGACGCTATCTTCGATCTACACCAGCAATCTCTGGAATACATGACGCAATACACGGCGATCCCCTTGCCGTTTGAGAAATTTGATTTTGCGTTGATACCCGGCTTTCAGTACGGTGGAATGGAACACGTGGGCTCTATTTTCTATCGGGAATCGAGCTTGATGCTAGATGAAAATGCGACTGAAAGGCAGCAATTGAGCAGAGCTTCTTTGATCGCCCATGAAACGGCGCATATGTGGTTTGGTGATTTAGTGACGATGCGCTGGTTTGATGATGTTTGGCTGAAAGAAGTATTTGCCAATTTCATGGCAGCAAAGATTGTCAACCCAAGTTTCCCGGAGATTAACCATGAGCTCAATTTCTTGTTGCGGCATCAGCCTGCTGCTTACGGGGAAGACCGCTCTGAAGGCTCACACCCCATACAGCAACCACTAGAGAATCTGCGAGACGCAGGTGCCCTGTACGGTCGGATCATTTATCAAAAGGCCCCCGTAGTAATGCGCCAGCTGGAAAGTATCATGGGCCCGGTGGCTTTTCGCGACGGCTTACGGGCTTATCTCCGTCGTTTTGCTTACGGCAACGCTACTTGGGATGATTTGATCAGTATTTTAGATGAACGATCTGATACTGACTTGAAAACCTGGAGCGCCATCTGGGTGAAACAGGCCGGTATGCCCGTGTTTGATGTGAATACACGCTTCGCTAATGATGAATTGGTCGTCACTCTTTCGCAACGCGACACGCAGCGTGGGGTTTGGGCAGAGGAAACTGCGCTGGCGTTTTTCTATCACGATAGCATCCATATCCGTTCTTGGCCAACGTCGGCTGGCTCACAGCTCACCTTGGGGATTCCTCCTCCTGAAGCAGTGCTGGGCCATGCTTCGCCAATGAGCTATGGCTATTTTCCATTAGATGAAAGTTCCAGAAACTACCTGCTAGCCAACTTGCCAGCCGTGCAAGATCCCGTGTTGCGAGGAAGTGCCTGGTTGTCTTTGTATGAGGATATGCTTCGAGGGCAATTTCCTCCACAAACCTTCTTTGATGCGCTGTTGGATGCTATACCTCAAGAGCAAGAGCCTTTAAATCTCAATAACCTACTCAATAATTTGCGGGTGGTCTATTGGCGGTTTCTTTCTGCGGAAGAAAGAGCAGGTGTGTTAGCCTCGTTGGAAGCTAAGCTTCGTACGGCTTGGCGATCAACGCCTGCCGGCGGCAGGAAAACGGAATTGTTTAGAGCATATTACGAACTAGCCCATTCACCAGCCGCTAATGCCGAGTTGTTGAGCATCTGGGAGGGGAAGGAAGTCGTGCCCGGCTTGACCTTATCGGAATCAGAGCGTATTGACATGGCCGCCCAATTAGCACTCCGCTTGCCGGAGACCGCAGGATCGATTTTGGATAAACAACTGGCAGAAACTGTTAATCTTGATCGGAAGCGTCGGCTGGAGTTTATTCGTCCGGCTTTGTCTGCCGATCCAGCAACCAGTGCTGCATTTTTTGCGTCCATAGAAGAGGAAGAAAACCGGGCTACGGAACCCTGGGTAGTGGATGCGGTCGGGTATTTGCATCATCCTATACGGGCGGAAGCTTCTATTGCGTATTTGCGGCCGAGCCTGGAGTTGATGGAAGAGATTAAAGCCACCGGAGATATTTTCTTTCCCCGGCAATTCATCACAGCTACCCTCGGCGGATACCAGTCGGAGGCAGCTGCCAAGATTGTGCGAACGTTCTTAGAGGAGCAGCCGGCTTATCCATATCGTTTGCGCAATAAGATACTGATGGCTGCTGACTTGCTGTTCCGGGCAGCGAACGCCTCGGAATAGAGCTTCAGAGCAAAAACAGCAAGTCTTACAGCAATCTGACACTTATCAGATATTTAAATGCTATTAAGCGTATGATTAATACGTATTTTCGAGCAATTTCTCTCACCAAAGCCAGAAATGAAATGAAGTTTGTATCCCGAGTTGGGTTACTCGTTATGACCCTTGCTTGTATTTTTCACGTACAAACCTTATCGGCACAGGAAGCTGAAGTCCCTGAAGGATTCACGGAATTAGCATCTGTCGAAGGCATTACGGAATACCTCTTGGAAGAAAATGGACTGCACGTATTGTTGTTCCCAGATCCTTCCAAGCCTACAATTACTGTCAATGTAACCTACCTGGTAGGTTCACGCCACGAAGCCTACGGGGAAACCGGTATGGCCCACTTGCTAGAACACCTGGTGTTCAAGGGCACGCCTGATCATCCAGATATTCCGCAGGAATTGACGGAGCACGGAGCCCGCCCGAATGGTACTACCTGGTACGATCGTACCAATTACTTCGAGACCTTTAGTGCTACAGAGGAAAACCTTCAGTGGGCTCTTGATATGGAGTCTGACCGGATGGTGAATTCCTTTATTGCAAAAGAAGACCTCGATAGCGAAATGACAGTAGTGCGTAACGAGTTCGAAATGGGTGAGAACAGCCCGACGAGCGTTTTGATGGAACGCGTATTATCTACGTCCTACCTATGGCACAATTACGGAAAGTCAACAATTGGCGCTCGCGCTGATTTGGAGAATGTGCCGATTGAGCGCCTGCAAGGCTTCTACCGCAAGTATTATCAGCCAGACAACGCTTATCTAATCGTTGCGGGTAAGATTGATCCGATGCACACACTGGATTTGATCATGGAAACTTTTGGCCAGATCCCACGCCCTGAGCGTGAATTGATCCCTACTTATACGCGTGAGCCAGTCCAGGACGGCGAACGTTTTGCTGAGCTGCGCCGTGTTGGCGACGTACAGGTGGTAAGTAGTGCTTATCATATCTGCCCAGGTAGTCACCCAGATTATGCGGCTATCGATGTATTGGTCGAATTGTTGACCAGTGAACCAGGAGGCCGTTTGTATGAAGCTTTGGTTGAATCAGAAAAAGCCACTTCACAGTGGGGTTGGGCAGCAGGCTTGGCCGAACCTGGATTTGTTTACTTCAATGCAGACGTGTTGAAGGAAAATAGTCTGGCGGAAGCAGAAGAAGCCATGCTATCTACCATTGATGCCTTGCGTGAAGAGCCACCAACTGCAGAAGAAGTTGAGCGGGCCAAGAACCGCCTGATGAAGCAGTTTGAGTTATTCTTCCGGAACAGCGATCGCGTTGGTTTAGCTATCAGTGAGTTTATTGCCGGCGGAGACTGGCGCTTAGGGTTTATTTATCGTGATCGCCTGGAGCAAGTAACTCAAGAGCTGGTACAGCAGGTTGCACAGCGCTACTTCAAGCCGAGTAACCGTACGGTAGGTCGCTTCTTGCCGACTGCAGAGCCTGATCGTGCCGAAATTCCTGATGTGCCGAATATTGAGGCCATGGTGGAAGGATATACTGGTAAGGAGGCAATTGCTGAAGGAGAAGCCTTCGACCCTTCTTACGAGAACATCGACGCACGTACTTCTCAAGGTGAATTTGAAAATAGTTTGGAGTATGCCTTCCTGACAAAGGAAACCCGTGGAGATGCCGTAGTGGCTCGTATGACACTGCGCTTCGGTGATGCGGAAACCCTCCAAGGCCAGCAGATGGCCGCTCGCTTTGCCGCTTCTATGTTGGACAAGGGAACCGAATCCATGTCTCGCCAGGAGTTGGAAGACCGCCTGGATGCACTCAAAGCTAATATCCGTATCAATGGCGGTGGCGCGATGACCTCCGTTTACATTGAAACAGAAAATGCGCTGTTGCCGGACGTAATTGATATGGTGGGTGAAATGATCAAAGAATCAAGCTTCACCGAAGAAGAATTCAATAAGCTGAAGCTGGAAGAGCTGGCCTACTTGGAAGAAAATCGTTCTGAGCCGAACGCGATTGCCATGACCGAGCTGCGTCGTCATATGGAAGACTATAGTCCAGAGGACCCACGCTACACCATGACATTCGACGAGGAAGTAGCAGCGATTAAAGCGCTTACACTGGAAGAAGTGAAGGCCTTCTACGACCGCTTCTACGGCGCTAGCGATGCCACTATTGCTGTTATCGGCGACTTTGAAGCAGAGGCAGCAGAAGAGGCACTGGAACGCAACTTTGGTGACTGGACAGGTGGTGTGGCTTATAGCCGCTTGGTGGAAGAGCACTATGTGCCTGAAGCAGAGAATATCGAATTTGAAACACCTGATAAAGCAAATGCTATCTTCCTGGCCGCACAGAACCTGCCAATTGGTAGAGACCACGAAGATTACCCTGCACTGGTGCTTGGTAACTACATGTTGGGCGGTGGCTTCTTGAACTCACGTTTGGCCACTCGTATCCGTCAGGAAGAAGGTCTTAGCTACGGCGTAGGATCTTGGTTCAATGCAGAAACATTGGACGAAAGTGGTAGCTGGGGAGCCTACGCAATCTATGCTCCTGAAAACCAAGCTGCTCTGGAAGCTGCTTTCGTTGAAGAAATCGAGAAAGTGCGCAATGACGGCTTCTCTTCTGAGGAAGTAGAGGCTGCCAAGAGTGGTTGGGTGCAAGGACAGCAGGTCAACCGTGCGCAAGACGGAACACTCGCTCGTACCTTAAACAGCTACCTCCAGATTGACCGAACCATGGAATGGGACGCCGACCTGGAAGAACGCATGATGGCCTTGACCCCGGAACAGATCAACGAGGCAATGACTCGTTACCTCGATCCAGAGCAAATGACTATCGTTAAAGCTGGTGATTTCGCGAAATCACGTGAGACACGACCTTAGCGTAATTTGTAGTTGTTCTACTGGTAGTAACACTACGGCCAGGATTGGACACTGAACAATAAATCGGAGGGCTGTTGGCGATCGCCGGCAGCTCTCCTTTTATTTGGACCACTGCCTACCGGATCATCTTCAAATATAGTTGTCGCACAATACCATCGGCCACTCCGATCTTTGGCACAACGACCTGCCGTATCCCGGTCTGCTCCATTATGAACAGAAAGATGTTGAGGGCCGGAACGATGACTTCGGCGCGATCGCGATTTAAGTCCTGTAGGTTTATTCGATCATCCAGATCGAGAGTAGTGAGCAGGTCGCGTTCCTTGCGTAGGGTATCGATCATAATGGGCTCGTGGCGTTGATTGCCGCTGCGCTTCAACACTCGGTTGATATTCCCCCCGGAACCAATGACATTCAGGGGAAGCCGATCTTTGACCTCTTCGGTCAACCATTCTTCCATTTTCTGCCATTCACTCGGCTTTACCATGTCTTTGTAGAGGCGGATCGTCCCGATCTTAAACGAGCGGGAAGCTTGCACACCATTTCGGTTAAGTAGCGATATCTCCGTGCTACCGCCCCCTACATCCACGTACAAATGACTAAAGCGATCGTCCAGTTGATGCGCAAGAAGAGCCTGGTTGGAAAGAATGAGATCAGCCTCCTCGTCCCCTTCGATGATGTTGATCTTTATGCCGCTGTTTTCCTTTACGGCACGAACAACGTCCTTATTGTTATCCGCTTCCCGCATGGCTGAAGTGGCACAAGCCGTATAGCCTTCTACTTCGTAGATGTCCATTAGCTCGCGGAAAGCCACCATGGCTTTCGATAGGCGGCGAATATTTTCTTTCGATATCTCTTTGTTGGTGAAAGCATCCATGCCGAGCCGTACGGGTACCCGGTATAGCTTCACTTTGCGGAAGCGGGTGATCTCCTTCTTCTCATTGGATGAAACATCAGCGATGAGTAAACGTACCGCATTAGAACCGATATCAATAGCGGAAAGGCGCATAGCTTTTAATTGGTAAAGTAGCCTTTTTTCACCAGGTGCCGACTAGCAGATTTCTTCTTACATTTATTCCCGGCCACCTCAACTCAACGTAACCCATGAGTAAGCAACGACCCAAGAAAAAACGAAGTAAAAAACAAACCACTGTCGCACCTAAACAAGAACGCCCCTACCTACTTTGGGGTGTATTGTTGTTCGCCACGATCGTTGCCTTTTGGCCTTCCTTACAGAATGGATTTACGAATTGGGACGACCCGGTTTATGTGCTGGAGAATAGCTGGATTATCAATGGCAACTGGAAAGCCCTGCTTACGGAGCCGATATCGCTGAATTACCATCCTTTAACGATGCTTTCCCTGGCGGCCAACTACCAGTTTTCTGGCTTGGAGCCCTTTGGTTACCATTTTACCAATCTGTTCCTACACTTGGTCAATACCTTCCTGGTATTCGTGTTTGTGCGGCGGCTAGCTCCCAAATCTTCTATATACGTTGCATTTTTTACGGCCCTGGTATTTGGTATTCACCCGATGCACGTAGAATCGGTAGCCTGGGTATCGGAGCGAAAGGACGTGCTGTATGTGCTGTTCTTCCTGTGGGGCTTAATTGTATATCTGCGGCACATTGAGAAACCTAACCCAAAGACGCTCGGGCAGGTTGGGTTGCTGTTTTTGCTGGCTTTGCTTTCCAAGGCGATGGCAGTCGTCTTTCCCGTGATCTTGGTGTTGCTGGACTGGTACCGTGGCCGCAAATTCGAAGCCAAATTGTGGTATGAAAAGATTCTCTTTTTCTCTATGTCGCTCTTTTTCGGCTTGTTAGCCTACCGCATCCAATCGGGTGGTGCGATTGCAGAATTTGACCAATTTACCCTTGTTGATCGCTTGGTGTTTGCCGGCTATGGCTTTTGTATGTATCTGGTCAAAGCGATTATACCTACGGGCTTATCCGCCTTCTATCCTTATCCTTTTGCCGGAGGGGGAAGTGTACCTGCTTACTTTTACGTTATGCCTGTATTGGCCCTGGGGCTCGTTGGCGGAGCCTTCCTGATTCGCAAAAAAAGGCCGACGATTTCTTTTGGCATCGGCTTCTATTTGGTTACGGTGGCGCTGGTCTTACAGTTTATTTCAGTTGGAAAGGCCATCATGGCCGATCGGTACACCTATCTACCATACGTAGGCGTGTTCTTTATGCTATTCTACTTTCTATTTCAATGGGCAGGCACCGTACAAAATCGCCAGCGATCTGCTTTGGTGCTTAGTGGAGCATTCAGCGTATTGCTTTTGGTGTTGTGTTTTCAACGCACAAAGGTGTGGTACGATAGCGAGGTCTTGTGGACGGATGTCATCGAGAAATATCCAGAGACAGCGGATGAGGCTTATGCCAATCGCGGTAGTTTCCGTGGCAAAGCAGGCCGCATTGACGAAGCATTACCAGATTTGCAAAAGGCTGTAGCGATCAACCCGCAATTGGCGAATGCCTACGAATCCTTGGGGAACGCCTACGGTGCTCAGGGACAATTTCAGCAAAGCTTGGACGCATTTTCGCAAGCGATTGCCATCAATGACCAGAAGCCCAATTATTTTCTGAATCGGGCGATCTCAAAAGCTCAGTTAGGTAGGGTAGAAGAAGCTGTTGCCGATTTTGATAAAGCACTTGGTCTGAATCCCAATGCGGTGCAGCGCGCGAATATCCTGACCAATCGAGGTGTCCTTTTCATGACCCAAGCCCAATGGCCACAGGCTGAAAGTGATTGCTTAGAGGCACTCAATCTGCTGCCCAATCAGGCGACGGCCTGTAATTGTCTGGCGCGGGTATATGCCGGGCAAGGGCAGAAGGCGAAAGCATTGGAATATGCGCAACGTGCACAATCATTAGGCTTCGCTATCGACCCGAATTTCCTTCAGCAATTGCAGAATTAGACGTTTTGAACTAGAAAATGATCTATTTTCAAGTTCACTTATTCTTTTATTTATTTTACTCAGATAAAAAAATCTTCCTATTGTAATTTTACTTGAAATCACCTATCAATACCATCTTTGCCCACTTAATCAACCGACGCGCTAATGAAACACAAGCACTCTACACGCCGCTGGCCAGCCGAATGGGAACCACAGGGTTTCGTTCAATTTACCTTTCCACATGCAGACAGTGACTGGTGTGGCTCGCTAGACGAAGTCATCCCGGTATTCGTTGCCTGTATTGAGGCAGTAAGTCGACTTCAGGATGTGTTGGTAGTATGTCAAGATCGGGGAGTCGTGGCACCACTTCTGGCACATATCGCTAGTGATCGACTTCAGCAGGTTGAATGCCCAAGTAATGACGCCTGGGCTCGTGACCACGGTGCGATTACGGTCTTAGAAACCGGCCGCCCACTTTTGTTAGATTTTCAGTTCAACGGTTGGGGCTTAAAATTCCCTGCCAATCAGGATAATCAAATTTCTACCCGACTCCATCAACAAGGCGCGTTTGGCGGTACACCTATTCTACGGCCAGGCTTAGTGCTCGAAGGAGGCAGCCTCGAAACGGACGGTCAAGGAACTTTGCTTACCACTAAGAAATGCCTGCTTTCACCCAATCGAAACGGGCACTTGAGCCAGGAAGAGCTGGAAGCAGAGCTTCGGATGTGGTTAGGCATTGATCACTTTCTATGGTTGGAGCATGGGTACTTGGCCGGTGATGATACCGATGCCCATATCGATACACTTGCTCGGTTTTGTTCGCAGGATACGATCGCCTATGTGAAGTGTACGGATACAACGGACGAACACTATAATGAACTGAAGGCGATGGAACAAGAACTGGAGAGCTTCCGCGATCCAAGGGGACAAGCCTACGAATTGGTACCCCTTCCGTGGCCAGAACCATGCTTTGCTGAGGACGGGCGGCGGTTGCCTGCTTCCTATGCCAATTTCCTGATCATCAACGGCGCTGTTTTACTACCCACTTACGGGGTGCTACAGGATAGAGAAGCCGCGCAAGTCTTGGCAAGACTATTCCCTGGCCGGGAAATTATTCCGATTAATTGTCGGCCGATAATCGAACAGCATGGTTCTTTGCATTGTATCACGATGCAATACCCGGCGCTTCGCTAGGTTTTCCTATCTTTTAGAGGATATTTTCTCTTTAAGATCACTCTCAAGTCCACCCCCATGTACCTGCGCATCCTCCCAAAAGAGCTATGGCTCCTTTCGTTTTCTCTCTTTCTTTTAATAAACATTTCCTGTAGCAAAGAAAATGGTCAGAATGCAAGTATCGCCGGCACTTACCAAGGTACTGCAATGATCAATGAGCAATTGTATATCGACTATGAACTGGTTTTCGACACCATGCTGGAAACCTCTGATGTACTGCTAATTGAAGAGGTTAATAGCACTCAACGGGAGTACAATTTCATCTTAACGACCGACTATCGGACCTACTATGGCCAAAAACCTTTCGCACCGGAGATCAATGTAGTAGATGAATCCAACCGAGTTTGGATTGGCCTAGATGAATACGGTTATACCTACGACTTTAAGAAAGATTGGGCCTTTGACCCAACACAGGACACGGCCTATTTCCGCCTAATTCAATCACCATATGACGTCACCTTGGTGGATGACCCGGACTCAATTGGGCATTACACGGCTGTTCTCCATAAGTGGGAATATGTGTTGCGAGCTGAACGCCAATAAATGATATATTAGCAGCAAACTACCTTCTCTGACAATTTTTGTGGGCTGGAAAAACGGAGACCATACACGTCCGCCTCAAGCGGAGAGTGATGGTCGAGGCTTTTATCAGTCTTTGATCACAAAAATTGCCAGAGAACCCAAAACTATTCATATGGAAATGCCCCCTGGATCAATTTTGCGAGCAATTATTGACGAGGTAAAACCCGGATTAGCCGCATTAACGGAAACGCATGCTGCCGAGCCAATTGCACCTGGCAAGTGGTCGCGCAAGCAGATTCTCGGCCATTTGATCGACTCGGCTGCAAATAACCATCAGCGTTTCGTTCGGGCTCAACAGCAAGATAACCTGATCTTTTCTGGTTACGAGCAGGAAAAATGGGTCATCCAGCAAGGCTATAAGCAGGACGATTGGCAAGAATTGCTAGATTTCTGGTATGCTTACAATCGGCATCTTAGTAAAGTGATTAACCTGATACCGCTTTCCTTTCTTAAGAAAGAGCACCAGGAGCATAGCTTGGATCGCATTGCCTCGAATAAGGTGCCATCTGACCAGACAGCGAGCTTAGACTATTTTATTCGTGATTATATTGGGCACATGGAACACCATCTGCGACAAATTCTACCTGAATATGAGCCGCGGATAATGGGAATGTAGACGCAGTAATATGAAAGATAAAGAACAACTCGCCGCGGAATTGGAAGCGAATCTCCAAGCCCTCCTTCACTGGGTGGAAGCGCAAGATGACGAGCGCTTTAGCTGGAAGCCGGCAGCAGATAAGTGGAGCACAGGCCAGCATTTGATCCACCTTATCAAAAGCACTAAGCCACTCAATATCGCTTACCGTTTGCCCTACTTCGTGCTCGGGTGGTGGCAAGGACTGAATAATCGCGAAGAACGTAGCTACGATGGCTTGGTCCAACGCTATCAGGAAAAGCTGGCGAAGGTAACAGTGGCGGCACCGGCAGGGTTTCAACCTGAGCCGGCCAAGCAGGAAGATAAACAGCAAATTATAGCAGAACTAGAGCGGCAAACACATCGTTTGATGAAAACGATGCGTCGGCAAAACGAAAATGCCATGGGACGCTACCTCTTGCCACACCCCTTATTGGGCCGACTGACCTTGCGTGAAATGCTTTACTTCACTGTTTACCATATGTCGCATCACCATCGGATCCTGGAAGAAAAATATGCCTAGCTATGGCAAGACTTTCACCTGAGCAAGATTTGATCAAGATCAGGACTGCCACCAGCAAGGATGCAGCTGCGATCAGTGCCGTCATTGCGAAAAGTGTGAAGGCATTTCCAGCAGGCATGTATTCTACGGCACAGATCAACAAATGGCTGGAAGTATATGCAGCAGATGCTATTGCCGACAAAATGGCGAAGGGCCAGCTGTTTTGCGCGCTCAAAGCGGAACAGGTCGTA
>SPJK01001721.1_pt1 | contig 11578 bp, 6 predicted proteins | sample 3741771 | NCBI WGS metagenome assembly SPJK01 (sample SAMN10925997, study PRJNA522277) | cold seep metagenome | isolation source: Elba SIP-enriched marine methane seep metagenome, extraction at timepoint T2 | place: Italy: coast of Elba, Mediterranean Sea
CTGCATTAGCATACCATGCAGGAATGGATAACCGGGTCAAACAACAGAATCAGCAACGGTTTTCCAGAGAAGAGGGGGGAGTTATGGTTGCAACTATCGCCTTTGGTATGGGGATCAATAAGCCTGATGTACGCTTTGTTGCACATTTGGATTTGCCAAAAAGTATTGAAGGCTATTATCAGGAAACGGGCAGGGCGGGTCGAGATGGTCAGGCGGCAACGGCCTGGATGGCTTATGGTTTACAAGATGTGATGACATTGAGTCGAATGCTGGCAGAATCCAGTGCTGAACCAGCGCGTAAACGCATTGAATATAATAAGTTGGATGCTATGTTAGCCTTGTGTGAAATAGTCAGTTGTCGCAGGCAGGCAATTTTAGGCTATTTTGATGAAACGGCACCTGAGTCATGTGGCAATTGTGATAATTGTTTGCAAAAAGTTGAGACCTGGGATGGAACGATAGCTGCTCAGCAAGCATTATCTACGATTTATCGCACGGGCCAGATTTTTGGGGTCAATCATTTAATCGATGTTCTGCTGGGCAAAAAGAAAGCGAATGTGCAAAAACATGGACATGATCAAATTTCAACATTTGGGATAGGCAAACAGCTGGATCAAAAACAATGGCGTTCTGTTTTCAGACAACTGGTTGTGAAAGCCTATGTCAGTATCGATTATCAGGCCTATGGTGCTCTGAAACTGGCTGAAAAATGTCGTCCTGTTTTAAAAGGTGAAGCCCGACTGTTTTTACGCAAAAGCGAAGCAGAAACGGTTAAACAATCCAGCCTGAACCGACGAGCTGAAATTAACAAGGCAAATCAACCGCTATGGCAAGCATTAAAAAGTAAACGTACAGAGTTGGCACAAGAGCAGGAGGTACCCCCTTTTGTGATTTTTCATGATGCAACCTTGATGGAATTGCTGGAAATAAAGCCAAAGAGTCTGGAGCAAATGCGGCAAATTTCAGGCATTGGTGAAAAAAAACTTAATTTATACGGTCAGGTTTTTTTAGATGTGTTGTTATCTGAAGTCATTACTGAGGAAAAACCAGACGAACAGGAATTAAGCGATACCGCATTTGAATCATTAAACCTGTTTAAAACCTATCAATCAGTTTCAAAAGTCAGTTCATTGCGAAATATCAAAGATGAGACGGTTTATAATCATCTGGCTCAGGCAATAGAGAAAGGATTGATTTCGCTGGATGCAATTGTGGATTTGAATTCAGAAGAAATTAATTTCATCGAAGAGGCTTTTTTGCAGCATTCAGATGAACAGTTTTCTTCTCTGAAGCCGATCTATGATCGTTTAGAAGGTGATTACAGTTATAGTGTCTTACGCTGTATTCGAGCAGATCTTCACTCCCGAACTGGTTGATCGGGGCTCAGTCTTCTATTTGAAAGCTGATGTTTTCCTGGTTTTGTTTGATTAATTCACTGAACTCCTGATTATTCACCGGTGGGCTAAAATAATAGCCCTGATAACAATGACAATTTAATGACTGAAGAAATTCCAGCTGTATTTTTTCTTCTACGCCTTCTGCCACCGTGGTCATATTAAAACTTTCTGCAACCATACAGATTGTTTTAATAATGGTAATATTCGTGTTGCTATATGGAATATCATGCATAAAGGATCGGTCAATTTTAATCTCATCCAGGGGCAATCTTTTCAGATAGGATAAGGACGAATAGCCGGTACCAAAATCATCCAGAGAAATTCTACAATTTAATGTTTTTAATCGATTGATGATTTCTACCGTATGTTCTATGTCTTCAATGACTACGCCTTCTGTAATTTCCAGTGTGACATGATTGGATTGAATTTCATATTGATTCAGCAATTCAGCCATTTGTTGAGGAAAGTCTGATTGTAAAAACTGTTTTGGACTGACATTAACAGCAAGTTGAAAATTTTCCAGATTGTATTCTTGTTCCCACTGTTTTAATTGTTGTAATGCGGTTTCTATCACCCAATGTCCAATTTCGATAATCAAGCCTGATTCTTCGGCCACAGGTATGAACTGGTCAGGAGGAATGATCTGGTTTTCTGAGTTATGCCAGCGTATTAAAGCTTCAGCACCAATCAATTTTTCATCAAAATTAATTTTAGGTTGGTAAAACAGTGAAAATTGCTGTTTTTTTATCGCCAGTCTGAGTAATTTTTCCAGGGAAAGACGTTGATCAACCTCATTCTGCATTTGTTCAGAGTAAAAACAATAACGATTTCTGCCAAATGCCTTGGCCTTGTACATGGCCGTATCGGCCTGTTTTAAGATTTCTTCGACATGATGTGTTGTTTTAGAAAATAAGGTGATACCAATACTTGGGGTGCTGATATGTTCATAATTATCTAATTGATATGGCATACCCAATATTTCTATGACTCTTTCAGCTAACTCGGAAATTTTTCTGGTTAATTCAATTTCTGACTGTTCCAGGATTTCAGGCAATATCAAAAATTCATCGCCACCCAAACGAGCGACATCATCTTCATCTCGTGATAAAGATTTCAAACGCTCCGCAACTTCCTGCAGTAACAAATCTCCCTTGGAGTGACCTAATGAATCGTTCAGTGTTTTGAAACGATCAAGATCAATAAAAAGCAAGGCGCCATAAAGGTTTTCACGTTTTACCTTGGCCAGTTTTTTATTAAATAAATCCAGGAAATATCGCCGGTTCGGTAAATTTGTCAACACATCATAATAGGCAAGATCATAAATTTGCTTATCTGCTATTTTCTTATCCGTGATATCGATACAGGAGCCAATATAGCCATGGAATTCTTGTTTTTCATCGATCAAAGCGTTCCCGATATCCAGAACACTTCGGTATTCAGCTTTGTTATTCAGTAGTCGATATTCAATTTCAATCGGTTTTTTTGAATGTTTGTATTGTGTTTGAAAAAAACTGGAATAAATTTTGTCCAGATCATCAGGATGAATGCACTGATCCCACTGTTTCGTCATTTCTTCGCAGCTTTTACCGGTAAATTCTGTCATGGTTTTATTCACAAACGTACAGACTCCGGATCGATTGGTCATCCATATCAGCATAGGCGATGCATTAGCCATCATTTTAAATCGGGACTCACTCTCCTCCAGTTTTTGCTGGTGGCGATACTGTTCTGTCATATCGTGAATCACCAGAATAACCCCTTCAATTATCTGATCTGGATTAATAATGGGAGCACCGCTGACCTTAACAAAAAAAATCTGACCTGACTTGGAAATCAATTTTGTATTTGTATCCAACTTGATAATCTGCCGGATTTTAATGACCTGAGTAATAAAATCGTCTGCATTAATCAGGTTTGAATGAATAATTTGAAGAATTTGAGTTAATGGTTTTTCATTGGCTGTTTTATGAGACCATCCCGTTAACTTTTCTGCCGCTGGATTCATATAGCTGACATGATTATCGATCGAAGTCACTATGACGGCATCGCCAATTGAAGTTAAGGTGATTTCGATTTTTTCTGATTGCGTTTTAATTTCTTGATGGGTTTTCTGTAGCTGTGCCAGCATCGAATTAAAGCTCTGATGCAATTCATCTATTTCAGTATAATTTTTAGAATCCAGTTCTAGTCTGTGATTGAAATCGCTGAAACTGGCTATTGACCTGGCTGAATCGCTGAGTTTAATGATAGGACGGGTAAAAAAACCTTGAAGAAACCAAGCCGCTAAAATGGAGAATAATACACTGCCCGGAACGGTGTAGATTACAATTTGATAGATGTCTTGTAAACGTCGATTGATTTTTGCAGTAGAAATAGCATAAGAAGCGGTACCCAGGTTGACATTTTCATATTTGATTTCAGTATCAATGAATAATAGTTGATCGGTAAATAGAAATGGCTGAGAGTGATTGCTTGTTAATAAATGATTTTCATCGGTTTCTGTAATGCTATAATGTAAAATCCTTTTGTTTTCCAGGTCATAGACATCGGCATGTTCTATCATCGGAAAAGCACGAAGTCGGGAAATAGCATTCGCTGCTCTATCGGCTGAATTCATCAAATAAACTTTAGCAAAATCCTGAGCCAGAATACGAGTGACCATATCTGCTTCATGGACGAGCTGTTGTTTAAGCCGGTTTAAATCATGCGTAATAGTTACCAAGGTGGATATGGCAATGACAGATAGTGACAGTCCGATCATTATGATAATTAACCGGTTTTTGATTGAAACAGTTTTCTTGTTCACCATATTGACGGTTATTACTGAGGTTTAGTTTCTAAATTCGTAACTTTAGCCTTGGTTAATAAAGGATTCTTACTCCATTCAAACCAGGAACCATCATAAGCTTTAACCTTGTAGCCTAATTTACGTAAAACAAAATAACTTAACGCAGACTCTTTACCTCTATTACAATCAACTGTAACTGAGTGATCAGAGTTAAGATCACTATATAACTCTTTTAAACTTTGTTCTGATAATAATCGTCCGTTTTTATCAGAAATTTTAAGTATTTGAGGAATATTTTTTGCGTCAGGTAAATGGCCAAATTGATCTATCTTAGATTCTAAACCCAAATACTGTTCTTTGGTTCGTGCATCAATCAGTTTATGAATTGGGTCATGTAAGCTGAGCTGTACACTGAATGTAGTGGCCAGGGCATCCGGGTTAATCGTTGTCTGGTATTTTGAAGCAGGCAACTGATGGGCTTGGTGGCTAGTGGGAAAACCACGTTTTTTCCATTCATTTAAGCCACCATCCAGCAAAGACAGCTTGTTAAAGCTAAACACATCCAGTACCCAAAACAGATGACTGGCATTGAGCAGCCTGCCGTCACCATAAATTATGATCTGCCTGTCAGGCCGAATGCCTTTTCTTTGCAGTAGTGATTTTATGTTATCCATAGGCGCCAGAAGATTCTGGTTTGTTCCTGTGCAGAACGTGTCGTTAACATCCAGATGAATAGCATTTTTAATATGAAGATCCAGATAGCGTTCTTCTGGTCTGACATCAATTAGAACCAAGTCTGTTCTATCTAATTGTTTGGTCAACCATTCAGGTGTGACCAACAAATTTTCAGTGGCGTAAACTATTTGACTGATGAGCAATAAAATATATAAGCATAGACTTTTCATGGGAATTTACGATGAGTCATTTTATTCAGTCTAGTTGAATTCACCTGTTTGTGAAGGATATTGAGACTTAAATTATGGAATTGAGACCCCGTTTATTTTTTAACAAAGCCAGAGTCGTTGTTTCATCCAGAATTGAAATATCCAGAGACTGTGCTTTTTCCAATTTGGAACCCGGCGCTGTGCCCGCAACCAGAAAATCCGTTTTGGAAGACAAGGCTGAGCTGACTTTTGCCCCCTGTTTTTCCAGCTGTTCTTTAATTTCGCTGCGCTTTAAATCATTAAAACTGCCTGTGATGACAAAGGTTTTTCCTGTCAGTGGCTGTTGATTGAAAGAATTATCCTCGATTTCAGGCCAATCAATTCCAGCCGCGATCAGTTCCTGGATAACTGTCTGGTTACTGCTTTGTTTAAAGAAATGAAAAATATGATTTGCAATGATTTCACCAATATCGTTCACACTGATGAGTTCGTCTAAATCAGCATTTGAAAGTGATTCCAGCGTTTTAAACTGCTGAGCAAGATTCTTGGCTGTGGTTTCACCCACTTCACGAATTCCCAGCGCCAAAATAAAACGGGGAAAACTGGTTTGCTTTGCATTATGAATTGCCTGAATCAGGTTGTCGGCTTTTTTAGGCCCCATCCGTTCCAGGTGAAGCAATTGATCAGCTTCCAGTTTGAACAAATCAGCCGGTGTCTGCACCAGAGATTCATCGACCAGTTGTGCAATCACTTTTTCACCGAGTCCATCTATATTCATGGCTTTACGAGAGGCAAAATAGTCTATTGCCTGTTTACGTTGAGCTGGACAATATAGACCCGCAGTACAGCGGGCAACGGCTTCATCCTTCTGGCGTTCGATATCTGATTGGCAAACAGGACAAAATTCAGGAAACTGGATCGTTTGCGTGACTTGATCTTTTGTCGGAACCACCCGAATAATCTGTGGAATAACATCTGCTGCGCGTCTGATCACAACAGTTTGGCCTATTTCTATACCAAGACGCTGAATTTCATCCTGATTATGCAGACTGGCTCGACTGATAGTCACGCCGCCGACAAAAACAGGCTCTAAAATCGCTACCGGTGTGATTGCTCCGGTTCGACCCACCTGAAAATCAACCTGTAACAAACGGGTTTGTTCTTCCTGTGCCGGGAATTTATGGGCAATTGCCCAGCGGGGTGCACGGGATACAAACCCAAGTTCTGATTGTACGTGTCTATCATCTATCTTGAATACAACACCATCGATTTCATAAGCCAGAGAATCACGTTTTTCCAGTATGGTTTCATAATATCGAATGCATTCGTCAATTCCCTGTACCAGCCTGATTTCATCAGTAATCGATAAACCCCATTGTTGAATAAGCTGCAAGCATTCAAAGTGACTGAGTGGAAGAGCTTCCTCCTGATCGATTTCCAAACTGTAGGCAAAAAATTGTAATGGCCGTTTTGCTGTCAAACTGGAATCCAATTGGCGTAAGCTGCCTGCAGCTGCATTGCGTGGATTGATAAAGCGTTTTTGATTGCTGGATTCTGCTTGTTCATTGTAACGGTTAAATTCCGCTATCGGCATGATGACTTCCCCCCGGATTTCCAGTAAGCCAGGAATCGTATCGCTAGACAGCTGCTGAGGTATATTTTTTATGGTCTTTACATTATGGGTAACATCTTCACCAACGTTGCCATCCCCTCGAGTAGCTGCTCGAACGAAATGACCATTTTCATAAATCAGGCTGATTGCCAGTCCATCGAGTTTGGGTTCAGCACAAAATTTCAATACTATTTCACGTTTCAGACGATTTTGTATGCGCACAGCGAAATTTTCCATATCTTCTGCATTATAGGCATTATCAAGCGATAGCATGGGTACTGAATGTTTAACTTTAGCAAACGCTTCGAGAACTTCAGCCCCTACTGACTGGGTGGGGGATTGAGGGGTTTGCAGATCAGGGTTATCGGCTTCCAGAGTTTTTAATTCGTTTAATTTTCTATCATATTCAGCATCGGTTACGAGTGGGGTATCCAGCGTATAATAATGATAATTGTATTGGCGAATTAAATCAGAAAGTTGCTCTATTTGCTCTTGGATCAGGGTGCTCATCAGGTAAATTCAGCTGTTTTAGACTATATAAATTTTGAGGAGAAAATTTTAGAACGATTTGATTCTAAATATTTGAGTTTGAAAGTTGAATAATTACTGCTAGTATTGTTTTCTTATAATGCATGAAGAGAAAATAGATTGGAAGACGATATTTTAAAAGATTTGTTCGTTTTGCAGAGCCATTTTGATGGACTTATGGACAGAGTGCAGTCGAACAGTCTCACATTAAAAAAATTTCAGTCTTTCGAAATGAAATTATTGAACCTGAATTCGTTGGGGGAAATGATAGAATTACTCTTGGATGAGGCTATCAGCAGTTTTGATTTGGATTTAATCAGCTTGTGTCTGATTGATGAAAAAGGTGAGCTGGCTACATTCATCGAGCATGATGGTTACGATTTTAAGAAATTTAAAGGATTGATTTTTCTGGAAAACAATAAACTGTTAAAAAGTACCTTTGGCATGTCTGCCACCCCTTTTCTGGGATCATATAAACAATCCCGCTGTACTGAATTTTTTCAAGGTTTGCAACGAAAGCCTGCCTCTGTTGCCATAATTCCGCTGACACGCCGTGGAAAACACCTGGGATCTTTAAATCTGGGCAGTTTCAGACCAGATCGATTTACCCATATGATGGCAACCGATTTTATAGAACATATGGGGTCTGTCGTCAGTATTTGTCTTGAAAACAATCTCAATTTTGAATTAATGCGCCGTACCAGTCTGGTCGATACCTTAACCGGTGTCAATAACCGACGTTTTCTGGAACAACGCATCGGGGAGGAAATTGACAGAAGTCATCGTCAAGACCAGCCATTAAGCTGTTTATTCCTGGATCTGGATCATTTTAAGTCTGTTAATGATAACTATGGCCATCAAGCGGGTGATTATGTCTTATCTCTGATTGCAGCCGTGATAAAAAAACAGTTGAGAAATAATGATGTTTTGGCTCGGTATGGCGGTGAAGAATTTGTGGCTTTACTATCCAATATCGATGAAGACCAGTCATTTGAAATTGCAGAGCGCATTAGAAGTTGCATCAATGATTTACCTATTAATTATCAGGGACAGATTATCAATGTCACGATGTCGATCGGTTTATCTACATTTCATGGCTCAAATTCAGGCAGTTTTGCCAGTAACGAAATTTCCTCTCAATTGATTCATGAGGCCGATCAGGCTTTGTATCAATCCAAACATAATGGACGAAATCAGGTGACACGAGGAAAATCCGTGTATATTGACAACAATAAATCTCAAATTGCAGTGTCCTAAGATTTTCACTCTGGTATGAGATAGAGCAACATTTCAGGATTCTTCTTTGAAACAAGCGATAAAACTTATTCTATTTTTTGTTTTAGCAATTTGGGCAATCCATTTTGCATCCTTTTTATTTCCGGTTCACCAGTATGGATTGATTCCCAGACGTATCGAGAGTTTACCCGGTATATTTTTTTCACCTTTCTTGCATGGATCCGTCTCTCACCTGCTGAGCAATACGTTTAGTTTTGCAATTTTTGCCTTCATCATGGCGGTTTTGGAAGGTCGGCGTATGTTGAGAAAGGTCATTTTAATGATCTTGATTGGTGGTCTTCTGACCTGGGCTTTTGCTCGTGATGGAAATCACATTGGTGCTTCCGGCCTGATATTTAGCTTATGGGGTTATTTGCTCCTGGCAGGCTGGTTTTCAGGCAAAATGAAATATGTGTTGGTTTCAATATTAATTATATTTTTTTACAGCGGCATGATTTTCGGCGTTTTTCCGGGGCAGGCATCGATATCTTGGGAGAGCCATTTATTTGGTTTTATTGCGGGTATTATTGTTGCCAGAATCTATCATTAAGCCGCAGTCCTTCACAGCACTGCGGCTTAATATTGGCGAACTTAAAAGAAACCTAACGGGTTAATATCATGACTGACAATGATATTTTTGGTCTGTTGATAATGATCCAGCATCATTTTATGGGTTTCACGGCCTATGCCTGATTTTTTATAACCACCAAATGCTGCATGAGCCGGGTATTGGTGATAGCAGTTCGTCCAGACTCTGCCTGCCTGTATACCTCTACCCATCCGATAGGCCCGATTAATATCGCGTGTCCATAAACCGGCACCAAGACCAAATTCGGTATCATTGGCTATTTCCAGTGCTTCGGCCTCATCTTTGAAAGTTGTGGTGGAAATGACCGGGCCAAAAATTTCTTCCTGGAATATGCGCATTTTGTTATGGCCTTTCATTACCGTAGGTTGAATGTAAAAACCAGAACTGATGTCACCTGAAACGGCTTCAGCACCGCCACCAATCAGTACTTCTGCTCCTTCCTGCTTGCCTATATCCAGATAACTCATGATTTTGTCATACTGTTCCTGAGATGCCTGTGCACCGACCATGGTTTCGGTATCCAGAGGATTGCCCCGTTTTATTTGGCCAGCTCTATCAATAACTTTTGCAATAAAGTCATCATAAATACTTTCCTGAATTAATAAGCGGGATGGGCAGGTACAGACTTCACCCTGATTAAAAAAGGCCAGCACTGCACCTTCAGCACATTTACTGATAAAGGATTCTTCAGCCTGCATAATATCTTCAAAATAGATATTGGGTGATTTTCCGCCCAGTTCCACAGTAGAAGGGATAATATTTTCAGCAGCACATTTTAGAATATGAGAGCCTACAGGTGTTGAACCAGTAAACGCTATTTTGGCGATACGCTGGCTGGTAGCCAGAGCTTGTCCAGCTTCTTTACCATATCCATTGACGACATTGATGACTCCAGCGGGGACTAAATCAGCTATAAGTTCCATCAGCACCAATATTGATGCAGGAGTTTGTTCCGCTGGTTTCATAATGATACAGTTTCCAGCGGCCATGGCAGGTGCAAGTTTCCAACATGCCATTAATAAAGGAAAATTCCAGGGAATGATCTGACCAACTACACCTAAGGGTCCATGATAGTGATAAGCGACAGTCTTTGAGTCAATATCACTGAGCGTTCCTTCCTGAGCGCGAATACAGCCAGCAAAATAGCGGAAATGATCAACACAAAGTGGTATGTCAGCTGCCAGGGTTTCACGCACGGCCTTGCCATTGTCCCAGGTTTCTGCTATTGCCAGTTTTTCTATATTTTGTTCTATCCGGTCAGCAATTTTCAATAATAAATTAGAACGTTCTGTGACAGACGTACTGGCCCATGTTGGACTGGCTTTATGCGCTGCATCTAATGCCAAGTCAATATCTTTGAAGGTTGAGCGCGGAATGTCACAAAAGGCCTGACCATTAACTGGACTGATATTCTGGAAGTATTCACCATCGGCAGGCGATACCCATTCACTGCCTATGAAGTTTTCATATTTTGATTTGAAATGGATGACGGAATCAGATTGATTAGGTGTGGAGTAGATCATGAGAGTAACCTTCTTTTTTGATTAGTATATGAAGCGAGGATTTGATTATAGTTCTATCCAGCCATTATGCTATACTCGGATTTTACTATCAATTTATTCTATTATTCCGCAAGCTTGTTTCAATAGGCCACAACGATGGATCTATATCCTGAGAACTTATCCAACCTGGATTCACTGGTTTTTGATAATCGTTTCATTCGAGAACTGGCTGCTGATCCTGAACCAAATAATTTTCGCCGTCAGGTTTTTAAATCGGCTTATAGCCGGGTTCAACCCACGGTTGTTAGTTTACCAGAATTAATTGCTTATTCTGAAGAAATGGCTACAGAGTTAGGATTAAGCAAATCCGATTGTTTACACCCTCAATTTGCACAAGTGTTTGCCGGGAATAAAATTCTACCTGGCATGGATTGCCATGCCATGTGTTATGGCGGACATCAATTTGGTAATTGGGCCGGTCAGTTAGGCGATGGACGGGCAATCAATCTCGGCGAAGTCATTGGCCAAAGTCAACAACATTGGGCCTTGCAATTAAAAGGTTCAGGTGAAACACCCTATTCCAGAAATGCGGATGGTCTTGCAGTGCTGCGCTCATCTGTCAGGGAATTTTTATGCAGTGAGGCCATGTATCATTTGGGGATTCCTACTACGCGTGCTTTAAGCCTGGTGTTAACCGGCGAATCTGTCGTCAGGGATATGTTCTACGATGGTAATCCTAAACCTGAACCGGGTGCCATTGTATGTCGTGTAGCGCCTTCTTTTATTCGGTTTGGAAGCTTTCAAATCCATTCGGCCCGCAAGGAAAACGATTTACTGAAACAATTGATGGATTTTACGATTCAGCATCATTTTCCAGACTTGTTGACGCAATATACTGCTGGCAGCACTGAACTCTACTTAAACTGGTTTCAACAGGTTTGTCTGCTAACTGCCGAAATGATCGTGCATTGGCAGCGGGTTGGCTTTGTTCATGGTGTAATGA
>SPJK01026621.1_pt1 | contig 11573 bp, 9 predicted proteins | sample 3741771 | NCBI WGS metagenome assembly SPJK01 (sample SAMN10925997, study PRJNA522277) | cold seep metagenome | isolation source: Elba SIP-enriched marine methane seep metagenome, extraction at timepoint T2 | place: Italy: coast of Elba, Mediterranean Sea
AGAGGGATTGCAGGACAAACATTAACTAGCGATTTAATGGTTAATATTGGCAAAGCGCTGGGTAGCGAGGCAGAAGCCATTGGTGCCGGAACTGTTGTCGTGGGTAGAGATGGCCGTATTTCGAGTGAAGAATTTGTCCAGTCGCTGATTGAAGGCATTATTTCAACCGGTCGAAATGTACTGGATATAGGTTTGGTTCCATCCCCGGTGTTGTATTTTGTCACTCATCATAGTGAGGGCCGAACAGGGGCGATTGTTACCGCTAGCCATAATCCCCCCGAATACAACGGGGTGAAACTGGTGGTCAATGGAGAGGCATTATATGGAAACAAAATTAAACAATTGCAGCAGCGAATCGAAAATGCCGATTTTATTGCAGGAATGACAGGAGCCGTCGAAAAGAACACCATGTTTGCCAACGAATATCTTGGCATGTTGTGTGAGGATATTCATATGGAACGGCCGATGAAAGTCGTGGTTGATTGTGCAAATGGGGCAGCCAGTGAGTTGGCACCCACGCTGTTAAAAACCATTGGATGTGAGGTTGTAGAGTTGTATTGTGATGTTGATGGAAATTTCCCAAATCACCATCCAGACCCAAGTCGACCCGAAAACATGCAGGATTTGATCGCCAATGTGAAAGAACATCAGGCGGACATAGGTTTTGCCTTTGATGGTGATGGCGACAGGTTGGGTGTGGTTGACTCCAGCGGGAAAATTATCTGGGCAGATCGTCAATTAATGTTATTTGCCAAAAATGTGTTGGCAGAAAAACCAGGTTCGGAAATCATATTTGATGTTAAATGCTCCCGTCACTTGACGGATACCGTGATCAAATATGGTGGCAGGCCGTTAATGTGGAAAACCGGGCATTCACTGATTAAAGCCAAAGTGAGAGAAAGCGGGGCAGTTTTGGCGGGAGAGATGAGTGGGCATATCATTTTCAATGATCGCTGGTTTAACTTTGATGACGCATTATATGGCGCTTGTCGAATGATAGAAATCTTATCGGCTGACTCAAGAGCAAGCAGTGACGTGTTTGCTGATTTTCCTGACAGCATTTGTACACCTGAAATAAATGTGACAATCCAGGAAGGACAAGGCCCGCGAATCGTAGAGCAAATGTTTAGCCAGGCAAACTTTCAGGATGGCAATGTATTGAACATTGATGGCATGAGGGTTGAGTTTGATGATGGTTGGGGCCTGGTGAGACCATCAAATACAACGCCTTCTTTGGTATTACGATTTGAAGCGGATACAGAAGATGCGTTAATTCGAATTCAAGCCCAGTTTAAACAATTGATGTTGCAAATTGAGCCTGGACTGGAGTTGTCTTTTTAATCGAGTCGATTTTTCCTTATCTGTAGCGGGTTATGTTTGATCATGACTCAGACAATCTTAATCCTTGTTCTTAAGGAACCTCTGATCAAGTCCAATTATTTTTAGCGTGCTAAAACTGTCGCTATTTTCCACGAAGATCGGCGCAATAGAATGACTATTACTGCTCACTTCGAGAAAAATAGCGACAGTTTTTTCTGCGCTAAATTCTAACCAACTTAATCAGAGGTTCCTTAACAAACCACGGGTTCAGTCCTGAATTACCCGTAAGACACCGCATTTTTTACATCCAAGTGGTCTTGGTGGTGCATCCCTGCAGTCGACAGTCTTGCTGCTTCCGCATGCTTTTCTCAATATTCTCGAACTATTCCATGCGTCCCTGTGCAGGGGCTGTTCATTGGCTGCTTTCGACTACAAAAGCGTCATCAAAAATAAGAATGGGTCTGTTGCGCTAGCAAAAACAAAGCAATTTAGCGTCCATTTTTGCAAAGTAGACTCATTTTTTCAGCTAGGAGGCAGTCGGGTTATGGAGTTCGTCGCGAGACGAGTGGGACATCGAGCGGATTTTTTTGATCTTTTGTGGCGCGTAGTGGCGCTACGTAACGAAAAAGACCGGAAAAATCAGCCGGTTTCCCATCGCCGCAGTAACCTCATCCATAATCCGACAGTCTCCTGGATGCGTGATGTTCATCACGTTATTCTTCGGCTCTCGTTTTTGGTGCAGTAAATTCCCATTTTTCCATCAATCCTGCGTCTGCTTGGGCGTGTGCGCATTCATTGCGCTCTGCCTGGTTGATTTGACATTAAGAGTGGACATTCAGTCTGCTCTGATGCGTGAAGTGTTTTTAGCTTTCAACGCATAAATCACATTAATTAAAGAGCATAACTTTATGATAGTTAGAGTGTTTTTTTTAATAGCGTCAGGGGGGTAAAAAAGTGATCCAGCATGCCTCTAAGTCCTTGTCAGCAAAGAAAGAAATATAAACCCAAACATCCTTGACTTGACTTTGCATGATAATTATAGTGGTCTAAAATTGAGTAAAAATGGAATAAAGTGGTTTAAAGTGGAGTTTTTTTCTCTTGGGGTGAATATAGTTGCGTGGTTCCTGTTCATTAAATTTAGATGCCAAAGGGCGCATTGCTATTCCAACTCGCTATAGGCAGGGGTTGGAAGAGAGTTGTGAGCGGCAGTTAATTGTGACACTGGCGGCCAATGAAAACATCCGGGGTATCAAAGGGTGTTTGTGGATTTACCCGTTGCATGAATGGGAAAAGCTTGAGAATGCGATTGATAAGCATTCTTCGTCAAGCAAAATGGTGATTCGGTTCCAACGATTTTTACTGGGGAATGCGCATGAATGCGAAATGGATAAACAGGGACGGATACCCATTCCCGAGTATCTGCGGTCACTGGTAGGCATGGGCACGTCATATACGCTGAAGGGCGTAGGCAAAAAATTCGAGTTATGGAATAAGGACGTTCTGGAAGAAAGCTTTGATGACTTTATGAGTCAAAGTCAAGATGATGACGACGAAGAAAAGGTTGATTTGCCTTTTTAATGGGGTGTTGCTGAACGGAGAGGGAAGGTGGCTATTCAACGATCGAATGTTTAATTGATATGCAGCATCTTCCGGTTTTATATGAAGAAGTGCTGACACAAATGGATATTAAACCGGATGGGGTGTATCTGGATTGTACATTTGGCAGAGGCGGTCACAGCAAAGGAATTCTGGATAGTCTTGGCAAACAGGGACGGTTGCTTGCATTTGACAGGGACCGTGCGGCAATAGAGTCGGACAATGCAATTGAATTAAAAAAAGATCCGCGCTTTTCTCTGTTTCACGCCAGTTTTTCCGAGTTAAATAGTGTGGTAGAGCAAGAAGGGCTGGTCGGAAAGCTGGATGGCATACTGATGGACATTGGAGTGTCTTCACCTCAGCTGGATGATGCAGAGCGCGGCTTCAGCTTTACCCGTGACGGGCCGTTGGACATGAGAATGAATGCAACGTGTGGGCCGACAGCCGCTGAGTGGTTGCAGCGCGTGGAAGAAAAAGAGCTGGTGCAAGTGCTGTTTGATTTTGGTGAAGAACGATTTGCCAGAAAAATCGCCCGAGCCATCGTCGAACGGCGTGAAGAGGGCGCGTTACAGACAACCGCGCAATTGGCAGCGCTGGTTGCAGCAACACTGCCTTATAGAGAAAAGCACAAACATCCGGCGACGCGGACGTTTCAGGCCGTGCGAATTGCGCTAAACCGGGAACTGGATGAATTGATGCAAGGGATGGAGCAGGCAGTAAACGTGTTAAAAGCGAGAGGAATTCTGGCGGTCATTTCATTTCATTCATTAGAGGACCGGAAGGTAAAGCAGTTTTTTAAGCGGGAATCTGGGATCAAACATAACCCTGGCAGATTGCCAGTTCGGGAGGATGAACTGGAAAGAGGCCGGCTGGAAAAGGTCAGCAGGGCAATAAAGCCAACGGCTGATGAGATTGAACTGAATCCGCGGGCTCGCAGTGCAGTGTTGCGAGTTGCACGTAAAGGCTGATGAGCAGCATCAAAGTGATGGCCGTGGCTATCTCATCTGCATTCTTGCTGGTATCCGCATTGGCGGTGGTGTACAGCAAATATCAGGCGCGCCTGTTGTTTATAAAAATACAGCAAAAAGAAAAGGAATTGAACGAGTATGAAGTCCAGTGGGGGCGGTTGCAGTTGGAAAAAACAACCTTGACCGAGGAATATCGGGTTGAGGCAAATGCAATCAGACAATTAAAAATGAAAATGCCGGAGCGAGAGAAAACCGTTTACATCAAACCTTAGAATGTTGATCGATATAAAAGATAACAGCCAGGGAGAGCATATAAATGATGGGCGTGTGCGTCGAAAGTTGTTACTTGGCGCTATCTTACTGGCTATGGTGGTACTGGCCGGGAAAGCGGTGTTTTTGAGTGTATTCATGTTCAAGAATCAGTCGTTGAAAAAATGGGCGGCCAATCAGCATGTAACGAAAGTCAAATTACCTGCGTATCGCGGGGAAATTACTGATCGTTATGGTGATCCATTGGCCATCAGTACGCCCGTGAAGACAATTGTGATTAACAGCACGCTGATTAAGCCAGAGGAAAAAGAAAAAATCAAAGTGCTGGGGCAACGGTTAAATGTCAGTGCTAAAAAAATTCAAAATATAGTTGATGGAACAACCGGGTTGATTGAAATCACCTTAAAACGGCGGGCAAATCCTGATCAGGTGGCATGGGCTAAAAGCATGGATATTTCAGGCGTGCAATTCAAATCTGAATTCAAACGATTTTATCCTGCGGGTGAAGTAGCCAGTCACTTGGTGGGATTTACCAATGTTGAAGATCATGGGCAGGAAGGATTGGAGCGACTGTACGATAGAAGCTTGCGTGGAGTGCAGGGCACCAAACTGGCCGTCAAGGATGGGAAGCGTCGTGTGTTTCGTGATGTTGAATACATCGCGCAGCCGGAAAATGGACGTTCGCTGAACTTGTCTATCGATAAGCGTTTGCAATACCTGGCATACCGTGAATTGCACAAAACCTATGTTGAACATAAAGCGAATTCGGCTTCATTGGTTGTGTTAGACGCAAAAACAGGCGAAGTGCTGGCGGCGGTTAATCAGCCAGGATTTAACCCAAATGACCGAGCCAATCTTGATATGCGGCATACGCGGAATAGAGCGATGCTGGATAATTTTGAACCGGGCTCAACGGTTAAACCATTTGTGGTGGCTGCGGCATTGGAAAAGCGCTATATCAGTGAATATGACGTGTTTGAGACCCATGGGTTTACTCGTGTTGGTCGAAATCTGGTGAAAGACCATCGGAATTACGGGCCATTGTCGGTGACAGATGTATTAAAAAAATCCAGCAATGTGGCGACCAGCAAAATTGCATTGCAACTGCCCAGAGAATACATGTGGGAAACCTATTTGAAACTGGGCTTTGGCAGCTCTGCCGGCGTGGGTTTTCCGGGCGAGGCCAGTGGCATGGTGCAGGACTTTCAGCAATGGAGCCGATTTGAACAGGCCACATTGTCATTCGGTTATGGCATGTCGGCATCATTACTGCAGTTGGCCAGAGCTTATACCGCGTTGGCAGATGACGGGGTCGTGCATTCGGTCTCACTGTTAAAGCGTGACGAAGATGATTATTCACGCCGTTTGTTCAGCAAGGAAACTGCCGTTGCGGTCAGGCGTATGCTGGAACAGGTGGTGAAAAAAGACGGTACTGCGCAATTGGCCAGTGTTGATGGATATCGTGTTGCGGGTAAAACAGGCACTGTCAAAAAAGCGATTGCCGGAGGCTATGCGGAAGATAAATATTTATCGTTATTTGTAGGTATGGCACCTGCCAGTCATCCACGTTTTGTGATTGCGGTGATGGTGGATGAGCCGAGCATGGGTGAGTATTACGGCGGGCTTGTGGCCGCGCCGGTATTCTCAAAAGTTATGGCTGGCGCATTAAGAGCGTATGGCGTGGCACCGGATCAGGAGCAAACCATGCCGATATTGTTAAGCGGGAAAACTGATGAGATTGGCTGAGTTGATGCGTGATCTTGTGCAGATTGAAAGCGCGTGTGAAATCACAGGTATGACGCTGGACAGTCGCTGTGTAAAGCCCGGGTTTTTGTTTGTCGCATTGAAAGGGGCATTGCAACATGGGATGCAATATGCCGAAGCGGCATTGCAAAAAGGGGCCGTGGCGATAGTGTATGAAGCGGATCAGGAAGGCAATACCATCGCACAGAAATTGGAAGGTCATCTGTTGATTCCAATGAGGAATGTGACAGAGAAAATGGGTGCTTTGGCGGCACGTTTTTATCAAACACCTTCAGAAAAAATGGATGTTATCGGGGTGACGGGGACTAACGGCAAAACGAGTTGCAGTCAATATCTGGCGCAAATACTTGGGAATTGCGGGGTGATCGGTACCTTGGGTTGGGGAGATCAACAGCAAATGTTCAGCACTCACAACACGACGCCCGATGTGATCAGCGTGCATAGTATGTTGGCGCAATTGAAACAACGTGGCAATCAGACGGTGGCAATGGAAGTGTCTTCACATGGGCTGGATCAGGGGCGGGTAGATAACGTGCAATTTAAAGGCGCGTTATTTAATAATCTGACCCGGGATCATCTGGATTATCACGGCACCATGCAGGCCTATCTGGCAGCAAAAATGAAATTGATGTGCTGGCCGGGGCTTCAGTTTGCCGTGGTCAATCGTGATTGTGAATATAGCGAACAGGTGTTGAAACAATTGCATGATGATGTCGACGTGTGGGGGTTTTCTCTGCAAAAAGCATCATTTGGAATTGGCAGACAGGTGACAGCCAGAAATGCTGAATATTTCATCGATGGCACGCAGTTTGAATTATGTGTCGAGGATCAATGCCGCGCGGTAAAAACAGCGTTGGTGGGGCGCTTTAATCTGGAGAATATATTAGCGGTATCAACAGTGATGTTAGCGATGGGGCATACATTTAATGATGTTACGCAAAAGATTATGAGTTTACAGCCCGTGGCAGGCAGGATGATGCGTTTTGGGGGGCGGGATTTGCCCTCCATTTTTGTTGATTATGCCCACACGCCGGATGCATTGCAAAAGCTACTGGCCGGACTGCGCGAGATCAGCGGTCGAAAATTAACTCTGGTCTTTGGCTGCGGAGGTGACAGGGACCGGGGAAAACGTAGCGAAATGGGCTCAATTGCAGAGCAATGGGCAGACGAGATCGTGATTACTGATGACAATCCGCGTGGAGAAGACCCGCAACAGATCACTGACGATATTCTGCAGGGGTGTCGTGAAGCAAATGTTACCTTGATCCATGATAGAAAATCGGCCATCAGGCGTGCCGTCATCAATGCACAGGCAGGCGAGTGTGTGGTGGTAGCCGGAAAAGGTCACGAGCAATACCAGGAACGGCAAGGGCAACGCCAGTTTTTCGATGATAGCGAAGTGGTAGAACAGGCGCTGACCGACTGGAGGGCGGCATGAAATTAATGCTCGATGAAATTGCCGAGGCTGTCAATGGCCGCTTGTCCGGAGATAACCTGGACATAAGTTCGGTCAGTATCGATACCCGAACCATACAACCGGGTGCGCTCTATGTGGCTATCAAGGGTACGCGCTTTGACGGTCATGATTTCGTAGAGCAGGCCGTTGAAAATGGAGCCGTCGCGCTGCTGGTCAGTCAAACCGTTGCAGCAGATATGCCTCAAATTGTGGTGGAAAATACACGTCTGGCATTGGCTGAACTGGCCGGCGCCTGGCGGGATAAATTAAAGGTAAAAGTCATCGGGGTGACGGGCAGTAATGGTAAAACCACAGTCAAGGAAATGATTGCCAGTATTCTGTCACAAAACGCCAAGGTTCTGTATACGCAAGGCAATTTCAACAATGAAATCGGCGTGCCATTGACTTTACTGCGTCTGAATGAAAGTCATGACTTTGCCGTTATTGAGATGGGTGCGAATCACCCGGGAGAGATCGGTTTTACCAGCCAATATGCCAAGCCGGATGTATCGGTCATTACCAATGTTGGCGCTGCGCATATTGAAGGCTTCGGCAGTCTGGAAGGGGTGGCGAAAACCAAAGGCGAAATTGTCAGCAATCTGAAGCCAGAGGGGGTGGCGGTATTGAACAGGGATGACCCGTTTTATCAATATTGGAAGACATTGCTTAACGGTCGTCGAAAAGTCTGTTTTGGTCGGTATGCCGATGTCTTTGCCCAAAATATTGAATATAAATTTACCGGTCAGCGGTTGTGCATGGTGTTTGACTTGATGACGCATCTTGAAAAGGAAACCATGACCTTACAATTGGCAGGTGAACATAACGTAAAAAATGCGCTCGCTGCGACTACAGCCTGTATGCAGTTTGATATTGATTTACAGCAAATCAAACGGGGGCTGGCGGTGATGGTGCCGGTTAATGGTCGATTACAGGCAAAGAGCGGTCAGCATGGCAACCTGGTTATTGATGATACCTATAACGCCAATCCGGATTCACTAAAGGTTGCATTGGAAGTGCTGGGGCATTGTGAAGGCAGGCGTTGGCTTGCATTGGGCGCTTTCGGTGAGCTGGGGACGGAGAGCGAGCAAATGCACCGTGCAATGGGTGCCTTGTGTAAAAAATTTAATGTAGAACGCCTGTTTGCGACAGGACACGATGCGCAATTTTGTGTCGAGTCATTCGGTGATAGCGGGTGTTATTTTGAGCAACAGCAGGACTTGATTGCATCGCTCAAACAACAATTAACCGGGCAGGAAACCATATTGGTCAAAGGTTCCAGGCTACAAAAAATGGAAAATGTCGTCACCGCCCTGACAGAGCCACAAGGAGAATAGTCATGTTGTTATTTCTAACAGAATATTTAATGCAGTTTGATGCCAGTTTCAGGGTCTTTCAATATCTGACGTTCAGAGGTATTTTGGGCGCCTTAACAGCGCTCCTGATTTCATTCATGGTCGGGCCGTGGATGATCAAGCGGTTGAGCCGCAACAAAATTGGCCAGAGTGTGCGTGAAGACGGGCCAGAGTCGCATTATGAAAAAGCTGGAACGCCAACTATGGGCGGCACGTTAATTCTGGTCTCTATTGGCTTGAGTACCTTGTTGTGGGCAGATTTAAGCAATCGCTATGTCTGGGTCGTGTTATTGGTGACGCTGGCCCATGGTGTGATCGGCTTCGTTGATGACTATAAGAAAGTGGCGCTGGGTAACAGTGCAGGGCTTGCGGGGCGCTACAAATATCTATGGCAATCAATCACCGCACTGGCTGCGGGTATTTTTTTGTATATGACCCGAGAAATTCCAGCAGAAACCCAGTTGCTGCTACCGTTTTTCAAGGATGTCATGCTGGATATGGGGGTGTTCTATATCGTAATGACCTATTTTGTCATCGTCGGCAGCAGTAATGCCGTCAACCTGACGGATGGCCTGGATGGTCTGGCCATTATGCCAACGGTAATGATCGCCGCCGCATTGGCGATATTTGCCTACGTGTCAGGCCATTATAAATTTGCCGAATATCTGGCGATTCCCTTCCTGCCACAATCAGGTGAGCTGGTGGTGTTTTGTGCGGCACTGGTTGGATCCGGCTTGGGTTTTTTATGGTTTAACGCCTACCCCGCGATGGTGTTTATGGGTGATGTGGGTGCGCTTGCTCTTGGCGCAGCATTGGGATGTGTTGCGGTTTTGGTCAGACAGGAAATTGTATTGATGATTATGGGCGGGGTGTTTGTGGTGGAAACCGTGTCCGTCATTATCCAGGTATGGTCATTTAAGACCCGGGGGAAACGGGTGTTTTTAATGGCACCGATTCATCACCATTTTGAACTGAAAGGCTGGCCGGAACCGCGCATTATTGTGCGCTTCTGGATTATTACGGTCATCCTGGTTCTGATCGGATTGGCAACGCTGAAACTGAGATAACAGTGGAAAAACAGGAACAATTAAACAGCCTGGAAAGCAACTTTGCGATAAATCGCGAAGACAGTAAGCTATTGATTGTCGGTTTAGGTGCAACAGGGTTATCCGTGGCAAATTTCCTCACTAGCATGGAGATTAAATTTGCGGTGGTAGACAGCCGGGAAAAACCGCCGCTGGTGCAGGAGTTCAGTGAACAGTTTCCTTATATTGGCGTGTTTACTGGCGGGTTTGATCATGCGGCGTTTGAAGTGGCAACGCATCTGGTGGTCAGCCCCGGTGTGGATATTAAAGAGCCTTCAATTCAAGTGGCATTGAAACAGGGTAAGGCACTGGTCAGTGATATTGATTTGTTTGCCGCCGTGAATGACAAGCCCATCGTCGGCATCACCGGGTCTAATGGAAAGAGCACCGTAACCACCCTGCTGGGCAGGATGGCGGAAGCGGCAGGCATTAATGTGGCGGTCGGTGGCAATTTGGGCATGCCGGCACTGGATCTGCTTGATCAACAGGCTGATCTGTATGTGCTTGAATTATCCAGTTTTCAATTGGAACGAACCCACCTGCTGCAAGCGACAGCAGCGACCGTATTGAATGTCACCGAAGATCATCTGGACAGACATCAAAACATGGATGTGTATGCGCACGAAAAACAGCGTGTTTTTCGTGGGCAGGGCGTCATGGTGTTGAATGCCGATGATGCCATTGTGATGGATATGCGCGAGTCCGGACGCAATATGATCAGCTTTTCTGTCACCGATAATCAAGCCGATTACTGGCTTGATCAACAGGCTGGAAAACTGATGCACCGGAATGAGGAAATCATCAGCAGTGATATTGTGCCGCTGGAAGGTGTGCATAATCTCTCCAATGTGCTGGCAACCATGGCCCTGGGAGAAGCGATCGGCATTGAGAAACAAGCCATGATTGATGCATTGGAAAGCTTTAAAGGTTTGGATCACCGTATGCAGAAAGTGGCAGAAAAAAACGGGGTGATCTGGATTAACGACTCCAAATCAACCAATGCGGGGGCATGTATTGCTGCATTAAAAGGGTATTTTCATAATGTGATCCTGATTGCGGGGGGCGATGCTAAAGGTGCCGATTTAAGTGAGTTACGGCCTGCAATACAACAGGCGTGCAAACAAGTTATTACGATGGGCAAAGATGCAGGAGAAGTCGCAGCCGCCGTCAGTGAAACAGTTCCGCTGGAGCATGCAGAAAATATTCAACAGGCGGTGCGTTTGGCGGCAGGTTGTGCCAAAGAGGGCGATATCGTGTTGTTATCCCCCGCCTGTGCAAGCCTTGATCAATTCAAAAATTATGTTGAACGGGGGAATCGTTTTACTGAGGCCGTGATGGGGGTGGTGACATGAGCCAAGAGCCGTCAGTGCAAAAACCCATTCATTATGATCCGCTGCTGCTCAGTGTGTGCATCGTATTACTAATGATGGGGTACATCATGATGTTCTCCTCTTCGCTTCATTTAAAAGAAGGCATGGGCTGGCAGATATTACATTACCCTATCAGGCAATTACTGTTTATCGGCTTGGGGCTTGGTCTGGCATGGGCCGTTACCATGATTCCAATGAAGTTCTGGCAATGGGCAGGGCCATATTTGTTTGTCTTTGGGTTGCTGTTGTTACTGTTAGTGCTTAACAAAAATATGGGCGTAGAGGTCAACGGCAGTCGCCGATGGCTGATGGTCGCAGGAATTCGTGTCCAGGTATCTGAATTGATGAAGCTGTTTGCGGTTTTATACATGGCTGGCTATCTGGTCAGGCAT
>SPJK01082796.1_pt1 | contig 11569 bp, 7 predicted proteins | sample 3741771 | NCBI WGS metagenome assembly SPJK01 (sample SAMN10925997, study PRJNA522277) | cold seep metagenome | isolation source: Elba SIP-enriched marine methane seep metagenome, extraction at timepoint T2 | place: Italy: coast of Elba, Mediterranean Sea
GAGAATGCGCTCATGCGCTGCGATCGCTTTTTGAATGTGGTCCCGCTCAACCTCTTCGGGAAGGTATTGATAATCTATCCAGCGATAACCGTGAGAGGCGATCTCCGCTCCCGCTTCTTTCATGGCAATCACCGGCTCTGGATTGCGCTCTAAAGCCATACCTACGCAAAAGACGGTAAAGGGCAGGCCGCGCTCTTGAAATAGGCGCAAGAGCCGCCAACTCCCTACTCGGCCTCCGTATTCGTAGATCGACTCCATATTGAGGTGCCGTACGCCTTCCAGCGGGGCCGCACCGACGATCTCAGATAGAAAAGCCTCCGACGCTTTGTCCCCATGCAAAACACAGTTTTCGCCGCCTTCTTCATAGTTGACCACAAACTGGACCGCGACCCGTGCTTGGTGGGGCCATTGAGGGTGTGGCGGTATATTGCCGTAGCCCTTTAGATCCCGTGGGTAAGTATCTGCCTTAGGGTTGGCCTGATTAGTCATAGGCCTAGCATATACAGACTGTAGACCTAGATTTCAGGGCCGATATATGTTTTTTTGAATACTCCTATGCGTCCTCCACTATCCGATAGTCCCTACCCAACCTTCTTCGACCACACGGCCATCCCTTGTGGGGATACGAGAGCACGTCTGCAAAGTCTGATCGAACGCATGGATCAGGCGGTAGATGAGTGCAAAGAGTGCGAAAAAAGGACTTGTAGAGCGGTTAAGGAAGTATTGGAGGCACATATCCAACCCGAGGAGCCCTTCCTTCCCATAGAGTGTCTTCGTACCTCAGGTAATAGTTACGCGCGCAATTTACTGCATCGAGACCCCCGAGGCCGTTACTCCATCATTGTGATGGTTTGGGACCAAGGCCAGGGAACACCTATCCATGACCACGGTGGTTTGTGGTGTGTGGAGTGTGTCTACCAAGGTCGCATCCGAGTGAAGTCCTTCGATTACAAAGATGTGCCCGGGCATGACATGGTGCGTTTTGAGCAGACCGGACAGATCATCGCCGGCATTGGCGAAGCGGGCGCGCTGATTCCACCTTTCGATTATCATACTATCGACAACCCCTTTGATAAGGCAGCGGCCACAGTACATGTCTACGGCGGAGAGATGGATTTCTGTAATACCTTTGAGCAGCAATCCTGCGGCGGATACTTGAAGATCGGTCGCGATCTTTGTTTCGACAATAACAACTAAGCCCGCGATAGCTCACGGGCTTCTTGCAGCCTACCTCGTCTAAAACTTATAGTTCTAGAATACTTTCCAGGACCGGACGAGTGTAAGTCTTGGGAGCCTCAAGTTCCTTGCAACTGGTGGGACCCACGAATTCCACCTCTTTCAAGGTGATGTCGATGCAGGCTCCTGTTCGGCGATCGAAGACCAGATACTTGTTTTTCCGCTTTTCCATGCCTGGCTCGGGAGGTTCGACGTGTAGCTCCGCTTCCGGCCAGCGTTTTTGAGCGGTGGCTTGAACTATCTGAGTGGCGGCGTCGAGATAGATATTTCCCCGCAGATAGTCATGGTCCGTACTATCATTGTTGATAGCTGCGCAGATAGTTTCCGCCTGAGTCTCCTCAAGTCGGCCATACATGTTACCAGAAGGTAGATCTATCATGGTGGCGGCGAAGCGATGCCCGCCGAGGTGGGTGCTTTGCCAGACTTCTCGCTTCAGAGATCCTGATTTAGATAGTTCGCAGAGGGCGTTAAAGAGGCCCTGACCTTCTTTGGCGCAGCAGGTATCGTGCTTTCCATGGGTGCAGATAGCCAACAACGGCGCGGCTTGCTCTGAGCCGTCGGTGGGGCCCAAATCCATGTGCATGCGCAGTTGTTCCACGACTTCTTTTATCGAAGATAGTTTATAAAGGGTGCCCTCGGGATAGATGCGTACTTCTATCTCTTGGGAGTCCATGTCTGGTCGACAGATCAGGCGAACGACCGCTTTTTGGCCGGTGCAGGCTACGTGTTCGGAGGCCCAATCTTGCAGAGGGATAAACTCATCAGCTTGAATAGACTTTTGCGGCCATTTGCTCTTGGGCCAGCTGACCAAAACTAGGCGCGGGGAGTAGGAGGCGGTGCCAATCAGGGGTTCTTCGGATTCACGGTTGATGTGGGCACAGAATTGCCGGTCAGACATGGCGCTAATGTGTCCAGGGCGCCCATGCTGAGCAAGTATTTCCGATCGGAAGTTGATCTAATTGGAAATGAAGCTGTCTTGGTGTCTGCTTAAAGGACATGGCCGGCCAGGACGAAAACTCTGGAGTAACTCGAAGACAAGTATTGGTGGTGGGCGCAGCCTCAGCCACCCTTGGCGCTTGTTCGCGGACCAGCCCTACCACGCTGACCGCACCGGATGCTGCTGTAAGTGCTGATTCAGGCGCTCAGGGGAGTTCGGATTCAGGTCAGATGGCTGAGCCTGATGCCGGTGTCGCCGACCAGGGTGTGACCGAGCCCGAAGACGCCAGCGTGGCCGAAGATGCGGCTGCACCAGATGCTGAAGCTCAGCCGGACGCAGAAACTCCCGACGCCGAGACCCCTGATGCCGCTGAAAGCCCCGATGCCGGCACAGGGCAAATTCCTCCCGAAGGACTGCATATCGTCGATGAGTTTGGTCTGGGTATCGCCAGCGGGGACGTGACGCCGTCCACGGCGGTGCTGTGGACTCGCTACGATGGTCAAAGAGAGCTGCAACTCTTTGTCTGGCGAGAGGGCACTCAAGCGGTAGAGCAATCGATGGTGGTTCAGCCCGCAGATGGCGGCTTTACTCACCAAACTATCTCGGGACTACAAGCGGGAACTAACTATCGCTATCTCTTTGCGGAGGCTGAAAATGGTCAGTTGAGCGGACGAAGTCGCACTGGACGCTTCAAAACGGCCATTCCTGATGGTTCTATGGACTCAGTGCTGATCGGAGCCACTGCTTGTACGAGTAATCGCTTGCGGGTACGTACTTTGGAAAAGGCAGGTGCTCGCACCGATCTTGATCTCTTTATTCTGCTCGGAGACACCACTTATAATGATGGTGCCGAGACTTTGGCTGAGTTTCGCGATAAATGGGAGTCCTCCTTAGAGCGCGATGGATACTTGGCGCTGCGCGAGAAAACCTCCCTCTTGGCCACCTGGGATGACCATGAGGTGGATAATAACTGGAATCCCGAGCGTATCAGCGGCTCCATACTGAGCGCGGCAACGCGCTCCTACTTCGAAAACCTGCCTCTAGAACGCCTTTCGGGCACTCCTGACCGCCTTTGGCGGCGCAAGCGTTGGGGGCGTACGGTAGATATCTTCGTCTTGGATTGCCGCGGAGAACGCAAACCTTCCACCCGCAGAGATAGTAGTCCTGAATATATATCTCCAGCCCAAATGATGTGGCTCAAGCAAGGGCTCAGCAATAGTCCTTGTCGCTTTAAACTTATCGTCAACTCAGTGCCTATTTCAGATTTACCGGTGACTTTCGCCGCCGGGCGAAATGACCGCTGGGAAGGCTACGAAGGTCAGCGCAACGAGATTCTCGACCATATCGATAATAATCAGATTCCTGGAGTGCTGTGGTTAGCGGGGGACTTCCATTTGGGGTCCGTAGGGAAAGTCGCCCGCAGCGGCCCGGGCAGCAACTATATGGAAGTATTGGCAGGCCCGGGGGCGCAAACACCAAACCCACTGGCGGCAACTCTACGCGGTAACCAGTGGGACTATGCTTCAGGAACCAATAACTATACTACCCTGCGCTTTGATCCCATGACGGGCCAGGTTCGCATAGAAGTCCGCGACCGAGACGACGCCACGGTTTTTGGTCAGACCTACACTCTCTAGAACTATCTTAGGATAGTTCTAACTATTTCTTGGGAGGCTTTTTGGGTGGCGGGGGATAACCGCCTTGAGGCCCGGCCGGATAGCCTGGCGGCAGCCCCGTCTGAGGAGGCGGATAGCCCGGAGGTAATGCGCCCTGAGGATAGCCTGGAGGCATCCCGGGCGGTGGATAGCCGGGTGGTGGCGGCATTCCTGGAGGATAGCCTGGTGGTGGCCGGCGCCTACGCCGCTTCTTCTTGCCACCTTTGCCTTTGCCCATCTCTTGCTTGATATATTTGGGGTCGGAAAGGGTGGTCCCACAGCCCCAAACCACTCCCGCCAGGAAGAAGGGGATCACCGTGGCGATAGAGTTGGGCAGGGATTCGGCGGCATAGACCAACTCATAGGCGCACAGAGATAGAAGTATCTTTTGATCGTCTTTCCAGGGGATCTTTTTGTAGCGCCGAATACACACCAAAATGGGCACCAGCATCACAATATATGGCCCCATCATGCCCAAAATGCCCTGAGAAGTAAGACGGATAATCCAATAGCCGTCGGTCACCGAAATATCGTTTCCGGTTTCCTCCTCCCATACATGCCCGCGGCCCCAACCGCCCCAGCCGAACCAGAGCTTCTTTTGCGCCCGGTCCACCAGCATGATTTCGTTTTTGAAACGGAAGCCGAGAGACTGGGCGCGGTCGGGCATAATTTCCTCGACCTTCTTAATAATATCCTTAGTGGGAATCGCTTTGGTGGCTTGGCCAAAGGGATAGTACAAAGTCACCGATACTAAGGCGACCATCACCAACGTTTGGGTTCGCTCCTTGGTGCGGGTGAGCAGCACCGTGAACAGGGTGAGATAGAAGATAATACTGGTACTTTTGGTAAAGAAGGTGAGCCCAAAGAGCCAGGGGACCACCAGCCTCGACTCAAATTTCCAGATCCTTTTCACCCCAACACGCATCAAGGCCAGGGCACAGAGATAGGTTCCCAGCATATATCTAGATAGATAGAGGCCGTGATAGAAGAATACTTGGGGGCGCCATCCACCCCAGCGCATAGTTTGGGAGAAGTCGTTGTGCGCGGCGTAGCCATAAACCCGACCGTGCAAGGTAGGGGCGATACGCAGCTCAAGTAAGATCAGCGGAGAGTAGACCAAGCCAGTGGTGGCGACGATCTTACAAAAGTCGCGCATCTCTTCCCGGGTGCGGATCATTATTCGACCCAAAATGAAGGGCAGCACAAAGCTTAAGGTATCGCGGACCATCAAGGCGAAGACGTCTTTGCCGGTGATGGCGGGTAGGGTGACCGCTTTAATATAACCGGTGGGGTCATCGACGATGCCAGCCAGCCAGCCGTATTCAATCTCTTCTTGGTTCTGCAGCCAGGTGCCGATGATACCTAGGGAGGAAAGGATAGGAACCCAGTCAAAACCGCGTCCAATCTTACCCTGGGCTACGTTTTTACGAAATTTGGTGAAGACCACCAAAGCCAGAGAGAGGGTTGCTGTATTCTCCTTGTCGAAAGGGGGAATCAGCGGAAAGTCGATGCAGCCCTCGCCGTCGGGCAGGAAAAGCATGCCGTAATAGATGATCACGACAGCGGCGACGTGCGGGCGGAACTTCGCAGCGATCTGAAAAGCGATCACCGGAAAGAGCACAAAGGCCAGCATTGTTACGGGGCCATAAGCCAGCATTACGTACTCATGCCCCGAGGGCGTGGGTATCTTTAGTCAGGTGGGGGGGAGTTTCAAGCGCAAGGCGAAGGCCGAAAGCGCAAGACGCAAAACTCGGAGATATTTCTAGAGAAACCCCGTAGTCGCGCAAAGCTGACCTAAAGGCAGGCCTTCTTGCTCAAAACCCCTCCAGAAAATCTCGAATTACCCGCAGATTGTCCGATTCTAGCGGCATAGATGGCAAAGCCTCGCCTGATCTCCCAAACAGTGCTAACGGACTGGACTATGAAACCTGCTGTGTATTGCTTCGCAGGGTGGGCGCTACTTTGTAGCCCAGCCTGGGCTCAAGAAGCTGGGACCAGTAGCACCGCCGCTAAGCCCAAAGACCATCAGCAACTGCTCGATGATTTGCACTTACGGCTGGATAAACTCGCTTTTCGCACCGATCGCATTACCGATCGGGTGGCTCTACTTAGAGATACCGCTTTGGGGGCAACTATCGCCCGTACTAAAGCTAAGATCGTGCATAAAAATGAGCTGGGAGGGGACTTCTATCTTGAGCGTGCGGTCTACACCCTTGATGGCGCCGCGATCTTCAATAAGCAAGACGCCAGCGGTTCTCTCAATGATCTCACCGAGATCGAACTATTTAATGGTCGCATTTCTCCCGGAACTCACCAGCTAGAGGTCACTTATATATGCCGAGCAGGAACTATGGGCGTTTTTAGTTACGCAAGTGCCTATCGTTTTAAGATCGCTTCTAAGTATGCCTTCAAGGTAAGGGATGGCCGTCTCAATCAGCTGGAGATAGTTGCTTTCAAAAAGCCCGATATTACCTTGGATATCACTCGACGATTGAGTATCCGCTACGACTATCAAATGTTGTCCGGACTACCACTCTCCAAAGAGCCAGAGGCTGCTCCCAAGCCCGAAAAAGACGAGACCAAGGCTACGCCTAGCGCTGGCAAAGGCTCGTGAATCCTCCCAAATTTAGCCCACAGCAGGGCTATCAGGAGCTGCTAGACCAAGCGCAGAGCGCTTTGGTCAAAGCGCAGCGAAAAGCAGATCTATGGGGAAACGTTCGCCTAACTCTAGCCTTGGTGGCCCTCATTTTGGTGCTTTTGCCCCTGTTCACCGCTAGCGGAACCCCCTGGTTGACTTTGATTCCGGTGACCCTGGGCTTTCTCATTCTGGGGAAGATTCAAGACGTTGCCTTTGAGCAGCTGCGCTACCAGTCCGCGTCGGTAGCCTATCTATCTGGTGGCCTGACCCGCCTGGAAGAGAAGTGGCGTGACCTCGAAGATGGAGGGCAAGACCTCGCTAAAACATATAGCGACGGTTTTCATTATTGCGACGACCTCGATTTGTTTGGCCCCGCTTCTTTGTTTCAACTGCTCAATCGCGCGGTTACCGCAGGAGGGCGACGAACCTTGGCGCGCTGGCTTTGTCAGCCAGCAACGAGAGAAGAAATCTCTGCCCGCCAAGAGGCGGTTCGAGAATTGGCCGGACAACTATCTACTCGGAGAGATCTCTTTGCCGCCGCGGGTAGTGCCGAAGGAGCTCATGTTGCCGATGAACAACTATTAGCCTGGGCGGAAGCTAAGGACTCGCTGAATAATTCAGGCTTGTATAAGACTTTGGGGATAGTTCTACCCGTACTTACTGGCTTAACGGCGGTCTATTACTATCTTTTAGAAGGTTCGGGTTGGCCGCTCTTTGCTATGGCGGTGCTCCAGCTGGGGCTTCATTTTGGCACCAAAAGTATCACCGCTCCCCGAGCTGCAGTGCTTTCGGGGCCGGAGCGGGTTTTGGTACGCTATGCGCGCTTGATCGAAACTATGGAAGCGCAGCAGTTTCAAAGTCCCTTACTTAAGCAGCTCCAACAAGATTTGGCCGAAGATGGCGCTGGTGCTTCGCAGCGTATTCTTGAGTTGCGTAAGCTGGTGGACAGATTGGATGCTCGGCTCAATGTCTTTTTCGCGCTGACTTTCGGCCCTGCTTTACTTTGGGACCTAAACTGGGTGCTTCGGGCTGAGACTTGGCGTTTGCGAACCGGCCCTAAGCTGCGCAATTGGTTTATCGCCATTGGTAAGTTAGAGGCTTTAGCATCTCTAGCGGCCTTGGCTTATGAGCGTCCTGACTATGGCTACGCGGAGTTCGCCGATGAGGTGGGTTTCGAAGCTCAGGCTTTGCAACATCCCTTGATTTCCCGCCAAGTCGTGCGCCACAACGACCTAAGTTTGGGCGAGCAAGGCTCGGTTTTATTGCTCAGCGGCTCAAATATGAGCGGCAAGAGCACCCTTTTACGCTCCGTGGGTTTGGCTTCGGTCTTAGCCCAGGCGGGTGGACCGGTGCCTGCACATAGTTTGAAACTATCTGCGCTGCGGTTGGTGAGTTCGGTACGGATTGTGGACTCTCTCGCCGAAGGAACCTCACATTTTTATGCCGAGCTTAAGCGGCTAAAGCATGTCGTTGATGTCTCCAGAGATAGTTCAGTGGCCGTTCTGTATCTATTGGATGAAGTACTTCATGGAACCAATAGTAAGGAGCGTTTCATTGGTGCGATTTCAGTGATCATCCATCTGGCCCAGCTGAAAACTATGGGTATCGTCACTACTCACGATTTAGCTTTGGCCAAACTATCTGAAACTCTGCCCGCAGGCCGAGTGACCAATAAGCACTTTTCCGATGATGTGGCGGAGGGGGCGATCGTGTTTGACTACCAACTACGTGATGGTCCTGTGAAATCCACCAATGCTCTACGGCTGATGCGTGCTGTAGGCATTGACGTGGAATTCGTGCAAGATGACAAGCAAGCCTGACGGCCTAAGCTTATGCATGCTCGCCTTACCCTGCTAATCTTGCTCGCTACCGCAGCCTCTTCCTGCCAGGGCGAGGAGTTTAGGCTCATAGCTAGCTATCCCGAAGAAACGCGCTGGGTAGGGGCATTGTTTTTCGACCAAGAAGACCGCTTTTTGTCCGCCTCAGGTCTTTCCGAATACCAGTCTTCTTCCGCGGCCAAACTCAAGCTGCCCTTGGATGGGAGCGAAGTGGGACGCATCCAAGTCCTGGCCTATGCCGAGGGCCAGCTGCAGACTCAGCATAACCCTCAGACTTTGCTCAACTCCTCATTGAGGCCCGCGGCCTTGCACGACCCGGTTTTACCGGCCCCTTTTTGGTCTGCGGAAACCACCGACTTCAGTGGCTCAACCGCCTTGGCGAGTAAGGATGCGGGCGACCTTAGGCTCACCGCCGATTGGCTACCCCGCTGTCCCCAGGTCATTCCCGAGGGGAAATCGGCTTTGGTGGACCTGCGCTGTGCTCCTTATCCTTGCGAGGTCCAGCCGGTTCAAGATGGCTGCAATATCACCATAGATCTGCAAGCTTGTGGTTTTTCCACTTTCAACGTGGAGATAGATGGTCGAGGCGAAGGGATAGTTGATGGGAATTTTGCAGGTACCAACTGCCAAAGTGTCACCAGTCCTCGCGGGGTGGTCTATTCCGTTGCTTGCGGGGACTGCCGAACCGATCTCTACCTTCCTGGAGATAGTTCAAAGCCACCTTTCACTTTCGAGAAGCAGGCAGTTTTACAAGTCGAGCCCCAGAGCCAAGGCAAGCTGACCGGCGATCATTATGGCTTTCTATCAGCTCTCACTTTAACCCGTGAGTTTGCTGTCGTCGCCGATTGGGGAGGAGGCTACGGCAAAGGGAGCTGTAGCTCCGGCTCTCGGATGAGTTTCTACAACCAGGTAACTATGGAGCTATCCCATACTGCTACGGTTTCCTTCTGTATTAGTCAGCTCGATGCCAATAGTTCATCAGAAGAGAATGCGGTCTGGGCCACTGGTTTTAAACGTAGCGCGCCCGGTCATTTTGATAACTATCTTTTCAAGTTCTCAAAAACTGGCGAAGAACTCATTCGAATCCCTCTAAACTGGGATACTAGTTCGACCGACGCCTTACTTATTTCTCGGGATGAAACCCGGGCTGCGGTGACTTTTCCCGACGACGGTGGCCGAAAGGGGCACCTATATTTTCATGAGCTGCCCAGTGGCTCGATAGTTAAGGACTTGGCGGTGGACTCGCCAACTTCGGCGCTGCTTCAAAATGACAGCCAAACCATGATTTTGGGCCAGGATGGGCTCTTGGAGAGTTTCGTACTCAAGACCGGAGCCCGAGGACCGCCACTGTCGGTGAGCACTGGCGAAGGTGTAAATAATGGTGGTGATCTTCTGCTACAGCTGCCGCAATCGGATTTGATCGTGGTGGGGTCTCGTTCCGATCGCTCGGGAGTTCATATTGTTAATGGGGTAACCATTGCGGCAGTTGGGCTTCATTTTGAGCGATATGCGGTGGTGAGCGGTTTGGCGGCTTGGGAAGAAGAAGAGACCCGCGTCCTCGCCGGGATGGTTGCCCATGCAGAAGGTGAGCAGGGTTTCGTGACCTTAGTAGAGCGAGATGCTCGCTTTAGCCCAGTAGCCTATCCCATCACTCGAGGGCCTTTGGTGCAGATGCGGACCGACCCTCGCAAGCATATTTGGTTTATCGCACCTTGGACGGGAGAACTCATCCGTTTGCGTCCAAACTATCTTATTCAATAGTTTAAACTATTCTTGGGTAGATTTTCGAAGGTCGGAATAGGCGTATTGTAGCGCTTCGATCATGGTATCGATGTCGCCAGTCATAAATACCCGCTCAGCCTCGCTGCGAATTCGGCTTTGAGCGGCGCCCGAGGGAAGTTTTTTGGCTGCTTGTTTGATCTGCTCAGCTAGCTGAAAGGCCAAAGCCTTGCTGCGCGTTTCTCGCAGGGTACTGAGTCCTTTGCGCAAACGCGGATAGGCAGCTTTGTGCTGTGGTTTGGCCGAGGTGGTGGGCGCCGGCTTGGTTTTAGCTGGGTTGGCTTTGGTCAAAGGCCGGCTGCGCCGCCCTTTGGTGACTCGTCGTCCCGAATCTCGCGCTGTAGGCGTCGCCGCTGCTACGATCGGTTTTTTGGCGACGCTGGGCTGGGCGACCACTGGAGTGCTACGTGCCGCCACCTGAGGGCTATCAGGCTTCTTTATGGGGCTGGGGGCTTTGGCGACCGACTCGGTGACCACATCCACCGGCTTATCGGGCTGGGTAAGCCACCAGCCACCGCCGGCCAAAAGGCCCACCACAAAGCTGGCACCGATGAGTTTGGGTACTGGAGAGGGCGCTGGGCTGCCCACTTGAGAAAAGGATGGGTCTGGATTTTCTTGAAGCGTATTCTCAAGAGGATAGGGCGCTGCGCGAGTAGCTGAGAGCTCATTCTCTTGAAGTACCTGGATATCTGGGGCGAAGAGCTGGGGCGTTTGGGCGAGGGCGGTAGGGTCCACATAGCCGGTTCGGGTCTTGTCTCCGTAGGCTTCAGCTGTGTTTACCGGGGTGGGGACGACGATGTCTGAAATGCCCCCTTCAAAAGAAGTCGCTACCCGTGTGGCCTCGGCGACCGGAGCATCAGAGGCGGCTGCTTGGGCTCTAAGCACTAGGGCTTGGGCCTTTTCTTGGGCGCCGGGAAAGAGCTCTCTGAGGAAGGCTCCTAAGGTGCTCGTGTGAGTCATACCGAGCTTCTGGGCACCTGCAGCGAGGGCCTCCTTGTATTCTCGTGCGCTTTGAAAACGCTGTGCTGGGTCCTTAGCTAGAGCCTTTTCTAAGATGGGATCTAGGAATCTGGGCGCGTGCGGATTGCGGGCAGAGATCAACGGCGCCTTTTCGTGGGCTACCGCCAAAAGAATTTTGGCTCGGCCCTTGGCGGTCACCAGACGGTGCCCGGTGAGCATCTCAAAGAAGACCGTTGAGAGGGTATAGAGGTCACTGCGGTGATCGACTTCGATGGTCTTGGCCTGCTCGGGGGACATGTAATACGGCGTGCCCATCAAAACGCCGGCGGCAGTTTTGTATTCGTCGACTTTGCCTTTGGCGATGCCGAAGTCGATGACCTTAACCTGGCCATCGTAGCTGAGCATCACGTTGCGAGGAGAGAGGTCGCGGTGCACCAGACCCAGAGCCTTGCCATCAGCACCTTTTAGGGTATGAGCGTATTCCAGAGCTTCGAGAGTTTGCAGAATCAGTGGGACACTGACCTCA
>SPJK01063354.1_pt1 | contig 11568 bp, 5 predicted proteins | sample 3741771 | NCBI WGS metagenome assembly SPJK01 (sample SAMN10925997, study PRJNA522277) | cold seep metagenome | isolation source: Elba SIP-enriched marine methane seep metagenome, extraction at timepoint T2 | place: Italy: coast of Elba, Mediterranean Sea
AGATAGTTCTAAACAATCTTCGGAGCTACGAAAAGTATTGATTGCAGAGAATCAAAGCAATTCGGATAGTCCTCTGCAGCATTATCTACAAGAGATGGGCTGTGAAGTGGTGCGAGCGAGCGATGGAGTAGAGGCCACTCGGTTGGCGGTGGAAAACTATTTCGACCTCATTGTGCTCGATTGCAATCTGCCTCGTATGGATGGTTATCACGCTGCAGAAACTATCCGGAAAATCGAAGAGGGACGGCGGAAGACTCCTATCTTGGGAGTGAGTAGCCATGCTTTTCGCGAGCATGCTGAGCTTTGTCGACACTCTGGAATGCAGCGTCTATTAGCACGTCCGCTCGGGCTGGATGCGTTGGCGGAAGCGCTTCTGGCAGAGGCGGGAAGTGAGTCAATCCCTCCGCCAAGGCCCCAAAACAGTTCAGCTCCCGAGCAACGGGCTAGCTGAGAAATTCAGATAGTTTGCCCAGCGACACTTCGAGGTGAGGCACTTTCAGCCCTCGCTGCGTCCCCTTTTACAAAACCCTAGGGTTTTATGCGCACTTAAAGGGCCCACCTTGGTTGAGCCCAGACCTCGGCCCCGGCTACACTGCTAGGATCGATGGCTAGTACAAGTAGGGTTCGGTTGGCTTGGCTGTTTCTGGGAGGCGTCTATTTGGCCTCATGTGTTGGCGAGTCCCCAGAAAACGAGATCCCGGCCCCAGATTTATCTCGTATTTTTATCTATTTCCCCGGCAACACCGAGGCTGGAATTGGTCTGGTGCAAGGAAGAGGGCTTTCGGACGCGGTTCCTCCACAAGCTTCCCATGTGGTGATCACCGATTTTCCCTCCGGGCGGGAAGTGGTCGAAACCGTCAATGACGATGGCTCCTTCGAGTTCGCTATCAATGCTCTGGCGGGGAATGTCCTAGAAATCACCGGCGCTACTTCTCGGTCGGCCGCGGTTCGTGGGGCTCCCGCTTATGTGAAGGTTCCGGCCTTGGTGGTTCGCGGCGGTGATTTCGTTTGCTACCTTGAGACCAATACCTGCGAGAAAGCGAGCGACATCGAAAAGGATGGTTTCATGCCAGGCATGGCCACCCCGGGAGTGCAGACCTGCACCACTGATGCGGAGTGCGGCATCTTCGAAAATGAGTATTTGAAACTTTCTCCGGAACAAATCACCGTCACCGCGCCTTCTGCAGGAGGCACCATCGATGTTTCCGGAACTGTGGGGCCCAATTTGCTCGTGAGCTTGGCCAATGTAGGGCATTCCTCGGTCGGCGGTGTAGACCCCGGTGTGCGCATTAATCAAATCACCGATGATCTTGGTCGCTTCCGCATTTCCAAACTTCGAGCGGAGGGAGACCATGAACTGGTGATCCAGCTCGAAGACCTGGGAGGCTATCGCTCTCCAAAAATGTCGGTCTTGGTGCCTGATGCGCAGCTTACAGAAGTCGATGTAATGGGAATCTTTCCTGTTCAGCCCCTCACCAACGGACAGCCGGGCAAGGTGGGTATCGAGGTGAGTTTGGGTGGTGTCGATCGTCGAGGCATTTGCCCCGATGGAAACTCTGATTTGGAACTATGCCTCAATGGTGGCCTGGAGCACTCCATGGTTTCTTTGGTGGACTTCACCATCGACAAAGAATCAATCATTCCCACTCAAGCCTCCACCACCGCTCAAGCAAAGTCCGATCGGGGAATCGAAGGTAATATTCGCACCGGCCCGGTGGACATAGTTGTGGTCTTAGATATGAGCGCGGCTATGGAGGTCAAAGATGGCACCGACCCTTTCCGCTTTGAAGCAGTGAAGAACTATGTTCGCTATCTTCGTCGCCGAGACCGGGTCGCCCTGGTCACCTTCGGGGGAACTAATCAAGCTCATCTAAATAGCAGTTTCGTTTCCTTTAGTCAGCGAAATCAATTCTATGAAACTATCGACCAGCTTCGTGCTCAAGGCGCCAGTGGAGAAGGGACTTTACTTGATGGTTTGGAGACCGCAGGAATGCTTCTTCAGCAGTCTCGCCCCGCGGAGAGGCGACTCAACTCAGCCCGAGTGGTGGTCATTGCAGCCCAAGTCATCGATGAAGCCGATTTGACCCCCGAAGAGCTTCAACCTCGCTTGGAGGCTATCGGCGATATTTTCTATCCAAATTCCTCGATTGGTTTTGCAGGGCATCGTATCGATATCGTTGGGGTAGCAATGGAAACTCAGGGCAATACTAAGAACTTCGAGCGTGTCGAGGAGACTGCAAACCTCTCCTTTGGTACCTTGGTTGACTTGCCTAATTCTGAAGGCATCGAGCAGACCCTCTCAGACCTCCGGGCTAAGCAGGTGGGCGCCTTTATGCTGCTCTATGACATCCCAGAAATTCCGGTTAATGCGGGTAAGCAGGGCGATGTCGAATTCAATTTTCGGGTTACTTTGAACGGAATCGAAGCTCAGACCAGCTATCGAGGTCCGTTGCGCATCGCCAGGTCCCAAAACTAGTGGAGAAACGAGTAGAGAATGCGGCTTAGAACACTAACTTTAACGGGATTAAGCGTTGGGCTCAGCTTATTGGGCTACCAGTTCTCTCAACTCAGGGCGAACCAAGCTGGAGCGATGCCCGGAGTGCTGGCCGATGCAAGCGAAGAGTCCAATCGACTCGCGGCCGCCAGCGCAGCGGCCAATAACTATTCCGCCAGCGGAAACTATCGTTTATCGGCCCTTTCGGTTTTCTCCAATGTGGCTCTGCACGTAAAAGATCACTATGTAGAGCCCAAACGAGTGAAACCTAAGGATATGTTGCGCGCGTCCCTCAAAGAGGTCGAGCAGCGTATTGCCGAAGTACTAGTTAAAGACCTTGGCGATGGCCGGCTAAGTATCCGGGTTCTCGATCAGGAAAAAACTATCCAAAATGATGTGGAGAACCTATGGGAGATTAATCTCAAACTCAGAGATGTCTTCCGATTCTTAGAAAAGCACATCCCGCCGCAAAATGACTTGCGTTCGGTAGAATACGCCGCCGTCAACGGTGCCTTGTCTACTTTAGATCCCCACTCGGTGCTGCTCAAACCAGAGGCTTTCGCTGAAATGAAGACTTCCACCAAGGGTGAGTTCGGCGGTCTAGGTATCGTGATTTCAGTGCGAGAGGCCAAGTTAACCGTGATTTCGCCCATCGACGGCACTCCCGCAGCCCGGGCAGGTCTCAAGGCCGGCGACGTTATTTCCCGCATTGGCGACGTTTCTACGGTTTCCATGCCTATCGAAGAGGCGGTTCAACTCCTACGTGGCCCTAAAGGCTCTAAAGTAACTATCTGGGTCGACCGCAAGGAATGGGCGGAATCCAAGAAGTTCAGCATCATTCGTGAGCGCATCAAGATCGAGTCGGTCGAGGGCGAGTTGTTAGATGATGGTGTGGGTTACATCAAGATCAAGAACTTTCAGCAGAATACGGGTAAAGACCTAGAGGACCATCTGGATAAACTCAGCAAGAAGGCTGGTGGCAAACTCAAAGGTTTGGTCCTGGATTTGCGCAATAATCCCGGCGGCCTTTTGGAGCAAGCCATTCGCGTCAGCGATAAGTTTGTGAGTTCGGGAGATATCGTAACCACCGTAGGTTATGGGCACAAGTTGCGCGAGCCAAAACGGGCCCGTTGGTCTGGTACCGAGTCAGATTTAGCTATCGCGGTTTTAGTGAATCGTGGCTCTGCTTCAGCCTCAGAGATTGTAGCTGGAGCTTTGAAAAACCTCGATCGGGCAGTGATTATTGGCGAGCGAACCTTCGGCAAAGGTTCGGTACAAGTCCTTTATGACTTTGCCGATAACTCTGCTTTGAAACTAACTATCGCCCAGTACCTCACGCCCGGCGGCATCTCTATTCAAAACGAGGGCGTCACCCCAGATATTGCTTTGAAGCCAGCATGGCTCGAAGAGAACAATGCTCGGCTCTTCTATGAGATCGAGGGCCATCGCGAGGCTAGCCTAGACAAGCACTTGGAGCGGGCGGGTGAAAAGCAAGTCGACAAGACTGTGGCTTTCCGCATGACCTATCTGGTGGAGTCCAAAAAGAAGGACAAAAAGAAAGATAAGGTCGATGCCTTCAACGAAGACTATCCGATTAGTTTCGCTCGCCACTTCTTACTTTCCTCTGGCTCTTCAGAGCGCGGGGAGATGATTAGCAAGAGCAAAAGCTTCGTAAGTAGGCGCCAGCTGCAAGAGGAAGAGAAGATCTCCGCCCGCCTGAACGAGTTGAAGGTGGATTGGGCCAAATCTGCTGGAAAGGCAGATCTAGGCGCTCTACAGGCTTCTTTGCAGCTAAAAGAGCAACCGGGCAAGAACGCAACTATCTCTCCCGGCGAAACGGTGAAGTTAGTAGCTTCGGTGAAAAACTCCGGCAGCCAAACTATCCACCGCCTGCGCGGTGAGTTGAAGTCTGAGCACCCAGCTTTCAAGGGACGTGAGTTCATGTTCGGCCGCATTGAGCCTGGTAAATCAGCAGAGTGGGTGGTCAGCGCCAAGATTCCTAAAGAGGCTTCTTCTCGGTCGGATATTCTCAGCTTGCGGCTGACTTCTGCCGCCGGAAAACACTCTGAAGGGGCCTCTTTAGCAGTGGTCACCAAATATATCCCTCATCCCCAGCTAGGCTTTAGTTATGTCTTCGACGATTCCGAACGAGGCGATGGTGACGGCGTGCTCGAAGTGGGAGAAGGCGTCGATTTCGTGGTTTTGGTGAGTAACACCGGGCCTGGTGATGCTGACGATGTATCTTTGCGGCTTAAGTCTGCCGCTAAAGAAGACCTCTTCTTAGAGCGGGGCCGAGTACGAATTGGACCTATCAAGTCTGGGGAGACTCGTTCTGGGAAGTTACGTTTCCGGGTGCCCAAACAGCAAAGTGGCGCAGGCAAACTGCCTCTAGAGCTTACTATCTATGACAGCGGTACTGGAGAATGGCTAGAGGAGCAGTTTGACTTGGTGGCAGCTAAACCTATCAAACATAAGGCTTCTAAGGCTTCTGGCTTGGCTCAGTTGAAGACTAATAGTACCATCTTTGCTCAGGCTTCGGGGCAGTTGAGTCCCCTAGGAACTATCTCTAAGGGTAGCAAAGCCAAGGTCTTGGCCAAAACCAAAACTATGGTGAAGGTCGAGGCAGCAGACGGTGCTCCAGTTTGGCTAGAGCGAAAAGATGTAGGTTTAAGCCGTAAGTCAGCAGCGAAGTTGGGCGAGCAAAAAGGTATCGTTTTGCGGCCCGATGTTCGCCCACCAACTATCCATCTTTCTGAAGGCTTCGGCGGTCGGGTGGTGACCACCAATCAGCTGAAACTATCAGGCAAGGTTACTGCCCGTAGTCTGCGAGACATGTATGTCTTGTTGAATAACGACAAGATTCACTTCCAAAGCGCAGCCAAAACGCCTCAGGAGCTCTCCAAGGCTGCAGGCAAGTCGAGCAAACAAGCTGCTGTTGCCGATGACGCCGTTCAGTTGCCCTTTGAGGTGGAGTTGGAACTCAAAGAAGGCATCAACAAGATTCTAGTTGTGGCCCGCCTCAATGAAAAAGTGGTGAGCTATCGCCGGCTCTTCATTTCTCGCTCCTCGGGTGCTGGGCAAGCCGTTGCCGAAGGTCCCTCGGTCGAGAAAAAGAAGGCTGCCCCAGGCAAGCCTTAGATCTTTTGGGGTCTGAAGTGCCCCAAAGCAAAACACTTTTCTCTTCCTTCCCCGGAGCCTTGGCTCTATCACTTCCGGATGCGTTTTACTGCTCTTTAAACGGTCGACTAGGACCGTTGAGATGCAGGAGGCAATCAACCGTCGACGAGAAGCTCGGATCCGCTGGTGGACGGGCTGCACCATTCGCTCGGAAGGTGAGGAAAACCTGCGTGCCTACGCCCTAGATCTTAGTCTGCATGGGCTCAGCGTGCTCAGTAGTTGTTACTACAAGGTGGGCGCGCCCATCTTGATCCAGGTCGTTACTTTTCCCAAAGCAGAACCTATTGAACTCAGCGGCCGGGTAGTGAGGGTTCAAAGCGAAGACCAATATCATCTTTTGGGTATCGAACTATTGGCTTCCACCTCGATTGACCCCGCGTGGCGTAATCTGATTAGTAACGCTGATATACTTTCTCAGAAGTTTCCTCAGGCTGCATAAATAGGTGTTTTGGTGAAGAAGAGCCGTCGTCTATTAGTTGTTGAAGATAATCCCCGGGTGCTGGAGATCTATGTCAAGGTCTTGGAGGATAGTTCCCAGGTAGTAAAAGGCAACTCGGCGGAGGTGAGTTTCGAGGTTCTCAGCGCAGATACTTTTCTGGGCGCTCTACATATAGTTCAGCGAGAGTGTAAGTTGGGACGCCCCTTAGTGGGTTGCTTTGTCGATTCAGCGATAGATGGTTTAGGTGGCGCCGAGATAGTTTCGCGCTTGCGCCGGGCCGATCCTGGTCTTACCACCGTACTCTGCGCACCGTCGGCTTCTCGCTGCTGGATGGAGCTACAGCGGGCTTTTCAGAAACAGTCTCTGGAGCAGCGGGACTACCTGATACTCGAAAAACCCCTCGCTGCTGGTGAGATCCTGCAAACTGCCCACTTTATGGCCGAAGTCCATCGCAAACGGCAGGTATGGAGCAAATCGGCTCAGGTGCGAGACATCCTGGTAAAATACATCCGCCGGCTCGCTTTGGCTCGTGAGCTCGGCGATGAGCAGTACTATGCGCTGGCCTGTGAGGGCCTCAAAAAGTCGATGCATCCCCGCATGTCGGGAGCCTTGGTTCATCAGCTCGGTGGAGAAGGGCGGCTTTTGGGGCATTTTGGCGGGTTCGAGGCCGACCACTGGACTCAGAGCTTTGCTGAGGTCACCGAAACAGGCCAAACCCCGCTCCATTGGCGTCTTTTTCCTCTGTCAGAGACTTCCTCGGAGCGCCTGCTGGTCACTGTCTGTGAGGAACCAATTTCGCCCAAATTCTACGAATCCTGCCGCCTATACGCCCAGCTGATTGGTGCGCTAGGTTTGGGGCGGGAATTGAGTGCCTCCAAGGCGGCCTAAAGCCGCGAAACAGCCTTTTGCTCTTAGTTTTTGCTTGCTCGCTCTTTTGCGGCCGAGGTACGAGCCCAGCTCGGCTATGCCGGGCTAGATCCGGTACGCCCGAAGGAGAATGCAATGAAAGCAACCCCTTTACAGACCGTTAAGAAGAACTTTGGGAGCCGCGCCGACCTCGTGGCTAAGCTCTCAGAGATGGTCGACAAGCAGCACGGCGACGAGAGCGCCGATCAGGTCAAGTCCCGCTTGAGCGGTTTGTCCAACAAGAAGCTGCTTCGTCTTTATCAGGTTGAGCAGAAGGTTCGTGAGCGCTTCGGTGACCGCGAGAAGATGATTGCTCACTTGGTTGAGGCTCGGGCCAAGGCTGGTCTGACCGCTGACGACAAGTACAAGGTTACCTTGGGAACTCACTCCAAGGCCCGTCTCTTGGACATGACTCGTCAGAAGTTCGGTGAGCGTCCTGCTAAGCAGAGCCCCGAGCAGCGCCTGAATAGCAAGCGTGGCAAGAAGCAACGCGAGCGCGCTCAGGCTAAGATCGGCTAGTTTTAGTTTAGATCTTCGACAGGAGGCGTTGTACCCAGCTGGGTGCAGCGCCTTTTGTTTTTTAGGGGCCTAACTATCTTCTGCGGGCTTCTTCAAGAGACGAATCGCCCACAGCGAAAGTCCCAAAAGTAATACTCCCAAGATGATTTGAATAGTTCCTCGATGCTTCTCGGTAAAAGGAAGCTCGCCTTTCTTGGGACCATCACCAAAGCTGGGATTCTTCCCAGGTTCACCAATCCGCGCTTCGACGATCTTTTGTTCCTTCGGGCGGGAAGCCCAAGTATCTTTGAGGTCGTAGCTGGGCCGATAGCCATCGGCATAGCCCAGATAGATGTGATGGGCGCCTGCTTGGGTGGGTTTAAAGATAATCTGCCGCTGTCTGACGACCGCTGAAGCACCGCTGAGGATGATCGGCTGATCATCCTTATTCTCTACAACTAACTTAAAGTATCTTTTCCGAACATCATTGATAGATACTTCCAAGCGTCGAGATAGTTCGCTAGAGCGATAGAGCACCGTGGTGGCGATTTGCGGCCAGGCTTGGCGATAGCTAGAGGCATAAAGCCTCGCTCTGCGCGCAAAGCGAGGAGAATCGATACGCAGATTTACCGCTGATATCGGGACGCCATCCTTTCCGGCATCGAAAATATAGGTGCTCTCCTTCTTTTCGGTATCGTGGGCGCTATCGATAAGGTTCAGCTCGAACTGTTGAATCGGAGCAATAGATTCGGGGGCGTCACACCAAAAATCGGCGCCATCTATCTTTACTTGGCTCGATTCGTTTTCGTTAGGAAAGAGCGTGACCCTTACCAAAGGGGTGATCGAACGAGGGTAACTAATTTCTCGGTGGTTGCTGCGATGGCGGTCTCCACTGACCGACCATACTTTGGCATCCTTAGCCACTGGCTGCATATCTTCAACGGAAGCACCGGTTTCTACCTGGGCAGAAAGTAAGTAGAGGTCTCCTGAGGAGATAGATAACTCTACCGCACAATGCTCGACATCTTTAGGTACCCTAAAAGTGGCTCTATAGCCGCCTTCAGCCGTTGGGCCTGGGTCGAGCATTTCGGCCCGATGTCGCTGGGGAAGATATCGCGCCGGGGTGGTGCGGGTGAAATAAGGAACCTCCTGCTGATCGGCCCCGGTAATGCGCAGGTCGCCGAAGAGCCGTTGTGAGGAACTATGGGGATAAAGAGAGAGGGGAATGACCGAAAGATGGTCTTGGCCTGCTTCAATACCCTCTAGAGTCGCCCTCTTTTTGTACTTGAAGGTCTTCAGCGGCTCCTTTTCCACCTGAGCTTGTGCAGAGGAGGCCCATCCGCCTGCGAGTAGCAGAATCAGCACTGCCGACCCTGTGTCTTTGCTGAATAAGACCTTGAGCCGGGCATAAAGAAAGCCTGAAGCCAAGAGCAAGATACCCACCACAGTGAGCGCGATGATTTGATAGATGCGAGGTAGATTCCAAATATCCCAAGTCACGAGTTTACCTAGAGTAAGGATGAAGATGATAAGTCCCAAATAGCGGTGAAAGACACTTTTGGCGACAAAGCCGCCCGATAGAAGCAACATCGCCACAATGGCTAAGACCACCGTAGGCGTCAGGGCCAAGAGGCTCTTCTGCGCAGCTTTGGCGGCATAAACCGTCTCCATAAAAGCGGCGAATTCTTCCGAGTCCAAAGCGATAGGCGGAGCTTGCGGAAGTACCAATTGATAGTTGCGAATCTCGATGATCAGCAGGGCGGTTAAAGAGATATAGGCAATAGTTGCAAAAGCTCCGGCCATCATTTGTGGAGTGAGTTTTGGCTGCTTTTTACGCATTACAAAGGCCGACGCCAAGAAACAAATGCCCAAAGCCAAGAGCCCATAGGCCATCTGGTTGAAAAAGACCGGCACTTCTAAATATCCCACGCGACCATGGGAAAGGTGAAAGCGGTCTAAGTTCTGGGCCACCTCACCCACATCTATCAACAATACCCTCAAAGCGGTGATGGCGCCCAAAAAGATAGTTGTTGCTTTCCAAACGCCGGTAGGTTTGGCGTTGACGATGAAAGCTGCGACTACTGTCAATAAGCCCCATGCAATAGTTATGGTCACTCCGGAGAGACTAAAGGCGGCTGCGGCGCTCAAAAGTCCCAACGCTAAGGCTGCTAGTACCGAGGTCCATAGTTCCAGCTTGGGGAGTTTGAGAGTGACAAACTGTGCCAAGCCTAAAGCGATGACTCCTGAGAAACCGGTGAGCAGAGCCCTTAGAGTGGGGACTTCTTCGGCGGTGCCAGCCAAACAGAGCACAGTAAAAGTCAGCGGAACCGCCGCTAAGGTGAGCAATAGATGGTAGGGCGGCTCTTCTAGCTTTTGGGCTAGGATTAAGGCGCCTGCCAGATAACATCCGGCCCAAAGTAGTGCGACGCCGAGATATTTGGGGTCCCAGAATACATCAGTCAGCTCCATATGGGCCGCGCCGGCGATGAAGGGCAAGAAGGAGAGAATCAGGCTGGGCAAGAGGAAGATGGGCTGCCGTGCTTTGACCGCGATGGCTACGCCTGCAGCGCTGACATAGGTCATGCACATGGCGGTGGCCAGGTAGCGATGGGCTGGTAGCAGCATCAAAGCTGCCAAGACCGCGAAGGCGCCGAGGGCCACCATGGCGCGAATTGCCGGCCTACGGCCGATTTCACCGGTAACGAGGCCCTTTTTGAGGAAAGCGGCCACATAGATCACCGTCCACAAGCCAAGTAGCGAAAAGAGGGTGGTTTGTTCGCTGCCTTCGGCGCGATGGCCGGTGCCTGCGACCAGAGCAAAGGCGGCGAGTAAGGGCACAATCAGGAGCCGCTCGGCGTCGAGGCGACTGAGCGCTACCACGGTGACCAAGGAGACCACGATAATGCCAATGCCCAAGGGCAAGGCACGGTCGTAGAGCAGCGCGAATACACCAAAGTGGGTTACTATCAAGGCGCCGGTGGCCAAGGCTTTGATCCAACGAGGTACTTTGCGCTCGGCCTCTAGCGGAGCCCGCTGGGCAAACATAGAGGTGGCAAGTATCCACTGGGCGGTGAATGCAGCCACGAAACCTATGGGGACTAAGCGCCGAGTGAGCGGGTGGTACCAACCTACCAAAGTATCTAGAGGTACGTCGGCACTAGTATTCAACTCTCGGTGATCGAAGATATGATAGTGCTCCGCATGCCAGCCCGCAAAGAGTAGGCTAGTACCGCCAAGGGCGAGGTAGCTAACTATCTTGAAGCCACGCAGAACCGCTACCGCTAAGACCGCGGAAGTCATTAGCAATAGATAGAGGAAGAAAGGACGGGCTCGGTCTTCGCCGGTGGAGAGAAGTATTGGATTAGCGAATCCGGCAATCAGAACTAAGGCGAGCAATACTTCTGCATTGTTTCGGTAAGCCAGAGCACAGCCTAAGAGCAGAATGACTGAGTTAGCGCCAAAGGCGATATCTGAACCCACTAAATCATAGAAGGCGTGAGCGGCGTAACTACTGACAAAGAGGCAAGCTAGACCTATACCACTCAATAGATGCTGATAGCCGGGCTTGACCTTGTTTTTCATGGTCTCGGCGCCTACGAGCAGGCCGATGCCGGCTACAACGCCGATGAGTACACGGCCCATAGGGCCAATCCATTCGTTATCTACCGCGTATTTGAAGAAATAGAGTAGGCCGAGGAGCACTGCGCCAGCACCCGCGCGAGGCAGCCAGGCTGCAATGAGTTGCTCCGTAGAGATAGGTTCAGGTTTGCGTTGGTCCTCAACTTTTGCGGCGGCCTCGGGAGGTTCATTGTTACCGGCGGAACTATCTGAGGGGTCAACTAAAGCGCCGGCGTCTTCGGCGGTGGGGTCGATGACTTCGGGCTTGGTTGTGAAGAGGTCTTCGGTGGAGTGCCGTGTGATTTCGCTCACAGCAGGGGTGTATTCGGAGAAAGCTTCGTCGTTGCTGGCGGAGTCGCCCACGCCAAAGCCGGGATAACTCTTGGCCAGAGGTCCGGTGAAATCACTAGTGGGTTGCTGGGGTGTATCTGAGGTG
>SPJK01021388.1_pt1 | contig 11567 bp, 5 predicted proteins | sample 3741771 | NCBI WGS metagenome assembly SPJK01 (sample SAMN10925997, study PRJNA522277) | cold seep metagenome | isolation source: Elba SIP-enriched marine methane seep metagenome, extraction at timepoint T2 | place: Italy: coast of Elba, Mediterranean Sea
AAAGGAAGACTTCCCTAGACCATCCCGTCGTGACGATTCCGGGGTTGTATCCGTAATCCTTGAGCTTCTCGGCTATCTGCGCCTCTGTCATCTCGCGGAGGTGTGCCGGTGGTATCGGGCACTCCATCAACAGGCCGTTGACATTGACGCAAAGATTTTGTCCTAAATCCGAATACTGAACACCGCTCGGAGCTTCCATTTGACCGGGCCAGGTGTTCCCGGCTCGCTGGCGCTCGAATCTGGCTAAATACTCGTCTCTATAGCTCATTCAATCGCCTTTAGTGCGGTTGGTTTCGTGGATCGTAAATGCCTGGGGGAGCGTCCATTGCAGGCCAGCCCAGATATCCGGGTAAGCCTTCAGGGGGCACTCGCTGCCCGTGCAAGACAGTATAGACTTTGACCGTGCTGGGAGAATTCGCGACCGTCCGAAGATGCGCGGCCTTGAAGTCGAAGCTTCCCTGCTGGTGAAGCCATACGCAAGCGGGGAGAGGAGACGCGACCGGGCGGTAAGCGAGGACGCCACCATCTGATCCAGCTCCGCCACCATATCGCGTTGAAGCGACCAGGCCTAGCGTATGCTCATGTCTGAATGTGGGGTATCGTTCCGAAGTCCCGACGATAGCCCCGACGACTGGGATACTTTCGTTTCCAGCGTTTGCGGGGTCGGTGATGAGGACCGTTTTTTGGCTCATCAAAAGATCGTAGCGCAGGGAGTCGATACCAAGGTTCTCTTTGATTGCGGCGCCGTAACTCCCGGTAATGCCGTTTGAATCGCACTCGATGGCAGGGCTCACGATGGCCTGGTATCCGTAGCTCTGCGGGTCCAAGCAGCGGTAACGCTCGGCCTCTTCGCCTTGAAGCTTGCGGGCGTCGAATGTGATGGACACGAAGCTTAGAGTGGTTCCGCTGTCTGGTCTCAGTTTGATTTTGACAGTTTCGCCTTTTCTCCAAAAGCGAGGCGCGGGCCAATAGAAAGGCTCCGCAGCTGAACCAGCGACAGCCGCGACTGGAACAATCGCACCGCGCGGCTCTGTGTAATAAAGATAGTCGCCCTGGCGGTCGGTGTTGATGTTCATGCCCCAGGAGAGGCTCGGCTCATTGCTGTTATTAAGAGCGGTGACGTGTATCCCGCGAGCGACCATGTCGAAAGGGACGGTTCCCCTTAGAATCACCTCGCCCGTGATCGTTCGCTCCTGGGTCTCAATGACGAACTCAGCCGGGCGGCCAATTTCGTCTTCACAGCCCCACGGCGGCAAAACGCGCTCCACTCCCCATTTGAGGGTGTCGTCTTCCATAATGTTTTAGTCTCCGTGAAATTGCGAAAAGGAACATGAGAGAGAGTGAACAGGCGGGGCCTCGCGAGGACGACCACCGCCTTATCATGACAAAGACGCCTCGATTAAGAGGGCTCGTCAACCATGGACTCAAGAGTCAAGGTAACAAGCATGTCCTGCCCGGTTTGGAGAGCGCGGAAGAAGCGCAGGCGCCCCTCGAACGTCTCGCCAGGTCCGATCTCGACTTCGCCGAGGTCAGTTGCCGCATTTGGGCTTGGGTATCCCAGGGTCGACAAAGAACCACCATAGAAGCCAAGGCCATCGGCCTGGTTGGCAACCATGAGCGAGTATGCTTTGTCCTTCTGGACGGTCAGTTCAATTATGGACTCGCGGGCAAAGGCGATGTAATCGGCCTCGCCGGTTCCATACCAGGGAGTGATGAGCATACGAAAGACCGTAAGGCCCTCGTGGATGGAGATGACTCCGGCCTGGTCGATATTCGAGATTCGATCCACGCCAGATTTGACACTGAAGAAAACCTGGTCGGACTCATTGGCGCGAGTGATTCGCAGAGTAGACCATTTGGGTTCGTAAAGTTCGCGACGGACGCCGGTTTGTCTCGATCCGAGATATCCAGCTGCGCCACCTGGGGCAACATTCGACATAGTTCTTACCTTTTCGTAAAAGGGTGAAACCTAGAAGGCTTCGGGTTTATCGCACTAGAACGAAGCCAGGATTACTTCCCGGCTTTGCTCACAAGGTGGCGAGGAAGAGAGCGACCGTAACGGCTACGGTTGCCAAGATGTGATGGGCGATTACCGGCACCGAGGGCGCGGTATTGACGCTCGCCGAGGAGGCGGTATTGACGCTCGCCCAGGAGAGGCTTAGAGAGCTTCATTGAAGCGGGGATGCGGGCCATCGCTTCGTTCGCAATACTGACGGCGGCGTGAGTCACTCCGGCAAGCTGGATGGCTTTGACCGTAGAGGCTCCGGCGATTTTGAGTTTCTTAACGGCGAAAGCGAGACCGAGAGCTGTTCCCAGCTTGACCAGGCCGCCCATCCAACCATGGCGATATTTCGGGCCGAAGAGCTGCTGATTCGCATACTCAACACCGATGAGCGCGCCAGTGAAGACGGCGATGTCTTGAAGATTCAAGCCCGCGATCATTGGCTTAGGGTTGCGGCGCTTCTTGTATCGACGCTTCTTTGTGTAAGTCCGGCGCTTGCGGCGCGTTGGGTTACGACGCTTCTTTGCGTATGTCCGGCGTTTTCTGCGGGCGGGCTTACGCTTCTTTGCGTATGTCCGGCGCTTTCTTCGCGTGGGGTTGCGGCGCTTCTTTCTCGTGGAAGTCTTGCGCTTGAAGCGGCCATTTTTGCCGCGCTTTGCTCTCGCCATCTTGGGCCTCCGTTTGGTTTTCTTTTTCGGCTTCCGGGCCTTTGGATTCGGAGCGCCTTCTAAGGCGAGTATCCATCCATCCATGAGGTTTTCCTCCGTAGCCAAAATTCTCAATAGAAACAATTAAATCGTCAAGCCTTCAAATGCCCATAAAATCAGGGTGCTTGAAGGTTTGTAACGCAACGTCACGCTATCCTTGAATGCCTCTATAGGTCCAATCCATACCGGCATCATGGGGGAAAGCAATGATTGGAAATTTATTAACCGCGTCCCAGGCGAGGATTTGAGGGCCTCCCTCGTCTCCGTCGCCAAAATCGCCGGGATCGTGATACCAGGTCTGAACTGGTTGCCCGGCCTTGTCTGCCGCGTGGTAGTGATAACGGCCCATTTCACCGATGCCAGCGACCACTTTAGGCGAGCCAGGCGGGAGTCGAGCCGGTATAACGTGCGTCGGCGTCCCATACCTGGCCTTCATCGCGGCCATCTGCGCCTTGAAGTTTTTTGAGTTCCGAATCTTCGCGGGAAGAGTATCTATGGGCACCGCGTCGGGATGTATGCCTTCGTCCGGGTTACTGCGAGGGTTCTTGCTCGGAGTCCAGCCCTTCGGGGGCGCTTGATAGCCTTCGCTATGCCAGTCGAACGGCACCTGGTCGCGGTCTTCTCGCGTGTATCCCTTGGGGAGCCTGGGGAGCTGATCGAGGCTTGGATTCTTGACCAGTCCGTGAGAGACGGCGATGACAGAGCCGCCCTTTCGCCATATTTGGGCGCTAGTGAGCCCGGCCAGGCGCAAGAACTTTGCGAGCTGCTCTGGGGTGTATCCTCGTTGAAAACGCCCCTGCTTACTCAGCCATCCGTCGCCGCATTTCTTCCAGCGGTTCTTTTTCGCTTCGCTCGCGATCTCCCGCGAGTCTCTGACAGCGACCATCCATCGACCGCGCTTGCCTATGTGTTTGGCGAATTCGCGCAGGGCCTTAGAGCGCTCCCTGGTCGATTTGATTGTATTGAAGACGTAGACGGCCTGAGCATAGCCAAACTTTCCGCGAGGCTTTGCGGGCTTCGTCTTAGGGTCGTATCCCGTGACTTTTAGCCCGGCCTGGCGGAGCAACGGAAGGTCACGCCCGGACCCGCAGCCAAAATCAAGCGCCTTTCCTGAGCGCGGGAGGAGACCGGCCAGGCCAGCGAAGCGGAGAGGAGCAGAGCCGCCCTTGGGATTGCGGAAAAGCTCGAACTGGTGCCCCTTCTCCATAGACTTCTTGGCCTGGCGTCTTCGTTGCTCGCCGTGGGCTCTTTTTTGAAGGTCTTTCGTAGCGATGGAGGTCGCTGTTTTGTAGGCGGTAAAGAAGATGTCGGCCAGATTATCCGTCACCGCATCCCCGCTCATCTTCTCGTAAATCCTCGCGGTCTTCGCGAAGATATCAAGCAAAGCCTGCGAGGTCTGGGGCTTGACGACGGAGAAAGACGCGGATAAATAGAGCGCATCGTTGGCTGGCACTCCTCCGTAGCCATGATTCGCGAACGACTCCGTCAAGTCTTCAATTGTTGACCGGGAGAGGCTCTTGTAGACTCTGCCCAAGGCCATCGGCGAGTCTTCGCTCGCGGCCTCGTTCAAGGTCACCAGGCAATACCACCACCAACCGCAAGCCACGACATAATACTGGTTTGTGACGCCGGGGTATTTATACCCATCAAAGAGCATCTCAAAGCCCGACTCAAAGAAGGTCGACTTAGTGAACTGAGCGAGCGACCGACACCTAGACAGAAAGAACTCGCGGCCCTGGCGAGTCGTCAGCGGTGAGCCGGTGACATCTTCTAGAAAGCGGTTGGCGGTCTGCATCGTCTCAATCTGGAAGGCCGGGGCGCCCGTCGTGACCATGATGTCTAGCGTTTCCTCGACGTATTCTTTATAGAGCTTCGCAAACTCCATAAGCCAAAACAGATTCGGCGGTGTCTCGTCGACGCCTTCGCGAGCTGCCATGCGCTCCGCCCTCATGCGCGCCATCTGGTCCTGGGGGTCGACGTATCGAAGCCGGGAGGCTGCGGCGTATCCGCCCGGATTCCCGGCCATAAGAACCGGGTTTTTAGCGGGCAGCAAGACTCGGCGGGGATTTTTTCTCATGCCTTCTCTTTTCATCACGGCCTCTAAGAACTTCTTCGCGCCTGGCCCCCAGGCCGCAGGCATCGCAAACGTCGTCGCTTTTGGATTCTTCATGGGACCGAAGAGCCCGAGCTGCTCACCAGGCGCGAACGTCTGCGCCTCCGTTACCTTGTCTTGGTGAACGATTTTTAACTGCCTGGCGCCTCTCTTGCCGGGAACGGTTGCTCGCTCCCCGCGCTTATGCATCGCCTTCAGTTTCTCGTTCACCTGGGCAAGCGAGAGCTTCGCTTTGAAGCTGTGGCCGATCTTCTTTTCGGTCTTTAGATACTGCTCGAAAAGGTCTGGGTTGTTCTCGGCTGCGATGAGCAAATCCTTTTGAGTCGCGAAAACGCAGAAGGCGCAGGAAAGGCGCGACATGCCCAGGTCATAGGCTTTATGGTAACGCGTCCCGGCCTGCTTGATACGCTGCCAGACTTCATCCTGTGACCACCAGAAGATGGGGAGCCACCGCCAAACCTGCTTTACAGTGCCCTTGCCCGTCGTCTTCTTATCGACAACGAACTGCGAGCCCTCGTATCGGTCCAGGCGCGATGAGCTTTCCTGCCCTCGGATTCCAAGGGCGCTAATGATCTTCGCGGGCCTGGGATCTTTCCCGGCTGCCTTTAGAGCTGCCTTCGTCTCCTTTGCAAGCCGAGTAAATAGCCGAGCAATCGGGCCGCTTTTCTGGTCAGAGGTGCAGTATCGGTTTTTAGAGTCGGGGAACATCCCGCGCTCCTCGATTTGCTCCAGGAGGTCGTTTTTAGTGCGCTTCTCCACAACATAGCGCAGGCCATACTCGGCGGCGTGTTCTTTCGCGAGGTCTCCGGTGCCCTGCCATTCGACGCGCCCCAGGTCGGCGTGAGCCATCACTAAGCGGTCTCTCACTCCGGCCTGGTCGGCCAGCTCCACGATGTAATCGGTCATCGCCTGTGAGTCTTTCCCTGCGCTCGTATTAATGACGATCCAGTCATAAGACGCGAGGCCGCCTGGCGGCATCTCTGCGGGCGGGAATGGAGCCCCGCCGAATCTTTTGGCGCGCTCCTGGTCATAGTTTCCCATCGGGTTTTTCCTTACTTCAGAGCCCAAGAAATCCTTGTAGGCTTGCGTCGTTGCTCGAATGTGCCCAGGCGGGCAAGCGCCCGAGTCGAGGCAAGCTCTCTGTCCAGCCCATCGCACGTTCCGCGCGGGGGAGATCTTCAGAGCCGCCTTTATCAGCTTCTCATGATGCCCTGGCGTCGCGATGACTATTTTCTTGTATTTGGGAGCGACCAGGCGGAAGAATTCAGCGAAGCGTTCGACGAGGGCCTGGCGAGCAGCTCCCCGAAGATATTTAGGCGGGAAGTCATAATCATTATTTGGCGGCTTGTTCTCCCAGCTCTGAGGAACGATCCCCAGCGGCTCGCTTGCTATCCATCGGTCGGCTTTCGAGGCGCCCAGGGCGGCGTCATACCCCGCGCTATGAGTCACGGAAGAGCTAAACGGCTTGACGCTCGCGCAGGGAAGAATGATGGCCGTCCTGCTCTTCGGCTTGAAGCGCAGCGAGGCTTTGAAGTTCTTAACGACGCGGGGGAGATTGATAGCGGTGAGTCCCTGAGCTGCGGAACGAACAACGATGGATGGCGAGGGGTTCTTGCTTCGATCCGAGAACAAAGCTCTAGCTCGGCGGCTCGGCTTGCTTGTCAAGAATCCCCGCCCCGTCGAAGATGCGTAATTGATCCGACCCGGCATTCTATCGCCCGTGGGATCTAAGATGACGCCATCATCGCGCTTCAAAAACCAGTGAGACTCTCCCTTGTGCTTAACATTGTGAGGCGTCCATCGCCCCTGGTCGGGCAGTAAATGATAGACGGCCTCCGCTGCGATGTAGCAATTGCCAGCGATCCGGCCTTTGTGGTGGTCATGGTCGGGGAGTCGCATGTCTTTCTTGAGGCGCGAGCGGATAGCGCGAACGAGTTTGTCATGCTCGCCAGGCCAGCGCCCCCTTGGATTTTCAAAGAGCTTGTATTGGGCGGCCTCCTGGGCCTCGATTGCGGCTTTAATCCTTCGAGCTTCAGCTATCTCCGGAGCCACCTTGCCAAGTATCTTGCGCCTCAATTTCTTTCGCCATTTGACCTTCGGCTTTTTGAATGCTGCCGGAATAGAGCGGCCCTTGCGGTCTTTGGTTCTCACCCCGCCTTTTGAAACGCCCATTTTCTCCCAGCCTGAAGCGATGAGACTATGGCCGCTTTCCTCGCCCGCGAGCGTGAATGTTTCTAGCACTTCAAAGCCGCGCCTGGCGGCCTCCTTGGCTGCCATTTTGTATAGCTTCGACGCCGCATTCCATCGAATTTCTTTCGGCAAATCTCGGCTAATTGCCAGGCGCCGGACTTCTAGAGTGTTGCCCTTCTTGGCTGTGTGAGGCGCAACAGGCAGGCCGACAATAACGACTCCCACGGTATCATCGCCATTCCTCACAGCATAGCCATACTTCCACCCCTGGATGTATGGCAAATGAGCATGATGTTTTCTTACAAAATCAAAGGCGCGGGCCTGGCTTATAGGCTCGGGCTCTAGGCCATAATCCAACAAGAAAGGCTCGGCGCCCTTGGTCATACTGCGCGGCTTGACGCCCAGGTGACGACTCATCCAGTTTACAAATTCTTCCCTCGGAAGTTCTAGCAAGTCATCGCTGTATGACTGTTTCATTGAATCGCAGCACGACTCAACATCAAACTCGCGGGTGTGATAATCGAATGACAACGGCCTGAAAAAAGCCTCCTCTCCGCAAAAGGGGCAGCTTAGATCATCCATCAATACCCCTCGATGTATCGGTCAAGCCTGGTGTCTCGGTGCTTGGGATTTCCAAGCATTAAGACGGGATTGTGCCTCGGGTTCACAAAACAAGGGAGACATGGGTTTTGCTTCGGCCTGTTCCTCATAGCGTCCTCAATGATCGCCATCAGCTCCTCGGATTCCTTCGCGACCTTAGCATCGGCGCCCTTCTTTGAGGCAAAAACGCGGCTGATAAACTTTCTCACGTCGGGCTCATAGCCAAACATCGCTTGCTGGACATCAACAAGCTCCGAGTCGGCGGCCTTCACCAACTTATAGCCCAGGGTCGCGCCGCGCTTCTCCGGGTTGGTTGTTGCAGCTGCGCGAAGGATTCCAAGCAACCATGACACGTCAACGAATGACAAGCCCGCGAGCGGGTCGGCCTCCTCAAATCCTGCGAGCGTTGGCTGCGAGAATCTCTGGGAAAGATCCGCAAACACTCGCGATGGTGACCATCCCTTGTATTTACTCATGACCGGCGCGATACGCGCCAGGCTCGGCGTCACGTTCAGGTAATCGCCGACTTGGGAGAATTCCCCCTTCGACCATCGACTGCCCATCTCGCCGAGATAGGGGCTCATCCCCACAAGAACAGCTTCCGCAGCTGGCCCCATGTCCTCGATGGCGTTCTTTGCGTCTTCGGGGAGAAGGCTTAGGAAGATGAGCGCGTAACGCTCGGCCCTCGCTCTCCACTGTGCCGCCTCGCCCGTGGGGAAGGCCCGCGCTCTTAGAGACTTGTTCGCGACCTCAAACTTGGAGAACCGGCGCTCATCGTCTCCCAAGGGCGAGCCCCTGAGCGATGTTGTATCAATTGGGGGAAGCTCGGCGAAGCTCTTGATGCCAATTGAGCGAGACAAGCCGCGCGACTTCTCAAGCGGTGTCTGCGCGGCGCCCGCGCTCTCCTGCGAAGCTGCGGCGAATCGTAGGGCGCCCTGCTTGTCGACGCGTTGAATACGGCGAACAAGGAGCCCTCGGCGCCCGGTCAGATAATGAACCAGGTCTAAATACTTGGCCTGAATTTCGGCGGGCGCCTGGCGGAAGGCCATAGTTCGACCGTTTCCTGCCAGCGCAACCATCCCCTTTCCTCCACCCGCTAACGGAGCGGCCCATATAATCGGCGTTCCCTCGGTTGCGGTCGGGCCGACTTGCAGGAGCCTTTCGGGGTCCATCTCGCGAGCGATTTTCTGGACCTCCAGCTGATTCTCGACGCTTCCCCGGTCACGGGCCTGTAGCTCCTGGGGGAAGAGTGGGACCGGCAAGAATTGGTCGTCGTGACTGGTGATAACCTGCTCAATCGGCAAAACATCGATCTCGTATGAATAGCGGCGCCCCTCGGAATCAAACAACAATCCTTTGCACTGGTTTTGAGCCCAGGCCGGAATGTTCCCGCCTGGCTCGCCTGGCTTGCAAGAATAGCGCTTGATATCGGCGTCGCTCTTCTCTTCTTTGAGGATCGGCGGCGGTGGCGTCTCCCGAGCTTTCATCTTGTTCAAGGCTGAGTAGTCGACCAAAACGCCGAGAGCTAGGGCGCTCGCGAGCTGCGAGACGACAAAGCGGTCATCGCCCCTGGTGACTTTGGGCCGTGAGCCCGATGGCAAGCTGGGTTGATACGTCGAGCGCTTGCTGGGGCGAGCTTTCTTGCGGTGGCTCACATAAGACGCGGAATCAACCGGCGTCTTGTTGGGGTCGAGGTAAACGTTGTAGGCGTCGATGATCGCGCGGTTCGCCTCGATCGCTTCGCCCAGGTCTACTTTCTTTTCCTCGCTCTTCGCTGCTTTCAAGCGCTTTTGAAGAGATTTGATGGCGATCTCTGCGCGGCGCCTGGCTCGCTTGGCTCCGATGTCATGCTCAAAGCTCCGCTTGCCCGCGGTCATCCATTTCTGCGCCTGGCTCGGGCGCTTGGCCTTCCTGAGCTTTCGCTTTTGAGTCTTGGTCGGCTTCTTAGGCGCGAGCTTCGGCCATTGCTTCTCGTCCAAGAGGGCCTCAGAGACGGCGGGCCAGGTCTCCGAAGGCGTGGGCAATTCATACGCGACCCAATCGTCATCGAGCGCCGTTGCGACTCTCGGGATGGTCTTAGGCCGTCCGTGGCGCTTGTCCAATCGCTTGATAAGAGCGGCGGTCCCTCGCGCAGCGACAACAAAGTTGTTCGACTTGCTCACCGGGCAAAAGCTCACGCCCAGGGCTCTAACATTCGAGGCGGTGCCTTTCGCTTCGCCCAAAAGCTTCCAAAGAGCCGGTTTATTGGCGGTGCCGAAATTCACAAAGGCCAGGCCGACCAGGGCGCCGCGATTCGCGCCCGTGTCTTCTTCGTAGACGGAGCGGAGCTTGTCGGTGCTTGCCCCAGCGGGCGGCGTTGCTTTGCTCGGGATCGAAGCGCCCATCTTTTTCAGTTGATCTCTGTACCAAGCCTCTTGCTTTACATGCCCCAGGCCGGAGCCCTCAAAGGGACTGAAGAATGAGACGCTGTGCTTTTGCTCAAGGCCCTTCAGGGCTTCCAGGTAATCCTTGCCCGCGTGGACCTCGATGAGCCGGACTCCCTTGTGAGGTCCGAGTTGGTGCATTTGGCTTGAAACCAATTCTCGCCACTCCCTGAGCTTCTCCGGGTCTTTCTTAACGCTTGACATTGCGACGTTATAAGGCGCTATCACTTGTTCATACGGCGAGCGGATAAGGCCGTGAAGTGCGCTGACAATCGACCAGGGCGTCTTGCGAGCCTCGACATAGGCGCGGCGTAGCCTGAAAAGACGCGACTTTGTGTAGATATCAGCGGCGGCCATCGGCTTGTCGTGCTTGCTTTTAGTGCAACCAACGAAGATGAAGGAGCTTCTCATCTCCCCTCGAAGGCGAGCTGCTCGAACGGCGGCGTCCTTCTCCGCCTGGGCTCCCTCTGAGTGAGCCAAAATGCCCGCGACATATCCCTTGGGAGCGGTGCCTCCTGCCCCCAGCTGCGGCACTCGGTCGGTGTGATAGGTCGAAGCCTTCTTAGCCTGGCCCTTGACCTTAACCGGCTTAATCACGCCAGCATAAGACCACTCACAGCCATCCCCCCAGAAATTATAAGGCTGGCCCTCGGCCTGGGCGGCCTTGAATTCTTGGCAAGGCTTGGTGCGGTCGTCAAGAATCCACAAGTGATGCTCTTGATCGAGTTGAATCTCAAACTTCTTGAGGAAGTAATTGATGTTTTTAATGAGCGCCTGGCCGCGCAGTTCCGGCTTAAGTGATCGAATCTTTGAGCCTATGGCGCTGCTTGAACCGTCGAGGTATTTAAGCCCTGACTTAGCTTTCATCCCTGGGTAAATAACAGGCTTCCTATTAAAGTCAAAATCGGAGCGAAGGATATAAGAGTGCGTCAGGTCGACCGAGCTGTTGATGTTTCCATACCAGGGGCCATCGTTGTTTACGATCAATTGCTTGAGAGAGAAAACCTCGCGCCCGGTCGCTCCGACTGAACCGTGCCCCCAGGCCATCACTAGGTCACCCGACCGGGGATAGACGCCAGGGGGAGCCCCGGCTGCCTTTGCGATGCGCTTGGCTCGCTCGATGTTATTGGCGATAAGCTCCATCGAATCGTCGACCGGCTCTTGCGGCGCTCCGAATAGCGAAGCGGTTTGAGGCGGAGCTGCAACAGGCATCGGCGCGGGCTTAGGCGCAAAATAGCTCTCCCCTTTGGCAGCGTCGCCTCGCCCGACTTCTACGGCATGTCTGGTCCCGTTGTCCTTCAGGAAGGGCGGCTTATCTTCGGCCATCAGGGCCTTGTTTTGTTTCTTTTGGTAGGCGGTCATCGTCCCGCTGTAGTCTTCGCGCTTAACGATTTGGCCTTTCTCCGCCTGGCGCTAGAATCCCCCGGCGTTGCCGTCCCAGATAGCAATCTTTGGCGACTGCTTGGCCCTATAAGACCCCCTTGTGAATCCTATGATGTAGCCGTATCGATTGTCCTTGAGCTGGATATAAT
>SPJK01016423.1_pt1 | contig 11563 bp, 9 predicted proteins | sample 3741771 | NCBI WGS metagenome assembly SPJK01 (sample SAMN10925997, study PRJNA522277) | cold seep metagenome | isolation source: Elba SIP-enriched marine methane seep metagenome, extraction at timepoint T2 | place: Italy: coast of Elba, Mediterranean Sea
CGTTATGGCGCATCACATCATGGGACAAAGTGGGATGGGGAAGACCTCGGTCCTGCGGCACCTGATCGAACAGGACACGGCAACGGGCCTGTGCGTGTTCGACATGTCTGGTGCGCTGCCCGAGACCGTGCATCACGATGTTCTGTTCGACCCGAAGGTGACGCGTTGGAATCCGTTTGACGAGCCGGTGGATCGCGATCTCGCGCCCAACCTTTTCGCCAACACCATCGTTGATCTTTTGGGTCACAGCGGTCGGGATCGCCCATTGTGGATCGTGAACCTGGCGCTCAATTGCCGGTTTCTGGCCTCGGCTTTCATCGACGGCAAACGCGACTTGACGGAAATCCCAGATTTCCTCTTTGACGCAAAGACCCGCGCCAAACTCAACATTCTGGATGCTGGTACAAAACAATACTGGCACCATTACGATACGCTTCCGGCCCGCGAACGGTCGGCGCAGATCGCCAGCACCTACAATCTGTTCTCGCAACTTTTGATGGACAGCCGCGTGCGGCGGCTATTTCACACCAGTCGTACCAAACTGTCCTTGGCGGCAGTGGGGGAGACGCGCCTGATGGTGCGCTTGCCGATTGAGGAATTCGGCGCGGAGGCGGCTGGCTTTATCGGATCGTTGGTGTTGGCTTATGTCTGCCACTTCGCGCCGCGCGGCTGTGCCGTCTATGTCAACAATTGCGATCTCTTCGCCAATGGTGTGCTGACGCATGCGCTGTCGCGGGGAAGAATGGATCTGACTCTCGCCCATCAATACCTGGATCAATTGACCGACCCATTGCGCGCAGCGGTTCTAGGCAATTGTGGCGCGCGGTCCATTTTTCGAGTGTCGCCGCAAGATGCGCTCGCTTTGGCAAAAGATTTGCCACCCATGTCATCAAAAGCGAGCCTAGACGAATTACCCCCCTTCACCTACCGTTCGATTCCATATGATCGAATGGCACCCGATGGGGTCACGCTTCCACTGGAGAATTGAGGATGAAAGTATCCATTCAGCACACGGAAAGAACCACCGGTGTTTTGCGGCGCACGACCATTCACGGCGTTGTCGTGCGAGTGGACTTCTCAGAAGAGGAACAGGCCATCATCGTCCACCGCAATCTCAAATATGATGTGGTGCTCGAACGAGGGTATTCGGCAGAGTTGTCAAACAAACAGGTGCGTAAACAGGAGAACCGTGGGATTGGCCGCAAGCTGATTACGGCGGCTGTGAGCGGTATGGATGCCAATTCGACCAATCTGACCATCAACAAATTGCTCAAAGGCCCTGATACGTATTTCCTGGACACCCCTCTTGAGGCCAAGGTTTACGAAGACGAGCTGCGCAAGCGACTGGTGCAACTCAAAGACTACATTGTGGGGAATGAGGGTATTGTGACCAAGTCGAGCTCGTTTGAGCTATGATCGATGATTCCCTCGGTCTGGCGCTGGCTGCTTTCGTCTTAGTCTGCCTTGTATTTGCGGTCGTTGCTGCCAGTTCTGTTTTGGCCATGGCGGCAGTGCCGGGGGCGATTGGTTATGCGATCTACTGGCAGCAGGTGAAGTCGCCAAGCGCGCGGGAGCGCCAGGCGAAAGAACGTACCTGGTCGCTCTACACCCACACCAAGCGCAAGTTCACGGCGATCAACATTCCGGCCTTCATTGGCAGCCGCCTTGGCTATCCGGCTGATGAAGATCCAAACCTTGACCTGCAGTTCACCATCGCCACGCGCCTTGTTGGGGTCGAAGACTTGGACAGCTATCCTCCAGAGCCGCCAGCACTATGCGACACCATCGAGGGAGGGCGCTATCGCGACTTCCTCAATCAGGTCTCGCCAGATGATTTTGAGCGCAGGCTTTCCCATATCTGCCGCCTGGCGCAGCTTTGTGCAGAGCCGCCCACGATAGAGAACGTGGCCAATGTCATCTACACCGCCGTGGAAACCTTTGACGATGAGCGAGCAATCCTGCCCAACACGCGCAAACGGCTTGATGACAATTTCTTCGCGCAAAAGGAAGTCCCGCCGCGCGAGTATAAGGGCGATGACATCATCGACGCCTATCTGCGGGGCACACCTTTGGCGCTCATGTCCCAGATGGAGCATGATGATAGCATCACCATACCGCATGAGTTAAGGCCTCAGCATCATTCAATTATTGGCGGCACAGGTCACGGCAAGACACAGTGTTTGCAACAGATGCTCCTCGCGGATTTTGAGGATGACGACAGTTGCATCATCGTGATCGACAGCCAGGGGTCTATGCTGGAAAAGCTGCTGCATGTCGTGGAGTGGGAGCGCTGCATGTATCTTGACGGCGGCAACATCACGCAGCCACTGGCGCTCAGTGCCTTTGCGATTGGGCGCACGGATCGTCCCGAGGATGAGCCCAAGGTGCGTACAGCTGTGGCGCTCTACGAGCACATGTTCGCGGCGCGCGAGAACGCGTTGACCACGACTCAATCGACGCTCTACCGCTTCCTGTCACGCTTTCTGATGGTCATTCCAAACGCCAACTTCGACACGGCTTTGTCGATCCTGCAGGACGGCTATGAACCCTACGCCGAATATGTGGAACAGCTCGACGATACCTCGCAGAAGTTCGTTACTAAGGAGCTGTGTGACCCCAAGGACAAACGCGCCAGCTCCAGCTATCGCACCACCCGGCAGGAGGTCGCGCGCCGACTCTTTACGCTTATGGAAAGCCGGACGCTCAAGGGCATGTTCAATGCCCCGGAAAGCAGGGTCGATATCTCCACCGCAATTCGGGACAAGAAGATCATTCTGATTAACACGGCCCAGGCCGTTCTGGGCGATGAGGGCGCACAGCTCTTTGGAAAATACTGTTTTGCCCAGATTGCCATGGAGGTGCTGGCCCGCCCAGAAACGAAAGACCGGGTTTATCTGTATTTGGACGAGGCGCATGAGTACCTGTCCGACAGCCCCATCATCCGCCGTCTCTACGAACAAGGCCGCAAGCGCGGTCTCTGCATGGTGACCGCGTGCCAAGAGTTGGATCAGCTTGAGCGTGCTGGGATCGACAAGATGATCAACTCGCTCACATCCATCAAATTTGCGGGCGGTGTCAGCGCGGGCGATGCGAACAAACTGGCCAAGGAGATGGACACGGATGCCGAGACCATCCGGGACGTTCCAGCACTGACCTTTGCGGCTTGGCTCAAACACCATGGGACAGGCACTTACAAGGTGACGCCTGGATTGCTTGAAGCGCAGATGGAGTCTCACGAGGACTATGTCGATTTGATCAAGGACAGCATGATCAAAGCCCACCACTACACGCCCGGTGGGGAAGAGACGGCAGACAATGAAGCTGACGAAGACATCGACTATGACACCTATTGGGATGAAGGAAGAGGCCGCATGGAACTCAAGCCTGGAGGCCCTAAAAAGCGCAGTTCCAAGAAGGATCACGATGATGGAGCCATCGATCCCGACGGCCCACAGAATTTAGACTGATCTTTTTGATATACTGCATGTATGAGCACTTCGATTATCGCTCGCCATGCGTCCCATGCTGTCCTTTGACGAGAGACTCCGTGCGCGCCACAACGAGGCTATGCGCAAGCCTCGGTTCAAACGTGTCCCGCCCAAAACGGCGCTCACCATGGCCCCAACCATGTATGAGGTCTTGGAGCTGATCTATCAGTTCAAGGCGCTGCGCTCGCATCACATTGCCATGCACTTACCCCACCGCCACGCGCGCGGTTTGTCCCATTCCTTGCGCCTGCTGTTTGACCAAGGGCTGCTCGATAAGCCGCTTTGCGGTCTCTACGAATGCGACACCTATATGTTGACCAAGAAGGGGCGCGCCGCGTTGGCGGGCCGGGATTTGCCGATGCGGTTCCTCTATTTGGAAGGCGGGATGGAGATCAAACTCAGCACCGAATGGGCGCATTCCATGATGACCATCGATTTGTTGTCCAACCTCAAAGCGGGTGCGGAGGCTGCGGGATGCAGACTCATCCCAGCGGAAGAGATGGTGGCGCATGCGACATGCCAGCTGCCGTTCATCTTTCCACGCTTTGCAGAATACACGGATCGCAAAACCAATGAGATCGTGAGCTACACTGTGGTGCCAGACGGGGTTGTGGGGATCGAGTACCCAGGCGGCAAGCGAGCCTATTTTGCCATCGAGGCCGAGCACAACAAGCCGCATAGCCGGTTTGACGATGACGACCCTGGGTCAACGCAAAGCTCGACGCGCAAGAAGATCAAACAGTATCGCGATGTGAATTGGCGGCAGGTTTATCAGAACCTGGGCATCCGCAACCTGCGCGTTTTGGTCGTTGCCCCGACACCGGCGCAAATCGCGGGCAAGTTCGAGATCGCGCAAACCGTCGTGAAGCAGAGTCATTTGTTCCTGGGCCATTGGCTGCCGGTGGTCGCAGAAACAGATGTGCCGGTCATTCCGGATATCTTTGAGGCCCCCTGGCTGCGCATCGGATTGCCGCCAGAGCAGATCAATGAGTCGACGCTCAAACGCACAGCGCCTCAAACCTGACGAACACCGCCCATGGTATGATGAGACGCGGACGACCTTTATATGAGGAGACCGTGGTGTCTTACATCGACTTCGAGGCGGTGAAAGCCGCAAATCCAATTGACCAAGTCGCACAGACGCTTGGTCTTGAGCTCAAGAAAGCAGGCAATGCGCTGCGCGGTCCTTGTCCCTCTGGTGAGGGAGGGGAGCGCGCATTGGTGATCACGCCCTCCAAAGGCGTTTGGTATTCCTTTGCCCTGCAAAAGGGCGGCGATGTGCTCGCCCTGGTGCAGCTCATCAACGACTGCTCCGCAAAAGAGGCCGCACAGTTCCTGTCAGGCCCGGTTCCACTGGAGAAGACCACACGGTCTTCCTCAGAGCAGGGGAGTGAGGCCCGTGGCGGCTTTGCTCCCCTCGACTACCTTGAGGCGGATCACCCTGCGGTCGAAGCCATTGGCTTTGAACTCGCCGATGCCGCAACGCTCGGTATCGGCTACGCCCCGCGTGGCACCATGCGCGGCACCGTGGCGATCCCGGTGCGAAGAGGGGATGGCACTCTGGCCGGATATATCGGAATCACGGAGGCCAAACTCCCGCCCAAATGGACGCTCTAGCAGCCGCCAACTTGGCTGCAGCAAACCCAAAATGACCCGTGCGCGGGTCATTTTTTTTGGCCGTGTTCGGTATGGTCCGCATGGTCGGTATGATTTTATTGCCTTGTAATCACATGCTTGCCAAGATTTTTCCACCAATCCAGAAAGGAAAACACATGGGCATTGGACATATCAATCGCGGTGGGAAAACAAGAAAGCAAATCAAGAAAGATCGTCGTGACGTGGTCGTCGGCTTAGGAAAAGAGCTGGCCTTGGTCGGCATCTACGCCGTCAATGAGCTGACCGGCGTTGACCTGCACCACAAACCGCGACCTGCAAAGCGAAGCTGGCAGAAGAAATGGGGGGAGCGATAGTCGCGTCTACTGGATCATCAATGCACCTGATCCTGCGGATGTTCTTTCCACAGAGTCTTTCATGGCAAACACAAATATAGCCGCTTCTTTGCAGAAACGGCTATATTTGTGCAAACCAGTGAGACAAAAAATCGGAATTGAGCACGTACGGGATTTTAAAGCGTGTAGTCAGCCAAGTACCATCCCGATCTCTTGATCCAAAAGTCGGGTTTCGAAACCGTCAGAGTAATTGCAGATCCGACGCTCAAACATTCACGCCGCTTCGCCCAAGTGTTTCTTTCCCAGTGCAGGAAACCCGATCACGGCTTTTCTTTGCTTGGCGCATATACCGCAGGTTTTGCAGGTGACACCGGGTGTTGTTCTTGCGGGACAGATTACGAAGTGGGTTTGTTCTTTTTGAAAGTTTGAGCGCGACGTCGCAGTCAAAATGGATGTGACCGGTGCAATGTTCAGCCGAGCAAGCTTCATTGCGTGATCAGGATCATTTGCACTGAGGTTGATTGTGAAGCCGCGCCTATTGGCATCGCGGATGAGCGCTCTGTTCTTGAGGTTATCCAAGACATCATAGTGAGTATAGGTAAAGCCACGCCGTCCTTGGTTTGCTTCGACAATCCGATTCAATGACTCTGCATCAATTGTCTCTTGATCGCCGCTAAACAGATCGCCTGCTTGATTGTGACGCCACATCGAATTTGCAGTAGTGCTCGAATGCGGTGAGTCAGATCATCAAGGCTGTATACCTTGATTTGCCCTTGTTTGAACGATTGGCCAAGCTCTAAGCGGTCCAATTTTGTCCAAATGAACCCTCCTAGGAACCCATGTTCTGCGTAGCATCCGCCTTTGGTATCACTGTTTGCCGTTTTGCGCAGCGGACAGGCCACGGGACAGGATCTACGAGGGCTCGTAGTGACCATCATGGGCCCGGTAATGCGATTGTGGGATTTTTCTGTGATCAGGAACTTTTCCATTCCAAACGTCCTCCAAATGATTGAGGACATCCAAATGAAACGGAAAAATACTCCCGTCACCGAGCGCTATGTCTGAGGATGAGACGACGAAAGGCGAGATGAGCAGGAATGAGGAGCGTGACCAAAATTGTGTTTTTCGGCACTCCGTTCAGGTTTGTGGCCGTCATGCCACGGTCTAACCCTACGGCTCCGTTCCGTTCGATTTTTGCAGGCGCATTTATGCCGAACAGTGTGCTGGGTTAAAGCTTCGTTCAGCAACCGCATACGGTTGCACAGCATCCCATCATCTTTTCATCATGTGGCTATGCTATTGTGCGTCCCGGCACATCTGCATCGTGCTATTATCACACTAACCTAACCCGCGCGCCGGTATGGTTAGCCAATCAAAAGACGTAAAGAACAACCCGTTATCAGCACGCGTCTTTTGTTGCGTGGGGAAACCCACGTAGGGGCCTTGGCCCCGCTGGTAGCGGGTTTTGCTATATATATGACAGAGACAAACCGACATCTGGCTGCACGCCAGTTTGTAGAGCAGCATTTACAAGCCAACGACCTGTTGCCGACCTTGGCAACGTATATCGATCTCGCCGCACAGAGAATACGACGCGACCCTGCCAAGATTGCAGAAATAGAAGACACACTGATGACCTGTTTTTCCATCGTGGTTGAGTTAAACCAACGGTGTGTGCTGCACGAGCGGAACGTGGACGTCATCGACCATTAGGAATTGACGCGCTCCCTGACGGCCCAAGCACTCCCTACACCTGAAACCGCCGCGAAATCTCCAGCGCTTCATCCGCATCAATGCCGAGATACTGCTGGGTCGTTACAATGGACTTGTGACCGAGCATGACCTGGCACGCGCGAACGTTTTGGCTCATCTTGTAGACATAGGTAGGCCGCACCTTGCGGATTGAATGCGTGCCGTACATATCGGGATTGAGGCCGATGGCCGCGACCCATTTTTTGACCCGGCGCGCATAGGTGCGTTCGGTGAGAGGATCACGCGGCGCACTAGGCTTCGGGATCGTGTTGGCGAAGAGAAAGTCGGTTTCCAGGAGATGGGCCTCGGCCACAAATCGGGACAACAGAGTCTTCGTGTCCTCCCGCATCTCAAAGACGACGCGCACGCCGGAGCTTTCCTTGGTCTTCATCGGGACAACAGTCACTTCGCTGCGGGGTTCACCAGACAGCATGACATCCGCCACACGCAGTCCGACGAGATCCACGCCGCGCAACGAGCTGTCGACACCCATGGCAAACATGAGCCGGTCGCGAGCGGGCCAACCTTTCTGCGCGAGCACCACGCGAATGGCTTGCACCTCTTCGGGCGTCAGAGGCGTCTTGCCACCCACGATTTTGCCCTTGTTCCAGGGCGTCTTTGGTCTTGGTTTTGGAGGCATAAAGGTGTCTGCTTTCCACAATTATGCGCGAAAAGCGGACATCCTCAAGTCCTCCCCCGTGGATAACCCTTATTTTAAAGGGTTTTTACCCCACCAGATCTGTCTGCTTTCTATACAAAGCGGACACCTCTTTCTGGCGCACCTTCCAAGCCGCATCGATATCCAAGTCGGCATTTATCGTCTCGCCATGACTCGATGAGCGATGGATGAAGCGCGTGATGATGTGCGTTTGCGCAAGCGACAGATGTGCTTTTCAAATCGTTGAGCATCGATAGAATGCAATCATGGATTCCGGCAACACGATCAGTAACGACAATCCTGCTCAGGCAGAGATCTTTCCAGGCAGACTGAAGCTGCGCCGGATTGATCTGAGCAAAAACGTGCAGCGCTTTTATCTGCTCACTGTCCAGCGGGATCTCTTTGGCGGCGCAACTCTGATGCGAGAATGGGGGCGTTTGGGGTCAGCCGGTAAACTGAAGCTCAGTCACCATCGGGATGAAGGCCAGGCCGTCGATGCCCTCGCCGCGTTTGCTCAGGAGAAATTCAAACGTGGGTATCGGATATAGCCCTATTGAAAATGTGAGGGTTTGGAGTCGACCAAGCAACGCCACAAACGGTGGTGGCGGCGTTTAACCGTCACAAACTCAGAACACCTCGGAACGGGCGATGTAAGTCTATCTTGCGGTCAACGAGATCAACGCTTGTCCGTTTGCGCCGTCTTGGATGACCGCTGTTGCACCGGTTTCGTTTGCGGTTGGGCCGCCGAAGACGCCTTGGGCCGTCACTGTTTGCGCGCCGGAGTTCAGGCCCGTTGCGCCGGTGAAGCCTGTGACGGAGGCGGTTGAGCTGGCTGAGCTGGCATAGGTGGAGCCGTTGATGGTCAGGTCTGTGATCTGCGCTTGTCCCGGGCCGGTATAGGCTGCGCCGCCGAAGGTTCCGCTTGGGGTGCTGAGCGCCACGTCGACCGTTCCGCCTGCTGTGGTGAATGTTGCGGTCACGGTGGCGGCCATGGTGCCGTCAAACAGCCGCGTGCTGGGGGTGTCGAGATAGGCGATATTCGCGGTGCCGGTATAGGTCGCGCTGCCGCTGGTGGGCATGTCGGCCGCCGGGGTTTGCAGCGCCACGACCTGGTTGTTGCCGCCGCCGGTGATGGATCCGACATAGCTGTTGCCATTCGCAGCCACGGCGAACGTTCCGGTCCCAGCCGTGACGCGCTGCGTGCTGGGGGTGTAGGTGCCCGCCAGAGACCCCACGGTGTTGGTGGCGGTGTCCAGCGTTAAGACTGCGGCGACCGATGGGGCAAGGCTGGTCTCTTGCAAGGTTGCGGTCACCGCTGTCGCCTGTGTCGTCGTTCCAGGCGTTGTCGGGGCGGTCGTGCCAGTGCTTGGCGTGACTGTCACAGCAGGCTGCGACGTATCGGTGGCTTCGGGTGTGACGGGACTGGAGTTGCATCCCGCGAGCACCGTGCTGGCCGCCAAAGCAATGAACGCCGTATGAATTGAGGAGAAATGGGTCATGCCATGAAAGCCTTTACACAAAGTCAAATACATCGCTGACACCAGCGGACAGAATATCGGTCTCATCGACCTGCGCGAAGAGAATGCGGACGCCCTCGGCCTCGAACTGCGCACCAGACGCAGTTTGGGTCACGAAGGGATCGAGGTCCGCTTGCAGGGCCGTTTGTGTGGCGGCGCTGAACCCGATGAGCTGCACCATATCGACCCCAAGCTCGAAATCCGCGCCCGTTGGCGTCAGGCTCGTGATCATCGGCAGCGCTTGCGCGAGCTCCGCGTTGATCGCCGCCGGGTCAAATAGCCCGATCACATCCGCGCCCAAGATTGCGTCGCCCGCCATACCCGTTCCCGTGCTGTCATGGGCCTCGAAGACGAAAATATCGGCATCCCCACCGCCAGAGAGCAGATCAACGCCGATCCCGCCGTCAATCGTATCCGCCCCAGAAAAACGCGTGGACGCGGCATCCGCGATGAGCACATCATTGCCCTCGCCGCCGCTCAAACTGTCATCGCCAAACCCGCCGAAGAACGCGTCGTCAATCTCCAGCGAGGTCTTGTCCGCCACCGTGCCGCTGTCGATCAGCGCATTGTTCCCCGCCAGCGTCGTCGCCTTGTCTTTGCCCTCGCCGCCATCAATCTGCGCGCCTTGCGCGTCGGTGATCTCATCATCGCCGCTGCCGCCATTGATCACGTCAAACCCAGCGCCACCATCAAGACTGTCATCGCCGCCGCCGCCATCAACCGTGTCATCACCCTCGCCGGTATTGAGCATGTCGCCCTCACTGGAGCCGGTAAAGCTGTCATCCGCCGTTCCAAACGCCACCTCGACAGCCCCCTGCGGGGTGTCAGGAGGGGCCACCACGAGATCCAGCACAGCCTCCGCCGTTCCGCCGAAACCGTCCGTGATCTGATAGGTGACACGCGCCGGTCCCGCATAACTGGCCTCCGGCGTGAAAACCAAATCCCCCTGCGCATCAATCACAGCCACGCCATGCGTCGCGCTGATGACGGCCGCAAGACTCAAAGCATCCCCGTCAGGGTCGGTATCATTGGCCAGCAAGTCAGCCGCCGTCAGCGTCAAAGGCGTGCCAAACACCACCGACCCCAAATCACCAACCGACACAGGCGCTTTATTCGTCACGGAGACGTTGATCTCAATGTCCCCCTGCACCTCGCCGCCGAAATCGTCCACCAACGTATAGCTGAGTGTCTCTTGCCCCAGCGCCTCTAGCGACGGTGTATAGACCAACACAGCTCCGCTAATCATAACGCCAGACGGGAGCGTGTAGCCCTGCTCAATCCTCGCACGCCCCGCCGCGCCTTGAACATCAACCGACGTCACCGTCAGCGCATCGCCATCCGCATCGCTGTCATTATCCGCCAAAGTGCTCAACGCCACAGCAAACGTGTCTCGAACGTCGATCGCGAACGCATCCGCAACCGCCTCAGGCGCAGTATTTTCCGGTGATACGGTGATGAACACGTCGCCCGACGCGGATCCCCCTCGCCCATCTGCAACGGTGTAGGTGAACTGATCCTGAATTGAGCTCCCCGTGACAGCCCCAGCACCGCTGACACCTGCGTAGGGCGTGAATGACACGCTCCCATCACCAATCAGCGCAACCGTCCCAAACTGAGCGTCAGACACAGCAGTGATCGAAAGCACATCTCCATCCGCGTCCAGATCATTGCCCGTGAGATCAGCCGCTTGAAGCGTCAAAGCCGTCACCCGTCCGGTCCCAAACACGTCGTCCACCACGCTCGGAACACGGTTCGTCGCCTCAACCGTGACGACAACAGTCGCAGTGTCCGAGCCGCCATTCCCATCGCTGACCGTATACTCAAACCCAGCCGGTCCCGCGTAGCCCGAAGCTGGCGTAAAGGTAACCGTGCCATCGCCGTTCAACACAACCGCCCCATTCGACGCCGCGCCAACAGAGGTGATCACCAGCGCATCGCCATCCGCGTCGCTGTCGTTGCCAAGCAGATCCGCAGCGGCAAACACCAACGCCGTATCCCGCGCCGTGCTCGCCGTGTCGTCGGTGGTCTCGGGAACCCGGTTCGTCGCCTCAACCGTAACCGCAACAGTCCCAATGTCCGCGCCGCCACTCCCATCGCTGACCGTATACTCAAACCCAGCAGGCCCCGCGTAACCCGAAGTTGGCGTAAAGGTAACCGTGCCATCGTCATTCAAGATACTATGACCGAAAGTAGCCCTAC
>SPJK01067070.1_pt1 | contig 11562 bp, 11 predicted proteins | sample 3741771 | NCBI WGS metagenome assembly SPJK01 (sample SAMN10925997, study PRJNA522277) | cold seep metagenome | isolation source: Elba SIP-enriched marine methane seep metagenome, extraction at timepoint T2 | place: Italy: coast of Elba, Mediterranean Sea
AAACACCAAACCAATGCCGCATGCCGGAGCTGCAGCCTAAAGGCCTGCCTTCTCCTGTCATCATTGCTTGCATTTGCGCCAACGCTCGCCGCCGAAGACGCGGGCGATGACGAGTTGCGCGAAGACACGATTACCGTGTACGGAACATCCAATCCGCTGCCCGTGTTCGATTATCCGGGGCAGGTGACGGTCGTCGACCGCGACGCGCTCGAAACGCTGGCCCCTTCGAGCATTTCTGATGCGCTGCGCGATGTGCCGGGGCTCGACTTCAGCGGCGGTCCGCGCCGCACCGGCGAATTGCCAAGCATCAGAGGATTGTCGGGTCAAAACGTCCTCATTCTCCTCGATGGCGCGCGCCAGAGCTTCACCTCAGCGCATGATGGCCGCTTCTTTGTCGATCCCGAATTGATTGGTACCGCCGAGGTCGTGCGCGGCCCGGCCTCAGCTCTGTACGGCTCGGGCGCCGTGGGCGGCGTCCTCGCCTTTGAAAGTGTCGATGCCGCTGATCTGTTACGCGATGGAGAAACCTGGGGCGCCCGCGCGCGGGTTGGCTATCAAAGCGTCAATGAAGAAAGGCTCGCCTCGATTACGGCGTTCACGCAGCAAGGCAATTTTGATGGGCTTGCAAGCTTTGGTATTCGCCAGTCCGGTGACATCGAGCTGGCGTCCGGTGCCGACTTGCCGTCGGATGATGACATTCAGACCGCGCTGGTGAAGGGCACCTACACCGTGACGGACGCCTTGACGATTGACGGTTCGTGGCAGCGTTTCACCAATTCTGCGATCGAGCCAAACAATGGCCAGGGCACTGCCGGGACCGGCGATGGCGTCCTCGATCGCAATGTCGACAAGGACATCACAACGGATACGTTCCGCGTCGGCCTGAATTTCAATCCGGTGGACAATGACTGGCTCGATGTGGCGCTGACCGCCTACCAGACCTCGAGCGATGTCAATGAATTTGACGCCACCGTGCCGCGCACCACCGTGCGCGACATTGAGACCACCGGCTTCTCCGCCCGCAATGCCTCGCGCTTCACAATTGGGTCGGCTGAAACCACGCTGACCATTGGCGGCGACTGGTACAAGGACGAGCAAACCGGAACCGACGACCAGACGACGGACGGCACACGCGGCGGTGTCCCGAATGGCGAGAGCGAGTTCATGGGCGTCTTCGCTCAATTGGAATCCGTCATCGAGACCCCCGCCGGCCAGTTCGTCATTATTCCCGGCGTGCGATTTGACGAGTTTGAGAGCTCGTCCTCGATCGCGCCCGGACAAGACAATTCCGATAATGCCGTCTCGCCACGCTTCGCCGCGAGTTATGCGCCGCAAGGGGCTGAATGGCTGCGACTGTTCGGGTCCTACGCTGAAGGGTTCCGGGCGCCGTCAATCAATGAGCTTTATCTGGACGGCGTTCACTTCTCGATCCCGCACCCGGTTCTGTTCAACCCGGCCATGGGATCCTTCGTCCTGGCGCCGAATAATTTCATCCCAAATCCGGATCTGGTGCCGGAGGAAACCCAGACCGTCGAGTTCGGCGCGGGCGTTGATTTCAGACAGGTATTTGTGCCGAGTGACCGGTTCCAGGCAAAAGTCTCTTATTTCGAGACCGAAGCCGACGATCTGATCAATCTCTCAGTGAATGTCACGCCGGCCGCCACCTGTTTCGCACCGCCCACCTTCCAACCCTGCAACTGGGGCACGTCAGAATCTGCCAATGTCGATCAGGCTGAGCTCGAAGGCTGGGAAGGCGAATTGCATTATGATTCTGATCGCTTCTTCGCGCGGGCAAGCTTCTCGAGCATTGAAGGGACCAATCTCGCCGATGGGTCAGACCTTGGCGCGCTGACGCCGGACCGGACCGCCGTCAATCTCGGTCTGAAATTGCCCGAATGGAACGCACTGGTGGGGGCACGCGTGCAGCATGCGGGCGATTTCGAGCAGCGCGTCTCCGATGGTGCCGGCGGGTTCACATTGCAGGATGAGCGCGATGGTTATGTCGTGCTCGATATCTATGCCACCTGGCGGCCGGACTTTGTTGACGGCCTGCGTCTCGATCTCGGGGTCGATAACGTGCTCGACGAGCAGTTTGAGCGCACATTTGTAGGTGCCGTCGAGCCAGGCGCCAATGTCAAACTCGCGGCCTCCTGGCAGTTTGGCGGCTAATCAGAATAATCAGGGCGCATCTTGAATGGTGCGCCCTGATCTTATGCTTTGGCGCTATCGCGGGCCTGGCAGCGATCAAACCAGGCACTCAGCGTCTTCAGGTCGCGATTAAGCGGCTGACCAACCTGTTCGCCAAAGACGAGGAAAGAGGACAGCAAAATATCGGCGAGTGAATAGGTGTCGCCGGCCAGGAACTGGCGATCGCCCAATTGCCCGTCGAGCCATTGCAGCTTGTCCTGCGCGCAGGCCTTTAACCCAGGCGCCGCTTCAGGCACGCAGCGCATGCGGTCCTGGAACAGGGGCAAGCCTTCAGAGAAGCGGAACCCATTGGCGAGCGGTTCGCAGACATTGAGATCTGCCCAGCGTGTCCAGCTGCGGATCTGCGCTCGTTCTTCGGCCGTGGCGCCCATCAGCGAGTCGCCGGGATGGGTTTCATCGAGATATTCGCAAATCACGGTAATCTCGGTCAGGATGCTGCCATCATCCAGCTCAAGCGCTGGCAGCTGCCCCGCTGGATTGATCTTGAGATAGTCCGACTGTCGGTTCGCACCGCCCATGATGTCGACCTCTTCGAGCGGTACGGAGATGCCTCGTTCGGCCATAAAAGTTCGCACGACTTGCGGGTTTGGCCCGACGGAATTGTAGAGTTTCATTTCGACTCTCCTGGCTTAGAAATTGACACGATTGGACACGGTTCCGTCGACGATCAGGTTCGATCCGGTTGTATAGGATGAAACCGGGCTCGCCAAAAACACGGCAGCATTGGCGATCTCTTGCGGCGTCGCACAGCGTCCGGTCGGGTTGCGTGACAAAGCCTGTTTGAAGAAATCCGGCATATTCTGTTCGACCTGATGCCAGATGCCGCCTTCGAAATAGACCATGCCAGGCGAGACGACATTGGTGCGGATCCCGCGCTTGGCGTGCTGACGCGCGAGGCCCTTGGCCATGTGAATCAGAGCCGCCTTGATCGGGCCATAGGATCCCGCCTGATCGGCAACAGCGGCTGAAATCGAGGCGATGATGACAAAGGCCGCATCGCCATTTGCGTCTGCGGCCTTTCCCAGGAACGGTTCGGCCGCTTCGAACGCATTGACCGCGCCGAGCACATCAAGATTGAAATTCTGCTTCCACGAAGCTTCGTCATTGCCCTGCGCCATGGCGCCCGCATTCGACACCAGGATATCGATGCCGCCGAGGGTTTCGCCGGCTGATGTGATCCAGGCCTTCAGCGCGTCGCCATCGGTGACGTCAACAGGCCCGCCCGTGGCATTCACGCCCTTGGCCTTGAGATCTTCCACCGCCGCTTTGATTTGATCGGCATTGCGTGCGCAGATGGCGACATCCGCGCCCTCGTCGGCCAGAGTATCCGCGATGGCGCGTCCGATGCCGCGTGTGCCGCCAAGGACAACGCATTTCTTGCCACGTAGATTGAGGTCCATTTCAGTCGCTCCCGTTTCTTTTTCTTGATCGCATGGGAGCATAGAGGCCGCGCACCAACAACACCGCCGTCGGGGCAAGGGACTGGCGGTTTCGACCCGGATGGCCTATATCGCCCGCTCCAGACGGCTGGGCAGTCGCTGGCAAGCTTGCTTGCTGGAGGAAAGTCCGGGCTCCAAGGAGACAAGGCGGTGGATAACGTCCACCCGGCGCAAGCCGAGGGAAAGTGCCACAGAAAGCAAACCGCCCGGGACGCAGGTCCGGGGTAAGGGTGAAAGGGTGGGGTAAGAGCCCACCGGGGCTTCGGTGACGCGGCCCGCATGGTAAACCCCGCCTGGAGCAAGACCGAATAGGGGGCGTATATGGGCCGTCTTCAGCCCACGCCCCGGGTGTGTCGCATCAGGCGCCTGGCAACAGGCGTCGCAGAGGAATGGCTGCTGAACCCGCAAGGGGGAACAGAACCCGGCTTACAGGCCGTCTGGATTTATTTTGGGGTGTTTCAGCTTAAGACGGAAAACTGGTTTTTATTCCTCGGCGTCCGTCACTGTCCGCTTGAGATTAATCCCTTCGCGAACGTATTCCACTTGATGCGGGTATGGAATTTCTATCCCCTCTTTGTCGAAAACCTGCTTCACACTCTTGGTAATGTCAGCGCGAACTTGGACAAAATCCTTGGTAGGAACCCAGGCTCGCAGTCTCAGAGTGATCGCCCAGTCTCCGAGTTCATGCACACCGGCCCACGTCTCGTTTGTTAATGCGATGTTCGGGTGATCGTTCGCGAGCGTCACCAAAACATCTAATGCCTTGTCCAGGTCGGTGTCATAATGGACGCCAAAATACAGATCCAGTCGCCGCCGGACATGCCGGGTAAAGTTGATGATTGGATTGCCCCAAACTTGATCGTTAGAGTATAAAGCAACCTTGTTATCGACCTGCCTGATGGCGGTGTTGAACGGTGTGATCTGCGCCACTTCGCCCTCTTCATCGCCTATGCGAACCCAGTCGCCGATGCGAAATGGGCGAAACGCGGCAATCATGAACCCGGCGGCGACTGCTTTCAGCGTATCCTGGAGTGCCAGCGCGATGGCCAGTCCAACTGCACCGACAATCGCGATCAGGGACCCTGGCGCAAATCCAAACTGGATCATCGCCATTATGATAGCGACGCCGAGAATTGCGTAACGGATCATCGATGCCGCAAAGCTGATGAGCGTGTCATCCACGCGGTTCTTGCCATGCGCGCGCTGCGCCAGAGAACGCAGCGAGTTATTGATCCATGTTGCCAGAAGGACTGCGGCGCCGACGATGATCAGACCAGCAAGTGCTTTTGGCCAGTAACCGACCAATTGATCTGCAAATGAAAACCCGACCAGCTCTGCACCAGCGGTGACCGCCATCAGGAAGACGAGTAATTGAACAACGGGCGCTGCAAGGTCCCAGCTCGTCCCGACGAATTCTTCAGGCACTGAATAACGCCGCCGTCCAACCACCCGGACCAGTCGCTTCGCAATGAAACCAATACAATAGGCGGTAAGGCCGAGCGAGAGCGCCACGAAAACGAACCAGAGTTGTGGAGCTGCGGACTGCAACCAGTCCGGCCACGTTTCTGAATTGAATGGCATTTCAGCGAGCGACATCATGCGTTGGCTTCGCATGAGATCAAGTGGTTCGCAACCAGCATTCTAAGAGAACGAGAGTAATGATCGCTCCACCGCCGAACGCGGACATCCAAGCACTGACTGCGCTCACCCCTCGCAATTCTGCGTGTCGGCCATGACGCCAATCAGCTCGACCCGGCCGGAGACATTGTCGACGTCAAAATAGATGTTGCCATAGTCGTAAACCGTCGTTTCGGCCTTCGAAACGACACAGTCCGGGACGCCGAAAGTGGCGCGGGTCGCGATCTGCTCCGAGCCCTTGGCAATGCCTTCAGCGGTGCTGAAGCGCCGGTCCTGGACGATGATCCAGTAGACCTCGTCATGCGCGCCGACCGTCAACCCGTCAAACACATAGGTCGTGGCGGCCGATCCCCGGATCGGGATGGTTTGGCGCGGCACGCCTTTTAAGGCGAGGAGCTGATCAAGCGGCATTCCGATCTCGACATCGCCGACGCGTTCGCCGGCGACGATCCGGTTATCATTGAGGGTGAGCGGGGTGCTGGCACACGCCGCCAGCGCGCTTAGGCCAGCGGCAAGGGCAACGGTTTTGATTGGGGTCATTCTACACAGGTCTCGACTTACCGCCCCCGCAGCGCATCAGCGCCTATTCACGAGAAATCATTGCATTTGTCGAGCCTTAGGCGCGTGAACTCTCTGTCAGGTTTGCCGTTCAGGCCGGTACAGGCGGCGTGACATCCCCCCAGACAATGAAATGCGGATTGTCATAGCCGCGACTTTTCTTGCCATATAGGAGCGGCGATCCGTCGGTCTCCGTCACCCGTGCACCCGCTGCTTCAGCGACCGCCTGGCCCGCTGCTGTATCCCACTCCATGGTCCGGCCGTGGCGCGGATAAAGATCAGCCTCACCCGCCGCAATCAGGCAGAATTTGAGAGAGGATCCAGCGGAGATGATGTCTGCTACATTTTGGGTATCAAGGAACTCATTGGTCTCGTCAGAGCGGTGTGACTTGGAGGCAATGGCGGTGACGCCCGCCGCCGGCACTTGACGAATGCGTAGCGACGTACGGGCATCGACACCCGGCACAGCGGCGCCGGGCTTTGCGTTTGCTTGCCAGGCGGAGAACCGACTGTCGGCGACAAACAGGCGATCAAGTGCGGGTGCATAGACAACCCCCATCACCGGCACGCCATTCTCGATAATACCAATGTTTACAGTGAATTCGCCACGTTTGTTGATGAACTCCCGAGTGCCGTCGAGCGGATCGACCAACGCAAAGCGACTGCCATGTTCGGGGATGTTACCGGCTGCGACGGCTTCTTCAGCGATCACTGGCAGGGTTGGATCAGCCTCAGCCAGTGCAGCCAGAATCAACGCCTCTGCTTTTTCGTCTGCTTCGGTAACAGGAGAGCTGTCATCCTTGCGGCTGACGTCAAAATCGCTCGCGTAAACTTGCATGATCAGCTCGCCCGCATCGAGTGCGACCCGCGCGAGAATATCACCTGTCAGTGTCATGAAACCTGTCTTTCCTGAAGCGGGGCATAAATCGGATCCGCCGCCAGAATGCGTTGGATCGTGTTGAGCGTGTCGAACGCTTCCTGGCTGGTGCTCAGCGGAGCAACCGTGCGATCCGCAATGCGGGCGAGGAAGCGCTCCAGAGAGATTTGAACGCCATTGCTCTGCTCAAACCGGTCGACGGTTTCGTGCTGGGCGTTGGTGCCGTCGGTGCGCGCGTAGACCAGGACTTCCTGACCAAACGCATATTCCTCGCTGTTCAGCCCCTCGAGCCAGAGATAGCCGCGCTCGAACCCAAGCTCGAGCCGGAATGTCGGACGCCACTGCGTGGCAGAAGCATGAAAGTTTGCGAGCACGCCAGAATGCGTCCGCAAGGTCGCCAGAACATTGGTTTCGCTGCCGGGTTCTGCATTGCGATTGAGGTCGGCAAATCCGGTGACGTCTTGAAACGGACCGGCAAATATCTGCATGATGTCAACCAGTTGAGCGGCAGGTCCAAATAGAACGCTCGCATCCGGTTCAAGACCCGTGACGCCGCAAACGCCGCGCTGGCTGAGCAATTGCCCATACTCGCCCGACTCGGCTTTGGAAAGTGCAGCAGCGACAGAGTCATGATGGCGTGCGGTCAGACCGAACTGCAGGATGGACGGCTTGTGAATCTGCTCGGCGCGGCGGATCTCAATCATGTCCTCGATGGTCGCCGGAATGGCGTGGGGCGTGTAAATCGGCCATCCGGTTTCGATCGCGAACGTGATCCAGGCGGAAAGGTTTGGTCGCCCTCCAGCGATGATTGCAGCATCAATCGCGTTCAAGTCGACCGCCCGCTGCAAGGCCTCGCGGCCATCGACCAGGGAATCGGTTTCGAGGGCATAGATGGCGATGCGTCCGGCATCAGATAGAGCATTAAGGACGTGGCGATGATCGAGGTCGAGCTGGTTGGCACCGATCACAGCAATGCGGATTTCTGACATACTCAACCGGCTCCCAGCGTATCGGCAAGCGATAGCTGGTTGCATTGCCCCTCACAAGTCAGAGAGTACCGATACGCCGAACTTTTTGAGCGATTGTGCTGTTTAGGGCGCGAGCGATTTCAACAGCGCGCGGGATTGCATCTCGCTGAACCCCTCAGGCAGGGGAGCTCGCATGATCATGACACGCGACCAGAGTTGCCCGGTCAGGAAATCAACCACTTCATCAAGGTCGAAATCGCGGCGAACGACCTTTTTGGCGGCGATTTCGGCTAGAACCATTCGCAAGGGTGCGCGGATATTGTCTTTCATCCAGTTGCGCCAGGTCTCTCCGGCATCCTTGTCATCGCTGGCGGCAATCATCGCCGCCCGCAAGATGGCGTGGCCCGACCCCAGGCGCGTGGCCTCTTCGAGGGGTTGGATCAGGGCTGCGATCCGTTCAATCGGATCGCGTCCCAGTTTGGAACGATCCGGAATCAGCTCGACCGCGGCTTCGATGCACATATTTCCGATCGCGGGCCACCAGCGATAAATGGTCTGTTTCGACGCTTTTGCGCGGCGCGACACCTTATCGACGCTGAACTTGCGCCAACCGCTTTCGGCCATTTCTTCTCGGGTCGCCTGCAGGATGGCCGCACGCGATTCTTCGCTACTGCGTTGGCTCTTTTTGCGTTTGGATTTCTTCTCGGTCATCTCTTCGCTGTCACTCTAATTGCTACAGATTCCGTTAACACGGAACGATCCGTTTGTCTTTTGCCACTTGCATCGGGCATGCCAGTGTTTCAAGACGCGTTCGACAGGAGATATCAATATGAGAACGATTCCCGAGCTCCTTGAGGGGTATAAGGCATTTCGAACTGGCGCATTCGCCGAAAAAGCTGAGCTTTATCATGAGCTTGGAAAGGGTCAGGATCCGGATATCATGATCGTCGGTTGTGCGGATAGCCGCGCCGAACCGGCGGAAATATTCAATGCCGCTCCGGGTCAGTTGTTCATTGTTCGCAACGTTGCCAATCTTGTTCCTCCATATGAGGAAACCGATGGATTGCACGGGGTCAGTGCGGCGCTGGAATTCGCGGTCACAGCGCTCAAGGTCAAGCATATCGTGGTGATGGGGCACGGCGGCTGCGGCGGTGTATCGGCGAGTCTGTCGGCGGCTGAAGACAAACCGGTTGGCCGGTTTATTGCGCCCTGGGTTCAGTTGCTAGACGCAACGCGTGACGAGGTTTTGAAGAGCGGTGTGGAGGACAAACAGACCGCGCTGGAACATGCGGGCGTGACATGTTCTTTGAACAATCTGATGACCTTCCCATTTGTACAGGACGCGGTTCAGAACGGCGAGCTTGAGTTACACGGCGCCTGGTTCGCGATTGGACTTGGCGAACTGCACTGGCGCGATGAGCAGACGAAACAGTTTCGAAAAGTATAGGCGTTCTGGCGATTGATTGAGCTCAGGATTTACCGCGTTCCACCGATTGGGCGATAAGTTCGCGAGCCTTTTCCACACCGGACCAGCCTTCGACCTGGCTCCATTTACCTTGCTCGAGGTCTTTGTAATGGGTGAAAAAGTGGGTGATTTTCTGGACCAGAATGTCCGGCAGATCATGATAGGTCGCGATCTTGTCGTAATATGACGTAAGTTTCGGATGCGGCACCGCGAGGATTTTTTCATCCGGACCTTTATCATCGGTCATCATCAGCACGCCGACCGGGCGAGCGCGGACAACACTGCCTGGAACCAGCGGACGATTTCCAACGACCATGACGTCAATCGGATCGCCATCCAGGCTCAATGTGTGCGGCACAAACCCATAATTACAGGGATAGCGCATTTCCGTATAGAGATAGCGATCGACGAACATTGCGCCGGACGCTTTATCAATTTCGTATTTGATCGGGTCGCCGCCGAGAGGGACCTCGACAATCACATTTAGGTCATCTGGAGGGTTCTGGCCCGAGATGATTTTTGATACGTCCATGGGAGGAAGCCTTTTATGATAGGGTTTTCGTGCTGCCCCGTGCAGGATCGCGGCCAAACCGTCAAGCAGACATTTCGCCTTGGCCAATGCCAAGGGTGGTGCTTTAGTCGGAACAGATTTTGGTGGCGTGAGTAGTGAGATGAAAACATTCAAGAAGCTGGCATTTATAACCATTTCGGTCGGGTTGGTCGCAGTGCCTGCAATGGCACAAGACCTGCGCTCCGCTTCGGAAGGCGTCGTCGCCTGTCAGAGCATTGAGGAGGCGACGGCCCGCCTCACCTGCTTTGAGACCGCAGCGCAGGCGCTCTCAACCGCTTTGGCCGCACCCGTGCCTGAGATCGCCCTCGCACCAGCACCGATTGCCTCGGTAGAGACAGGTGGGGTGGCTGCGCCGTCACAAACAACATCGACCGACACACAACAGGCGACCAGCGCGGCGGCTCCGATCCAGCAAGCGTCAACTGAGGCAACCGAAGCCCCGAGCAATGGATCGCTGTTACCGTCATGGATACCACGGGTCAGCTTTGGTAGCGGCAAGGACGCTGAAAAAGAACCCGACGAGTTTTCGACACAGCTCACGCGAATTCAGCGAAACAATCTCGGGCGTCACTTCTTCACGACCTCCGAGGGCCATGTCTGGCGACAGATCGGGATTGAAAAGATCAAAGCGCCGAAATCGCTGCCAGCTGATGTCATCCTGTATCAGAATGTGCTCGGCGGAATTCGGATCAAGATTATCGAGACGGACCGTGCCTATCCGGTGGCGCGTATTGAATAGTCCAGGCTACGCTTGCAAAGCGTAGTTGAAACTCACAGAAATCCGCGGCTCTTCGGATCGGCTCGCCATCACTTCGTGGCGCAGCCAACTTTCCCACATCAGGATGTCGCCAACCTTGGGTGAAATATAGTGGAACCGCTGCACCGCCTGCGGTGCATTCTGTTCTTGTGGCGGTGCTGCCATTAGCATTGGCAGTCTGGGGTCCTCGAACTTGATACGACCAGCGCCGTTGGGAACCGCAATATAGCAAGTCCCCGAAATCACGCTGTTGGGATGAATGTGTCCGCTATGGTGGCCGCCTTCACCCAGGACGTTCACCCATAGGCTGTCGCATGTCAGGCGCGCGGTTCCAAGATCCCAGTGCAATTGCTCCACGAATGCCATCGCATGTTGATCAAGGATCGTCACGAGGTCAGAAAAAGCAGGTGCACGGTCGGGTAGATCATCCAGCGACGCATATGACGTATAGCCCGGATAACCCTGGTGCTCGCACCAGTCATGACCGGCCTGGTCGCCTTGTTCAATCATCCAGCAGGCGCTTTCAAGCTCCGCGACCAGATCGTGATCATCAATCTGATCATGTTGAAGCAAAGTTGGAAACAGCGCGGTTGTGGACATGCCTTCCTCATACAGGGGCTTTGTCATCAAGCAACTGCATTGATCGGCGGAGCCCCTCACGCATTCTTTACCGTCAGGGACAGAAATCCCTTTGCGAGAACGGAATTCGCATGTATTGAATATTATACAAATCATTCAGACATAAGAGGTGTGCGATGTCCGAAACGAAACTCGTCGTCAACGGAGAGGAACAGTCCGTGCAGGTCGATCCAAGCACACCGCTGCTTTGGGTCTTGCGTGAACAATTGAAGATGCACGGCACCAAGTTTGGATGCGGGATTGCGCAATGCGGTGCTTGTACGGTGCACGTCGATGGTGTGCCCGTGCGCTCCTGCTCGACACCTGTCGGCGCCGTCGATGGGGCAGCGATCACAACGATCGAGGGCGTTGCCTCAGAAGACGGCACGCGCCACGCGGTACAAGCGGCCTGGATTGAACACCAGGTGCCGCAATGCGGTTATTGCCAGTCGGGACAGATCAT
>SPJK01026723.1_pt1 | contig 11561 bp, 9 predicted proteins | sample 3741771 | NCBI WGS metagenome assembly SPJK01 (sample SAMN10925997, study PRJNA522277) | cold seep metagenome | isolation source: Elba SIP-enriched marine methane seep metagenome, extraction at timepoint T2 | place: Italy: coast of Elba, Mediterranean Sea
CAAACTTGCGATGCTGACTCTGAAACGGAGTGGAGAATGCGCTGGTGCCGCAATCAGTGAGCTAGATCAGGACAACTGCATATGGAGCATTCCCGCATCCAGGATGAAGGGAAAACGACCCGAAGCCGTACCCCTTTCCAGGCTTGCACTTGAACAGCTTGATATGGCCGTATCTTCACCTCTTCGACCAGCAAGCGAGGAGTCTCCTATTTATTTTTTCCCATCGCTTCGTGATCACAAGAAATCGATCCTACAACCCTCGCTCTCGAAGGCGTTCGCACGCGCAAAGGTGGTTGCGGGACTGGAAGACCACCCCGGCACGTTGCACAGATTCAGGCATACGGGCGCAACCCTGCTCGCTGCATCAGGCGTCTCACCGTATGTCGTACAAGCACTTCTTTCCCACTCGCCGTCTTCATCGGGCGTGGCCGCGGTGTCGGCGAGATACAATGCGTATGACTTGTTAAGTGAGCGCCGCGCTGCGCTAGAGACGTACGCTGGGTGGATCGAACAGGCGCTGTCGGGCCGAAAAATTCCGTCAAATGTGGTCAGCTTAAAGACTTAAACACTGGCGCAACATCCTTTAGCCCCTCCACCAAAGCTGCGTACTGGGTACGAACATTCTCGGCGTCGGAATGATACGCCATGATCAGGCGCTTAACAGCGGTGTCGGCCTCCTGAAGACCGGTCGCGGTCAATTTTTTGTCGAGCTCACGAACGTACCGAAAACGAATACGTGCTGTACTCAACAGAAGATACGCAAGTCCCCACTTCTGCAAAAGGTCACTGGCGCGATCCAAACGCGAGAACGTGCGCTTCGCCGACAACGTATCCGGGTTTGGGTGATCTTTCATCGCAGTTTGCGCCGCTTCAGCGAAGGATTCCATTACGGTCGAATACAACTCTTCATCGCCGGGCTCTGGCGGCTTAAAAAAGTTCATCTCTGACATCCGGAAGAAGTCTTTATCTTCAAACTCGATGTCGGTGTCCTGAACAATTTGCTCCATTACAGCGCTCTGAAACGCGGCAATATCTTCCACGTCGCTCAAATCGATTTTGGGCATGTCCGATGGATATGGAATATCGCCGATGTGCCCACTGATCTCGTCAATCAACATTCGTCGATACTCTTCAAACTGGCTGTAGAGTTCGTTCGGCTCTCTCTGTACATCTTTCCCATCCAGAAAATCGACATCCTCCCCCATCGCCAGGGTGTACGCGATGCGTCCGTGGACTTCGCTACCCAGAGAACGATTCCACTTATCCTTTGCCGCATCCAACGCAGCCTTTTCACTTGGGGTGATCAGTACAGTGATCTGCACTGTTCTCGACTCGGTCTCTTTCGTCATCTCGCATCCGATCTCTTGAATCCGTTCGCCACTATCAGCATGCCTTGCTTGAAACAAGCCAAACCAACTTGAAACGATGAAGCACAGACCACATTGGTTGTCAACAAATCAAACCAATGTGGTTCAGGTTGACACAACCAATGTGGTTCTGTACGGGTGACCTTATGAGAAACGAATGAGGCATCTCAAATGACTGAAATACGCGGCATCAACATGAGCAAAGACGCCCTTCGCATTGGGCAAGTTGTCGACCTGCTTCCCTTCAGCCGGACGACTTTCTATCGCATGCGCGAGGCCGGGCAGTTCCCGAAACCCTTTAAAATCAGAGGCATTGAGTTCTGGCTGCGCGACGACATCGAGCAATGGAAAGTCGAGATTCTCGAAGCCCGCAATGACCGCGCCGCCTAGAATGAAAAACCCTCGACGAGCTGCCAGTGCGAGGCGCTCAGCCGAGGGAAAAGGGGAAGGCGCTCACAAGTCGCTGACCCTTAATTCTGTCCTTTTACGAGCAGCAGGACGAGGAAATGAATACACGAGCACTCCAAGAAGTTCAAGCTGAATTATATCATAGTGATACTCACCGAAAGCGTCATCGCGCACGACTGATCATCGCACGGCAGGCCATTCGACAGCCCGATTCTGCCGCACCTCACGCTCTCAAGCCTCTTTCAGTTCCAGCGTTTCTCGTTTCAAGCCGCTCCAAGCGTGGCGATGTTCGCTCCGTTGTCATGTTCAATGCAAACGCCGCCGTGATGCTCGCTCGACGGTCACGTGGTCAGCCATTCAGCATTCTCACCAAGATCAAAACTGAAAACAAATGGCAGAAGCACGCCGGATCACTGCAAGGGGGTCCGCTCCACCGCTCCATCAACACCGCTCAAGAATTTTTGCTTCGGCATGGTTCGGCTTGGAAGACTGGCGAGCGAGGCTTTCGCTTTCCGACAAAACGAACCCTTCAGATCCTCGATTACTTCGACATTGCAACGCCGCGGGTATGCAGCGCGGACACAGTAAGCGCGTTGATCCACGCCTATCACTTCGGCCGCACGTTCGACGCGATGTATCAGTCAAGGCCCTGGATCAACGGCTTCGAGGCAAGGGAGGTCAGCTTCAAGGAGCTGCAGAACTCCCAATGAGCAAAGTCATCTACCCGGCCCAGTTTCAGCTATCCTCGAATGACGATGGTATTTGGACCGTCGGCGATGTAGTTTCTGTCGCCGGAAGGTTTTACCTGGCCACCTCGAAAATGTGGATCAATGAACGCTGCGCCGGTTACGCTCGCGAGTACGTCGACATCTTCCATGAAGTATCCGTCGAATACCTCGGAACCAACCCTGAATTGCTGCGCACGGCATGGAACACTCGTTTCCCACACGACCAGTTCAGTGAGTCGAATCTTCCACCCTGTCGATTCTGCGAAGTACCACCTGACCCACACCATCTGCAGCGCCGGACTGTTCTGCGCGATTGGCTCAATCTGACCGAAACCCTGATCTACGAGGGGGCAGCATGATGAGTGCGTTGCGACGACCACCTCACGATCAGCATGCTGCAGGCATGATTTCCTTGCCTGACACACACGCAATGAGCTTGCCCGACGCAGCGGCCGCATGGGCCCGCCTGGGGCTTCGCATCTGTTACGAAAATGAAGACGGAGAGCGCCCTGCCGGGAACTGGAAGTACCTGGACCGTGACAAAACCGTACTCAAGGAGCCTGATACGCCAGAACGAGCACGTTTTCTCGCCTCCAAGTATGACATTAAGCGGCTCTGCGTGGAGCCCGCAACGAATATGGTCGTGCTGGATATTGATCATAGGCCCGCGAAGGGTTGGTGCGCCGTCGCGATTGGCAAAGAGCTGCGCTATACGTTTAGCCTGCCACCCTGCCCGATCGTGAAGACACCATCTGGAGGGTATCACCTTTGGCTGCAGCTTCCCGACGGTTTCAAGGCGCGTAACTGGACCAGCGCTCACGGGAAGTTTCCTGTCGAAGGTGTTGATGTTCGCACATTTGGAGGGCTTGCGACCGTTCCGCCAAGCACACGGCACGAAACAGAGTACAAGCCAGGTGGCGCCTATGAATGGATTGGGCCTTGCCGGACAATTCCAATGGTAACGCCGTCGCTTGTTGAGGCCCTGACACCACCCCAGCCGCCTGAAATCCCAACGTACGAACGTCGGCCATATACGGGCGAGATCCACCCATGGATTGCAACGATGCTGAACGCGCAGCTCCAAGAGGTGGCAACCTGCGGAACAGGCGGTCGCAACGCGCAGCTGTTTAAGTCCGGGGCCCGCATTGCTTCCTTCGTCGCCGGAGGCGAGCTACCCGACGGCGCATCACGCGCGGCGCTCTACAACGCAGCCAATGCCTGCGGCCTAGTCAAAGAAGATGGCAGCCGGGCCGTCCTCGCAACTATTCAAAGTGCATTTGCGGCGGGCTTGCAGCAGCCCCGTAATCGACCCGAGGGGCAAGAATGAGCAACGACATAGAATACACATCCCCGCCAAGCGCGGAGATCGTACAGTTGGCCGAAGCGCTGAAGGACGCAGGAAACGCGTCACAAGTGGCGCCTACTATCGTGGAGCCTAGTCCTTATGAATGGGTAGAGCTCGAAGACATTCCTCCTCGTCCATGGATCTACGGCCAGGACTATTGTCGTGGCGTGATGACGCTCACGATCGCCCCAGGCGGATTGGGGAAGTCTACGCTTTGCCTCACGGAAGCCATCGCTATGGCCGCGGGACGCAATCTCGTCGCACCGAGCATGGATGTGGAGCGTCTTCGAGCATGGTACTTTAACCTGGAAGACCCTAAGCAAGAGCTTCAAAGAAAAGTCGCTGCCGCTTGTCGCCAACACGGCCTGAGCAAGGAAGACATAGGAGATAACCTGTTCGTTGATTCAGGTCTGGACACTCCGCTGGTCACCGCGACCGAATCCGAAGCAGGCATCATCGTCGAGCCTGTCTTCGAAAACATCGCCAAAGCCGTAAAAGCACGAAACCTGGACATCGTGATCATTGATCCATTCGTCAGCAGTCATGGCCTGAGCGAAAACGACAATACCAAGATCGACCGCGTCGCCAAGCGCTGGGCGAAACTCGCGAACGACTGCAATATCTCTGTGTCTCTGGTTCACCACACACGCAAGAACAATGGTGCAGGTGCCACTGACACCGAGAGCGCGCGAGGTGCGAAAGCGCTCACCGATGCGGCGCGAGTGGTTCGGGTGCTGAATCAGATGACGAAGGAAGAGGCCGAACAAGCAGAGCTTGAGATCGGTCAGCATCGCCAATTCTTTCGCTTGAACCGCGACAAGGCTAACCTGGCGCCAGCCGAATTTGAGCGGCAATGGATGCAAATCGTCAGCGTGTTTCCAGAAGGCAAGGAAGACGACCCACATGCGAGCATCGGCGCGGTAAGGCGTTGGGAATACCCATCAGTATATGAAGGCGTGACGGTGGAGCACCTTCGTCAGTTTCAGCGCGCCATCGATGGCAAGAACCCAGGAGCCAACCCTCGGGCTGCGGACTGGGCCGGTCATACGCTGGCGTCAATCTGCGGCATGAGCCCGGATGACAAGAGCGACCGCAAGAAGCTTGTCGCCATGATGGCCGGGTATGAGCGCAGCGGAGCCATTCGTAGGGTCCAGGCTGATCACCCCAATCGGAGCGGCACACGGCCCGTTTTCGAGGTGGCAGAATGGTCCGAAATCGGATGAAAATCTGGCCGAAATCGACTTCCAAATTTTGACCCCACTTCCAAACGACTTCCAGTCACTTCCAGCGACCTCCAAACACCGGCCTAGCTCTACCGCCAACAGTCCATATTTTATTACAGATCACGGGGCGTGGAAGTCGCGATTTCTGACTTCCATTTACTTCCAACGACTTCCAGAAAATGGACCGATTTGGAAGTCTGGAAGTCCTTTTATAGGACTTCCGAGACTTCCAGAGTTCCATTCCAGGCGTGCAACTTGCTGCTGCGTGGCCAAGGATGATCCGTTTTTCCATGACCGGCGATTGGCTTCCCGTTAATTCCCGTATTTGCGGGAACGCGGATCGATGCGGCATTCGTCCGCGTACCGGCTTTGAAAAGTTTGATTGTTTTTCAAAACCACTCGGGATGAGGTTGATAACTTGATTATCAATCAAGTTCTATCAACGCAGATCTGCGTTGCATCGCCTTAGGGTTATCTAAGGGTGATGCACCCCCGCCAGAATCTATCAGGAGGCCCACCAGCGCGGTCTCATGAAAATCCGCTACGGACCGCGCAATTTCCTGAAAGACTCGCCAGCGGCGAAATTTGAGGGGTTAGCGTGGAAACTGGGTGCGCAGTCTGATGGTTGGCGCTCCAGAGGTGTCTCGAGCCAATCTAAAGCAATCTATTTTGGATAATTCACGCGATTATCGCTTTAACGGTCGGCGAGAATATTCTCACGCATTCGAGCTTTGAGACGTGGCGACAATTATGAAAATCAACCTGCGAACAAAGCGAGAAACTTATAAGGATTGATCGAGAGGTCGAGTCATGTAAGCCGGAGACGGTGTGCGATTTAAGTCCGCTCGATCAACCACAAAACCGTGCTGGCAGTTGGTGGTCCGTGGGGCGCTTAGTCGGGAAGCCGCAACAAACGCTCGGCTTCGGCCATGGCGCTTGCCTCATCACCAAACTTACTTTCTGGATCCGGCAGGCTCTTCACCGCGTATTCAACCTCTTCTTCAGGATCGAACTTGACCGTGAACCTGCGAAGGATGAAAACGCCCGGCTCAACCTCTTCGACCTCGATGAATCTGGATTTGTCGGGCGAGGAAATACGAGTTGCTTCTGTCATGTCACTGGCCTGTTATTGTCTTAGGTTCAATCACTTCGTTAGTAGACGCATCGCGGAATGCATGCGTCTCTATTTGGGTCCCATCTTTGGCTTTAAAAGAATCTGAGCTCACTTTTTGAATATTGGAAGCTTCTAACCCATTTTCAGATGCGATCCGCTCGGCTGCCTTAGCTGGTTGACTTATTACAGTGCCCCCTCCTTCGGAAAGTTGGCTGAGTTGAGATTCCGACGCTAACTGTTTTTGTAGTTTAACTCCACTTTTTGCGGAGTTCGCGATCACAGCGACCGCCTCCAGCTTCTTCATGGGATTCAACGCACCAACGACGGCAATTCCCACGGCTTCGACATGGGTGCTGCCAGATTCTCTCGCGTCGGCAAAGTCCACACCCACTCCTAGCGGCGTGAATGCGGCAATTGCCCTGCCACCTGCCGCAGCAACTGGATGAGGTTGGGCCGCATTCATTTGCCTTACCGCTTGCTGCTTATCTGCAGTAGTTACCGCAGGTCTACTGCATGGCGACGGACAAAATTGAGCTTGGCGCCCATCAGGATCGGTAAAGTTTACCGGATCGTTGTGCACATAAGCATACAAGTTCATCTGATCCTGATACCCAATCGGATCGGTGCTCAGAAACCGCCCGATCACGGGATCATAATACCGCGCCTGCATATAGGTGAGCCCTGAAGCCTGATCCTGTACATGGCCGGTATAGCCAATGTCATGTCGATTGAGGGGGTGGTTCTGCCGCTTCTCGCCGAATGGCGTGAAATTCTCCCAGAACAGGATTGTCGCATTCGCATCGGTTGCGACGATGGGCGAGCCCTGATGGTCATTATAGACATAGTTCGGCGCCCCATTCTTGAGGCGAACATTCACGCCCCCGCCGGACAGATAGCTGGTCTGGACATTGTCGGTGACCTCATCTGCATAGATTGGCGTGCCAGTCAGCGCTGAATAGACCCAATAGGTCGTCTTGCCATTCTGAACCGATTTCACCCGCTTGAGATTGCCGTCATAGGTATAGGCGTTGGAGACCCCCGTACCGACCATAGCAATGGGCTGGCTCGCCCAGTCATAGGTGATCGTGTTGGGGCCATTGTCCGTGACATTGCCAAGCGAGTCGTATGTGTAGGACTGCCAAACATTGGTTCCGGCTGTGTCCTTGGACTGTGCGACGCGATTGGTCAGGGCGTCGTATTGAACGTCAACTACGCGAGTGCCGTGGACTTTTTGCCTTATGTTGTCCAGTCCATCATATTGGAACGTGCCTGTTCCCCACGGTCCGTTCGCAGAGAGGAGCCGGCCACGCGCATCGTAGCTAAACGTCTTGTCAAAGACGGAGTTTCGCCGGTCATCGTCAACGATTATTTTTCCGCGCGCATCGTACGTGTAGCGCTTGTGAACATAAACGCCGCCGGGGCCGCCATTGGCGATGATTTCATAAGGCTGCAACCGCGCCGTCAGGCTTTGCGTGAATGATTTACCGTTGCCTTGCGTGGATGATGCGACAGTGCCATTTGCGTGATAGGTGACACCCGAAACGTAATTGGTTGTACCCTTCCGAATCACAGTGGAATCACCGAATCCGTTGGGAACAAACTGGATAGTATCCCCACTCGGCAGCTTTCTCTGATGGTTTTGTCCCGTCGTGTTGTACCAATGGTTGACGGTGTATTGTCGGCCATCGATACTGAGCGTCTCCCCATTCAGTGCGTCGTAAATGTTGTAGGTATAAGTCCAATTCACCCCGCCGCGATTGACCGTTTTCAGATTGCCGTTGTCGTCATACGTCTTGAGAATATCGGCAGTCCCCGTCGGGAAATTGATTAGCGTCTGACGACCCATCTGGTCATAGGTGAAAGCAGTCCGGATCGTACTGGATGGCGTCGCACAGCTCGAACCGGCCGTCTCTCCGCGAGACGAAGAGGTCACCTGGTCCGCATTATCATAAGCAAACAATTCGTCGCCAAACTCCGGCGCACGATGGCGGCAAAGGCGGAACCGGCCGTCATACCAAAACTTGCGGTTTACATTGACCGAATAGCCGTACAGGCCGCTGGATTGATTGAGATTGGTGATATTGCCATGGATGTCACGCGTCATTGTTGTTGTTGTGCCGGTGGCATCGACGACAGTCATGGCTTCGTCCGTCGCCGGGGCGCCGAACGCGCGATAAGTCGTCGTGGTCTGCGCTCCAATTGGGTCGGTGACGCGGATGCGGTTATTGGACAAATAGGCGGTGGTTGTCGTGGCATTCGGTGATACCGTCTCAGCCGTTTGCGTCACTCGTCCAAGTGCGTCGTAGAATGTGTTCGTTCCCGCGCTTGGGCTGGCCGAGTGCGATGGAAACGATGTGAATGTGGGTCGGCTCAGTGCATCATAAGTCGTTTTGACATATCGAGCTGAGGAGTGACCGGTGAGGTCTTCACTTTTGCTCAGAGTGACGCGATGCAATCCATCCATGGTCATCACCGACCGCGAATTGCCGCGCGTGACGGTCTGTGTCAGCCCGCTGCCCAGTCCCGAATACGCAATGCTCGTGTCGGCCCAGCTTCCGGGACGATTAATATTGGTCAGCCAACCGACGGAATTATGCGAATAGCCAGTCGCCATACCGCGCGGATTGGTAAAGCTCGTCACCCAGCCATTATTGTCCACCACCTGAGACGCGGTATTGGAGTCCGGCAATGTGATGCTTTGCGCGATGCCGCGCTTATAGTTTGCGTAAGACGTCGTGCGATTAAGCGCATCCTTGGAGGTCGCGAGCGTGCCATCGGAATTGTATGTATAGGTCGCGTCAGCAAAACTTGAGCCCATCGTCTTGGTGGTCAGGCGCTTGCCGGTTGAACTATTATAAGTGTGGCGTTCGAACTCTTTTCCATTGCGCGTCACCGTGTTCGGAAGCGCGAGAATCCATGGCGTCGTATAGTTGTAATAGGTATAATTGGTCGTTCGCGTACCATGTGGCTGCGAACTGTAGGCAGACATGGATTTGGGCTGATTGTACGCGAAATCCGATGCGGCAGGATTGGTCTGGAACGTATAGTCGGTCGTGTAAGTCACGCCGTCCTGGATCGTCTCTGTCTGCGTCTGATAGATGCGCCGGACTTTCGAGCTGTTGGTAATGGCACCAAAGTGGCGCCCTTCCAGTTCGATCCCGACAATATTGCCCGCCAGATATTGATTGTTGACGGTCCGGATCGGCGTGCTGGTTCCAGATGGTATCACCTCTGTCTTCGTGATCGTGCCTTCAAGGTTGCTGAAGCGACGATTGACGTAGAATACGGTCTCGTGACCCAGCGGGTCCGTGATCGTCCGTTTTTTGGTGTCGGGCAGCTGAGGGCTGGTATCGGTATATGTGCCGTAATCCTCTTCGTAATCGCGGTCCCAAACATAGGTCCCTCCGCCGGGCACAACCATGGTCTTTTTCGTGACCGCGAAGGAATAGAATCCGGTCGCGCTGGTTCTCGCCGGGGCGACGCCAATGAAACAAGCTTCAATTCCTGGATCATTCGTGCCGGCATCGGCCTGAACAATCTGCATATGCGTGCGACCATTGCGGATGACGGTGAAATCAAAGGTCACCGTGGTTCCGCTCGGATGGGTGAAGGTCGCCTGCGGAAGCGTGGTGCTGCCGTGATAGGCACAAATCGAGGTCACCCAGGGATCAAGTGCGAACGTGTCGGCATCGATCGACCAGCTGCGGCCATCCGGCAGCCCGACCTGGGTGAGACTGCCACTGCCATTATAGGTGTAGGACCAGGTCCGGCCATTGGCCGTGACCGATGAGATGCGGTTGCTGGAGTAGCCAAACGTGATCTGTCGACCGTCATTGGCGTGGATCTTGTTCAACCGGCCGCTCACATAGTCATACTTGACCCAGTTATTGTGAACGTCCCGCACTTCGGTGACATAAAGCACTTCCTCATGGATCGGGTAGTCGTCGACGGCGGTCGCGGGGAAATGCCGCTCATAATAGGTCTTGATGTACTCAAATTTGTAAGTGTCACCGTTTGGCGCCGTCGCCTCGATGCCATCGCCGCCATTCACGCTCGATGAGAAACATTTGATGATCCAGTTGTTCTTGGTGACCATGCGCGCGCCGGTCCCTGAAAACTCTGCGCTGCCGCCGCTATTTAGCATCTGGGAAACGACCCCGGGATTGCGACCGGGCACGTTTAGAGAAAACCCGCTGAACCAGGACTCTGGCTGGATCGTATGTACGCCACCGCTGCCTGAGACCGTGATGGGGCTGGGATACAGCGAGCCTGTGCAGCGGTTGGAGTTTGCACCGGTGAGCGGCAGGTAATGGCGTGAAATGTATGGGACGTTTGGCACCCAGTCGCCAAGCCATCCGCCCTTGAATCCATCGCGTGATCTCGTTCGCCCGAACGCCACGGGTAATGCGCTATTGCCAGGTATGGAGACGTCCATCTGCGTGAGTGACAGAGCTCCTGTATCGATGTCGGTATGATCGCCGACGAGATCATCGCCCAGCACATCCAGTTCGTAGGAATTATATTGAGACTGCAAATCGCCAAGGTGTGGGAACATGGTTCCACCGCCTCCGCCGCCAATGCCTCCCCCACCGCCGAACTGGGCGTGAACAGCGAAATTCAGGCAAAGCGACAGGGTTAGCGCGGATAGCGCTTTCGAAAAGAAAGTCATGTAATAATCTTCCCACTTCAGATCATATTGCTTCAATCGCAACTTAACTTGAAAACAAAATCAAGCCTTCAAGAAATTTAATTTTTGAGGACTTGTTCTTCGGAAGATTTTGAGTCTAGAAAAGGCGCTTGTGCATTGCAATTCAATCAATGTATCGTGTTGTACGTTTGATATTTTATCTGGGGACACAGATGAATACTGTAAAGCTTTTCGCGCTGTCTCTGGCGTTTTCCCTGACCCCTGCCATCGCCAGCGCTGCTCCGAACCTGGGCCCGCATCAGGGGAAGAAAATCCTGCACTTCTCCAAGGACAAGCAAAAATCGTGGAAAGTCTGCAACCAAAATGCAGAGCAACCGGTGCTTCGCGTCTATGTCGGACGAAATGCGAGGATGACAGAAATCCGATACGGTGAATGTAAGGAGTTCAAGTCGAAAGAGATTTCGATTGATCCTCCAAAGCAGAGCGCATCTAATTAGTGAGCGTGATCATCCGGAAAGCGGAGAGATAGGGGTGGGCCGTGTTAGTCCCCCCCCCCCTTGCAGTGGTCTTGGATTGCCTTAGTGGGTGCGTCCAAACCAAGGGCGCCTGCACCCTCGCACGCGCAGGCGCTGTCGAAAATTCAATATGCTGCTTAACCCTCAGTCTCTTCGCCCTTTTCTAAGGGCTCCAAAAATTCAGTTGCACCGTTATCGGCACGGCTAACGTCG
>SPJK01068714.1_pt1 | contig 11560 bp, 11 predicted proteins | sample 3741771 | NCBI WGS metagenome assembly SPJK01 (sample SAMN10925997, study PRJNA522277) | cold seep metagenome | isolation source: Elba SIP-enriched marine methane seep metagenome, extraction at timepoint T2 | place: Italy: coast of Elba, Mediterranean Sea
CGTCTTGCCGGCCAGTAGCTCATAGAGCACCACTCCCAAGGCATAGACATCGACCGATGGAGTGATCACGCCTCCCTCAGCTTGCTCAGGTGCCAAATAAAGGGGGGTACCGACGGCAAAACCGGCTCGGGTCAGGCGGCTTTCCGCTTCGGGACCAATATCCAAGGCTAGGCCGAAATCGATGATGCGCACCGAGTCATCTAAACCCACCAGCACATTGCTGGGCTTCAGGTCGCGATGGATGATGCCCACTTGGTGCAGCGCGCCCACCCCTAGGCCCATCTGATAGATGATCCACAGGGCTCGCGCTTCATCCATAGGCCCATGGTCGATGAGGATTTGTGCCAAAGTATGTCCTTCGGCCAGGTTCATGACCACAAATGGCCGACCGTCGTTGCACTGGCCCAGCTCCAAGACATCGATGAGATTGGGATGCCCAACGCGCTGAGCCAATTGCGCCTCTCGGCGCAGGCGGCGGACCGAAATCGGGTCCTCGGCCATGGCTTCGGACAATAGTTTGAGGGCCACCTGCTTGCGGTCGGCAATCCTCATCGCCCGAAAGACCTCGCCGCTGGTACCCTCGCCCAGCTTTTCGATCAACTGATAGCCGGCAACCGCGCCCGCCACCGTGGCATCTTCAGCATCTCCCCAGCTAGCCCCACCGTAGCTCACAACTATCACTTCGGCGCAAAATCAGGCGAGTTGACGGGCCCTGGGAGCGGTTCCAGATAGTTAAACTAAAGAGTTGTAGATACTTCCCCGAAAGAAAAGGCTACAACTGTCTCATTTTCGCCCGAGAGGACCTTGGAAACTCTAGTTTGCGCAAAGAATACCGATAGTAGGCACCACGTGCATCTTTTTGCGCGGTGAGCCGCAATGACTGAACTATCGCTGGATCCGCTCTCGGATGAAGAGCCACAAAGCCCCGAGGGGCTGCAGGAAATGCCCGACGCCGCCGCCTCATTGGCGCCGCCGGAGCAATATACTCAAGAGCTAATTCTTGGAGCACTAGCCAGCATGGACCTCAGCTCAGCAGAGGACGAAGCGGAGGGCCAACCCTTCGACCTTTCTTTTGATCAGGCTTTTGAGCAGCCCAGTTTCGCTGAAGACCTCTCTTTGCCCGAGCCTGACTTCAGCCGCTTTGCGCCAGAAACTATCCAGGAGTCCTTAGAAACTCCCCCTAAGGACCCCGCGGAGGAGGAGCATTGCCTAGGAGAGTTTTCCTTGGGCGAGTCCGACTATCTAGGAGATAGTCTAGAACCCATCTCAGAGCAGGATGAAGACGATGGCACGGAAAGCCACGAACCTCTTTTGCCTCAAGATACTGCGGCCTTTCCTCGGCGAATAGCCTTTGCTCGCTATAGTTTCGAAGACAATTTGGTAGAAGCAACTATCCACTGTACTCAAAACGGCCTACCCACCATCGCTTCGGTAGCCAACGGCTCTCTCTCTGGCTTCTATGTGGCTACCAAGAGTCCCTTCAAACTTAACAGTAAACTATTGGTAGAGCTTAGTATGATGGGTTGCTACCAACAGACCTTCGACGCTGAGGTCGTACGGGTAGATAACGACGGAATGGCCATCCATCTATTGGCCGATGATAATACTTGGCGCTTTCGCTCGGCTTTCCTCGACCTCGCTACAGAGCGTACCAATCTGCCTCCCTCGATAGATTTACGCCTCAAGGAACCCCACAAACAGCCGGTAGAACCCAAAGAAAACCTCAAGGACCTCGGCCCTTTGTGGCAACTATGGCAAAGCGCCCAAGACAGCCGCGAAGATGAGATTCACCAAGAGTTTATTCACGCCGCCATGCAGCGACAGCGCTTGGAGTTTGCTCTGGAGCGCTATCGTGAACTGGCTGAAAAAGAAGACGGGCAGGAACTATCAGAAACCTATTTAGGCCAAATAGGGACTATTTTGAGCTTCTACGGTTTGGCCGCCAGCGAGCGTAATACCGCCAATCAAACCAACTATAAGAAAGCTTGGGCGCTCTTTGGCATAGTTTTCACCTTTGCCGGTTTGGTATTTATGGGAAAGTTTATGGGGGATCGAGCCAACGAGGCGATGGCGGCACAAAAAGCACCGTTTGAACAGCCAGCTTCAAGCTCTGAAACTATCCAGGCGAGCCCAGAAAATAGTTCTACTGGGTTTAGCCCCGCAAAGCGGTAGTCAAGAGGCTCTGCAGATTACCAAACTGCCGTTGGTAGTCTTCCATACCGGCACGCACCACTTCGTGGGCCTGCTCCCAGCCGTAGACCTCAGCAATTTCGATAGTGTTGCGGCGCTGATTGGGACCGAGCTTATAGGTCAAAAAGTAGTGCTTGAGACGATCGATTAGAGCGGGAGGACAGTCGCTGATGTCCTTCATATCGCCGTAGGCAGCGTCGCCTTCGAGCACAGCGATGATCTTGTCGTCTGCCTCTTCGTTGTCCACCATGCGTAGGCCGCCGATGGGGCGAGCCTGGAGGATGATTTCGCCGTGATTGATGACTTTCTCGGTGAGCACGCAGACATCGACGGGGTCGCCGTCGCCAACGATCTCATCGCGACCAGTGGCGTCGCGGCAAAGCTGAGCCACGCGCTGGGCACTGTAGGTCTGGGGAACGAAACCATAGAGCGCCGGACAAACATTGGAGTAACGCTGCGGGCGGTCGAGCAGCATGTGCCCAGTGGTTTTGTCGATCTCGTACTTTACAGTATCGGTGGGAACCATCTCGATGAAGCAGGTGATCTTATCGGGTGCGTCAGCGCCAACACCCACACCGTGCCACGGATGCGCCTTAAATAAGGTTCCCATTAAGTTCCAAAGCAGATCTTGCGTTCCGTTACTCATCTTGTTCTTTCTGACGTTTCCGGCCACCCTAGGCTTCGGCCTAAGGGCCTAAGTATCAATCACCAGAGGCGCTCCCCGGTACAGGCAGCCTACGGTTAAGGCAATGAGATTGACGCCAAAGTTCACCGTCGCGCCATCCCTGCGATAGGAAGCTAGGGTTCTTAGGGGTTCTTTGCACCGTTTTCCCGTACTTTGCTCGGTATTAATGATTACGCAGCGCTCACAGGGTTTGGGCATGAACATGGAAAGCTCACCCAAAGTAAATTTTCCGAGTGACTCTTCTTGAAATGGCGAAAGCCCCTCCACCACCACATTGGGCCGAAAACGCTCCCATCCCACCGGATTATGCAGACGCCCGTTGAGGTCTGCCAACGAGGCCTGATTACCCATTAGCAAAGGATAGCCATCGGCAAAAGCTACCGGACCCTTCTGCCCAAATTTGTGTTTGATCCGAGGCGGCCCTGAGGCCACCTCGACCATATCCAGCCCGGGGTCCTCCAAAGCCCAGCGTACAAAGGCCCGGGCCGCCTCCCCCACTCGTCGGGCCCGAACCCGATGCTCCCAAACCTGAGTCCAAAGCTCGGCTCCCGAAGCCGGTGGCACTTTGAAACGAGTGCCCCGGGGGCCGAGTAGAAAAAGCTGAGAACCAACGATTTCGGTACCTAAAAGAGCCATTTGCGGGTGACTACGCTGACTGACGAAGCCGCCCTTGCGATCGATCAACATCCAGCGGCGGTCCATGGCCACCCCACGATGCCCCAGCTGCAAAGCGTCCACCGAGAGGCCTCGGGCCGACTTCAAAGGATAGATAAAGAGCTGCGAAATTCGCGCCTGCATACCTTCTGCTATGCCCGAAATTCGCGATTGGGCCTAAATTTAATGATTTCCGTAAGGCCTTACGGTATTTAAAGCGCAAGATGAATCAACGGGAGCATCAAGATCACTTAGAACAGCTAGGCGCGTTAGCTCTGGCTAGTCGCTTGCGTCGCCTCGCTGACCGTATGAGCGGCCAAGGAGCGAAGATCTATCAGGAGCACCAACTCGACTTTGAACCCCGCTGCTTCACCCTCTTTCATCTCTTGCTCCAGGAAGGGCCCCATTCGGTGGGAGACGCCGCCAAAAAACTCGGCCTTAGCCATGCGGCGGTGAGCCAGCAGGCCCGGGACCTGCAAAAGCGCGCTTGGTGCAGCTCTGAGAAGGATAAAAGGGATGAAAGGCGGCGTATTCTCCTGGTCAGTCCAGAGGCCGAGCTGCGCAGTCAGGCCTTGAAAAAAGCCTGGATGGATATCCGACAAACTATCAATACTTTGCTCGATGAAAGCGCGCCCGATCTTATGGGCGACCTCTCCCGCATCGAAGCGAGTCTAGACGAAGCCGATCTCACCGAACGCTGGCGCCAAATAAGTAAGCGACGCCAAAAAGAAGAAGTAGAGATCATCGACTTCAAACCCTCTTTGGCCAAACATTTCGACCGCCTCAATCGCCAATGGTTAGAAGCCGATTTCGAGCTTGAGCCTATAGATATCGAACTACTGAGCAAGCCCAAGAAGTATATCCTCGACCCCGGCGGAGAGATCTATTTTGCCCAACTCGAAGGCCAGGTCATCGGTACCTGCGCTCTACTCAAAGACAAAGACCGCATAGAGCTAGCCAAAATGGGCGTAGATCCCGACTTTCGCGGCAAACAAGCGGGCCGAAAACTATTAGACCACGCCCTAAAAAGAGCCCAAGAGCTGGGTTACCAAAGTATCTTTTTAGTCACCAACCAAAGCCTCACCCCGGCGGTGAACCTCTACCGCAAACTGGGCTTCAAAGTATTACATCAAGGACCGCATCCGAAATATAGACGAGGAGACTTGGTGATGGAGAAGGTATTTTAGGAGCGCGTTGCTCGACGCCGAACGTATATGTTAGCTCCTCCACAGGAACTATCATGCCTTCTTCCCTGCTCGCTACTCTCAAAGCTTCCTCCTCCGAGCACTCCAAAGCTGCCCAGAAGGCCCTTGGGGATTGGCTAGAGATAGTTCTAGGTAGAAACGATGCTCAAAAAGGGGCTGAAGATAGCCTATTGGTCGACGTCGGTGATGGACGCTGTCTCAAGATAGACCTGCAACCAGACAAGATTTGCTTTTGGGGCACCACCGACCCCGAAGAAGTCGAGGATGAGGAGCACGGGGGAATGGTGGACGTCCCCGGAGCTAATCTCGCTTTGGATGACTTGGTTTGGCAATTAGCCCAGCCTCTGGCCAAGGCGACCCGTTGGGGCCTACATACCGAGCGGGGAGTGGCGCCTTATTTGCCCGAAAAGAGCTGTCATCAGTGCCAAGCGGGCCTTTTTGATGATGAAGATATTTGTCCTTCCTGCAGCACGCCGGTTCCAGATACCTTTCCAGAACCTGCAAGCCGAGCAAACAAACTCTTTGTACCAGACTGCTCAAACTATTGGCCGAGGATGGTTTAAGACTACCGGAAACATCCATCAAGATAGATGCCCGCATCCAAAAACTCTTTCAAAATGGTATCGACAGTACCCCGGAACGTTTCAAAAACGAGCTTATAAAACTGGGTTTTGAGCTTCCTACCATCTCGGTGAAGCGCATGGCCGCTCTGACTCACTGGGCACGCTCGGGGGCCTCCCTAAAGAAGCTCGAACTCCTCCATTTACGCCCTCCCCGGCCTCAAGAAGCCGCTGAATTTCACCGGCAGGCTGGGCCAGATAGTTTATCTTTGCAGCTACTTGCCAAAAGAGCAGATATCGTCACCTGCACCGCCAGCTTCGCCCGCTTGATTTCTCCCCGCCACGGCTACGCGCTCCTCATCAGAAAGGTCGGCCATACTGTCTATCTTGAGGCTTATCGCCATAGTCTTCGCCACGCCGAGGACCGGATGGATATGCGAGAATGGGTCGAGGAAGTGGCCCGTGACTTACAAGTATCAACTCCGGGTTATTATGTCTTCGCGGGTGAGAAAATTCGCCGCGATTTTGAGCCTCTGCAATGCCTTGCTTGCCACCGCGAGTGTTTCACTTGGCAAGACAACTGCCAAAGCTGTGGATTTCGCCTAGATACTAGCCCCAAGGCAGTTAAAAGAGCACAGATGATAGTTCAGCAGCTCTACCAAGAAGAAGCTCTCTTGCTTGGAGAGGAGCAAACTATCGAAAAGCTCGCTTTTGCCTTAGCGCCGGCTGCAGAAAAGCCCCAGCCAGCGATCATTCTTGAGGCTTTGCTGGAACTTGAACAGGTGGAAGAGGTATTCGGGGAAGACGATCAGCTCACTCAAAGTATCAAAACGGCTTTATCGGACTATAGGAAAGCAGCCCGTTCGCTGGCTCAAAAATAGGCCAAACCATCTCGGACTGCGCGCCAGCGGGATACTTGGGAAAGTCGCTGGGGATAGCGGCGATGGTGTAGTTCCATGGCGCCCAGCTTGGCTAAAGTGGGTGCTAAGCGGGAGGCCACTTTGGGCATTCGGCGCAAGCCGCGGGCGCTGCCTAGGATGGCGCTGGCCGGTGGGCGTGGGCGTTTTTGTCCCAAGACATCCACCATGACCTCAGAGCGTAAAACACCCTCTTCTACCAAGGCGAGGAACTCCGAAGGTAGGAGCGTTTGCGAGAAGCGACGAAAACAGTCAGCGCCAGCCAGTAAACCAGCGTATTTTCGCTGCCATTGATAGTTAAAACTATCTAGGGAGCCACCGTCGGCCAAAGTATCCGCCAACAGGCGGGCCGCTAATAGTTGTTGACCGATGCCCGAACCATGCACTGCATGCACCATCGAGGCGGAATCTCCAATGGCCACTGCTCTGCCCTGATGAAGCACTGGCGCGGGCAAGCCCAACGGAATCACCCTCGAACCACCATAGAGCGACTGCCCAACCCAGTTTTGCTGGCCTACAAAGTCGCGAAGTATTTGGATCCCAGAGCGATAGCCTTGCTCGGGGATACTTCCTGTTAAAATGGATAGATGGTCGCCATCGATACGCAGATTAAGGATAGAATAAGGGCCAGCCACTCCGGTGAAGCACAACACGTGGCCCGGCTGACAGCCGCGGGAAGCAAAGAAGTCCTCCGCAGCGGCTAAATCTTTGATGGTGAATACTTGCTGGGCTGCGGCGCACAGAGTCACTCGGGATTGGGTAAACGGGTGTTTGACCAGGCTCAGTCCCCTATAGCCGGAAGTATCTACGTAGATAGATGCATGGATAGTTCCCGCCTCGGTTTGCAAGGTTCGTCCATCAAAACCAAGTACTCGATAGTTGTCTCGTAGCTCAGCGCCTTGTGCTTGGGCCAAAGCGCGCAATCTATTGCCCAAGGCGCGCATGTCCACTTCCATCACGCCGTGGTTTTGGATCACCACCCGGGAAGGACCGTGACCGGCCACCAGATGAAACTGCGCGTTTTCCCCTAGACGCTCGGGATACTCGGGCCGAGCGAAACCGGCTTCATCGAAGGCCCAGCCGGGAACCCCGTTGATCCACTGTGCGCCCGCTTCGTCGAGGCTGCTTCGCTCGAGGCCCACCACCTTGAGCCCTCGCTGTGCGCACGCCGCAGCCACCGCTGCTCCCGCCGTCCCCAGGCCCACCACGGCCACATCAAAACCCATGTTTACTAGCTTACGCGCTATTGGTCCGCAGCTCATCAGACGAGGTGCTGGCTCCCGAGCAGAACCGGGTTAAAATGAAGTCATGCGAAGTGCTCTTTGGCTGGCCCTCGGACTGGCCTGTACTGCCTGCGGCGACGGAGGAGATCCGCCCGACGCTCAGAAAAAAGACGGCGGCGTCTCCACCGATGGCGGCACCACCATGGTCAAAGACCTGCGATTCACCGTGGAGATCGTCGATGGCCTCGATAGCGCCGCGGTATTGGGCGACAACGCCGCCGCGGCTTTGAATGCTGCCGGACAACCCACGGTAGCTTACGGCGCCCTGCCCCCAGGCGGCAGTACCCGGACCATTCGCTATGCCGAACGCCGCGACGCCGATGATTGGCAGGTAGAAACGGTGGTCGAGCCCGGTCGAAATGCTCCCGCCGGCGGCGACTTGGTGGGATTGGGATTGGCCCAAGTGGGCGGACAACCCCACATCGTCTACCTCGGCGGCGACGATGACATGAATCCAGTCATCGATTTCACCACCGACTTAATGCTCTCGATCAAAAGCGGCAGCAGCTGGCAAGAGAGCACCTTGGTAGACACCTCTGGCGAGGCCACCGGCATGTGCCTCGACATGGGCACCTACTGTAACTTTGGCGCGGTCGTGGGAAGTCACGCCGCCATCGCCGCCCAAGGCAGCAACTACGCCGTGGTCTATCGCGATACTCACAACGGCTTCGCCGTGGACGACCTGGCCCGGTCCGACGTGGAGGTCTATCGCGGCGGAGCAATGAGCGGGGCACGGCTGGTCAATCCAGAGCGCGGCGGCGGTGCTTATGGCGATATCGCTTTTCGTCCTGGCGGCCAGCTGGTCACCGCCTATCTCGTCAGGGCCCCCGAAATGAGTCCTGCCGAAGGCGGTATCTATGTTTCGGTGGAAGGTCCCCAAGCTTATGAACACCATCAGATAGATAGTTCTGCTACCAGCGCGAGGGTTTCGGTGGCCGTAGATAGCCAAGATACTATCTGGGTGGCCTTCTTCGACGCCACCGAGTCAGATCTCATCGTAGCTCGCAGCGATGATCTCGGACAAAGCTGGCAAAAAACCCGGGTCGACCAATCCGGCAAGACAGGCTTGCACCCCGACCTGGCATTGGATAAGGACGGCAACCCAATAGTTGCCTATACCTATTGCGGCCCCACCAGCGACCGTAACTGTCCCGCTCAGCTCGGCGCCAAAAGCGAAGTCCGCCTCGCCTACCGGGTGGGCAACGAATGGAAGACCCAGAAAGTCGCCGATGGTGAAGGCCAAGGCAGTGTAGGACTCTTTCAGCAACTATTAATCATGGCCGATGGAAAGGCCGCGGTGATCTATCAGGATGCCCGCAACAACGATCTCTTATTTGCGATCTCCGATCGTGCTCCAGGAAGTGCTCAATAATGCTCAAGAAACTTCTTGCCCTTAGTTTGATAACTTTCGCCACCGCCTGTGGCAGCTCCGATGAGTTGCGTTGCAATGGTAGCGAAGGCGCTTTGTTCCTCAAAGGCTCCTATTGCGAAGACTTAGATATCGTCTTTGATGACGTCGAACTCTCCTGGTTCAAGAGCGCGCAAACCGTCCGCGTTCGCTATCTCGATACCACGGTAGGAACTATCCCCTCTCCTCGGGTGGAACTATTGATCTATGGAGATATGGTGGTCATCGAGCCCGGAGTGAAGATCGATCTCAAAACTACCGGTCTGGTGCGAAGGTGGCCTCAGGACGCCGCTGAACCCATCAGTCTCAGCCCCAAGCTTCAAGATACTTCCCACGTACTCTTTGAAACCTTCACTTCTTCTACCGGTGGAGACATCAAAGGCAGCTTCCACCTACTCTTTGATAATGGCCGGGTTCTACAAGGCGGCTTTGAGGGTATGATAAAAGATGCCGAGCAGATGTAAGTCACTCAAAGTATCTCTTTGAGCTTCTCCGCAATCTCTCCCAAAGCCAGCTCAGCCCCCGGCAAAACGCCCGTATAGCCCGTAAAACCATGGGGCAGCGCCGGATAATGTAATAGTTCGGTGGTCACTTGGGCCCGCTTGAGCTGAGCGGCGTATTCGATAGCCTCGTCGCACAAGAGATCGAAGCCCGCCGCCACCACTACCGCGCTGGGCAAGCCACTAAGGTCATCAGCATAGGCCGGGGAGACTCGCGGGTCTCTATAGTCGGTGCCGTAGGGCAGATACTTTTCCATGGCCCAATTCACGAAGGTCTCATTGAGCGGATGCCCCTGAGCGTGCTCTTTGCGACTAGGCGTATCGGCTAGGAGATCGGTGAGCGGATAGATCAATAGTTGAGCTTTAGGCAGAGGTAATCCGCGAGCCTTCATCTCAATCACCGTGGTGGCAGCAAGTGTGCCTCCTGCGGAATCTCCGCCCATAGCAATGCGAGAAGTATCTACGCCTAGCTTGTCGGCGTTTTCTAGTAGCCATTGGTGGCTGGCCAAAGCGTCTTGCAAGGGCGCCGGAAAAGGATGTTCGGGAGCCAGGCGATAGTCGACGTTGAGCACTACCGCGTCGAGCCGGTGGGAGAGCAAAGTGCAAAAAGGCTCGCACCAATCGGGACCGCCAATCACGAAACCGCCTTGATGAAAATAGATGATCGCCGGTTTCGCGGTCTGCTTTTGCCCTGTGGGACGATAGACCCGGGCGGTAAGAGTGCGCTCGGAACCGTATTCTCCCTCAGGAATCTTCAAAAAATAGTTTCCAAGCGATTCTACAGAAGCGTTGTCACCTAAGGCCACTGCCATACGTTGGTCGGATTGCCTACGGGCCCCGGCCACGGAGCTGAGATCAAATTCTCCGTGGATAGTTTGGTCGAGCCGTTTAAGCAGCTGGGCTCGATAGTCGAGGACCTTGCCGGAGACATTCTCCGCGGGGCCCGCCAGGCTACGGAGCGCTCCCTCGGGTAAAGCCATCAAACGGCGCAAAGCAAGGCGCTGAATCGTCTCAAAAACCAATTCAGCGCTAAGCTGACATTACTTGGTGGCTGCGTCTACCTCGACTTTGAGCACATAGTCGGCAATGGCATCTGAAAAGACCTCTATCAGATGGTCGCCGTCGAGAAAGACCTGCTGTGAGCGACTCATCACTCGGGAACCACCGGCCTCTAGGAAGATGTCTTCTCCGCCCGAGCGGTATTCATAGGAGTCAAAGCAGCCTGGTTCATGCCAGGTGATACCGGTGTCTACACCGACGGCGACTTGAGACCTAAAAAAGAGGGAAACGGTGATCACCGATTCTTCAGGTGCGGTCACGATGAACTGCCGAGTGCCCGGGAAACTCCCTTCGAGATACTTTCCTGCTCCCAAAACGCAACCAGCGGTTTGGCTGCAAATGGGATAAGTATCGTCGCAGCGATCTCTGCTCAAACCCGAGGTGAAGGTACCTTCGGAAGATAGGCCACAGCCGCTGAGCAACAAAAGACAGGCGCCAAGGATAGTTGCTTTCATCGCGTTTCGGGCTCCCGGCCCACCTGATACTTCCACTCAATCTCGCTGGAGAGCAATAGTTGAGCATCGCCATTGACAGGTCCATCCAACAGTTCCTGCTTAGTTCGGCGAACATTGATGTTAATTTCTTCTACGCCGTTTGACCAAAGGAAATGGGTTGCTGCTCGAGGTAATAGATAGCAACCATCGTCGGCGACCTGGCAAATCACCTGGCCTCCCGAAGCCCCTTGGCCTGGCAGAGCTACGGGAACTAATTCGATGGTAATTGCATCAGCATCACCGGCCTGCCAGTGAATCTCCGCCTCATCCAAAGGAAGATAGTTTGAGATAAGTTCTGCGGCAGGTTTAAGGTTGTGAGGACCGGGAACTTGAGCGGTGGCCTGAAACGATGGAAAACCGACCGTTGAACCTTCTACCTTTAGGTCATAGCTGCCGATATTGCTGAGAAAAGGGGTAGCTACCAGGCCCCATTTACCTTCTCCCTTGGCCGGCAATATAGTTGTTCCCGCCTGCAAGCCACTGAGTTCCACCTGCTTAACCTGCAAAAACTGAGGTGCAACCGGGACAGGGCTAGAAATCCGGCCCAAGCAATTATCCCCCAGAGCCAGATATTTAGCCCCCGTAGAAGTATTGCTAGGAATAAC
>SPJK01083343.1_pt1 | contig 11541 bp, 10 predicted proteins | sample 3741771 | NCBI WGS metagenome assembly SPJK01 (sample SAMN10925997, study PRJNA522277) | cold seep metagenome | isolation source: Elba SIP-enriched marine methane seep metagenome, extraction at timepoint T2 | place: Italy: coast of Elba, Mediterranean Sea
GCGTGTCCGTCGGACACAAGCTCGGTTAGAGTATAGGGGAGCGATCCAAGTAGCCTAACACTTTAGTTGGCCCTAAGGTTTGCGGGAAGCGGCCTCAGCAATTAATTGCCTATATGTGAAGAGAAGACCGGAACGAGAATGCAGAAGCGACGTGTAGGAATTTGGCTTGTCGGAGCTCGGGGCGGGGTAGCAACCACCGTCTCGGTCGGTTTGGCTGCGCTTGCCAAGCGGGCGATGAATACCACGGGGCTCGTCACTTCGGCGACCGATTTCGAATCAGCCGGATTGCTCGAATGGGATGAAATCATCGTCGGTGGATGCGATATCCGTGGCGGCTCGCTTCGTGAGTCGGCCTTAGAGCTCGAAGCAAATCATGGCGCCATTCCGCCGGGCTCAGCAGATAAGTATGCCGACGAACTTGCCGCCATTGATAAGCGAATCACCTCGGGCGTTCTTTTCCGCAGCGGCGGGGCGATTGATTCGATGGCCGAGGGAAGCAGTTTCACTCAGGCAACAACGGCAAGAGAAGCAATCCACCAAGTTTCCACTGATCTAATTAGCTTCCGCGATGATAACCAGTTGGAACGGGTCATCGTGGTGTTGCTCGGTTCGACGGAACCGCCCGTTGAGATTGATACTGCTCCGGAAACTTGGGAAGAGCTTGTCGCTAAGTTGGACGAACCTGCCGAGACGTTTCCGTTGCGCATGAGTTCGCTCTATGCAATCGCCGCCTTTGAGAGTGGAATGCCATTGGTGAATTTCACCCCCTCGCTCGGTGCAAGCTGCCAAGCGATTGAAGAGTTGGCAAAAAATAAAAAAATTCCGCATGCTGGTCGGGATGGCAAAACGGGCGAAACGCTCCTCAAGTCGGTTCTCGCTCCGATGTTCGCCGAGCGTCAGTTAGACGTAATGAGTTGGGTTAGCCACAACCTGCTCGGCAACCGTGATGGTCAGGTGCTAGCAGACCCCGAGCACAAGACAGCGAAGATTCAAAGCAAGGAACAACTGCTCGAATCGTTACTTGGTTACGAACCTCAGAGCCACGTTTCGATTGAACCAATCAGCAGCATGGGAGATTGGAAAACCGCTTGGGATCATATCCATTTCCGCGGTTTTATGGGGGTTCCGATGACCATGCAGTTCACTTGGCAAGGTTGCGATTCGGCGCTGGCGGCGCCGTTGGTCATCGATCTAGTTCGGTTGGTTGACCATGCTGCATCGCGCGGTGAGTCAGGCGCTCTTAAACCACTTTCTGCCTTCTTCAAAACACCCCCCGAAGGTGTGACCCATAGCTTTGCTGACCAAATGCAGTTGCTCCGTTCTTGGATCAACGACCGGTAGTAGCTTCAACCGTTCTTAACACAACCGACGGTAGCTTCGCCGACGCTGTTGCAAGAATTGCTAGAACTCGTCTTGACTCACCAAGTGAGTAATTGATTCAATGCGCGGCTGAGCTAGTTGAGTCTGGCTTCGTTGGGTGGTCAGACCACCCGCATGGATGAAGTCGCGTTGATCACTCCCGTGGAGCGCCCGAGAGATCACGCATTAGTAATTTTATGGGCGCCGCCTCGGAAGGAGCCATTCACAATGGCAGCTAAGAAGAAGACGGCCACCAAACGCGCCGCCAAGAAGACGCCTGCTAAGAAGACCACAGCAAAGAAGTCGACTAAGAAGAAGGCCGCCGCCAAGAAGACAACGGCCAAGAAGTCGACTGCTAAGAAGTCAACCAAGAAGAAAGCAGCCACAAAGAAGACGACCGCCAAAAAGTCGACTACCAAGAAGACAACGGCTAAGAAGTCAACGAAGAAGAAGGCTGCAACCAAAAAGACAACCGCCAAGAAGTCGACTGCAAAGAAGACCACGGCAAAGAAGTCGACCAAGAAGAAGGCTGCTGCTAAGAAGACCACCACACGTGGTAAGAAGAAGTAAGCTGCTGCTAAGCATTTGCTTATTCTTTAGAAAAACAACGAGGAAGGCCGGCCGAGATCCCTCGAAAGGATCGGGTCGGTCTTTTTTTGCGCTATCGTTATCATCGGGTTTGGATTAGCATGCAGTTCTGATGTAGGTAGTCGTTCTCGCAGGAGTGGGGAGTATTCTCACTTTTTTGAGGCAAATCGGTCCAAGCCAGCCTGGGATGTTTAGGTTGGTTGCCAGACACTCGCGACCGAAGCCGGGCTAAGGACGACTAATTGGAGAGAAGATTTCCGCCGTTGTCGTCCGTTAATACCCCGTCGCCTTTGTCCCTGTAGAAACTTTTGTGAGCGCTGAAAAAAACGATACCCATCCTATCCATCCCGAAGAACAAACCTCGTTTCACGATCTCGACCTAACGGAAGAGATGCTCGAAACGCTCGATGCGATTGGTTACGAACATCCCTCGCCCGTTCAGGCGGGTGTTATCCCGGTTGCTCTGGAAGGGGGCGACGTCCTTGGCCAAGCCCGTACCGGCACTGGCAAGACCGCTTCATTTGCGATTCCCATTCTTGAGAATCTTTACGAAGACGATGGTTCGGGGCGCCCTCAAGCGTTGGTCTTGGTTCCAACACGCGAACTTGCTGTTCAGGTAGCCGGTGAATTTGAGAAAATAGCCGGTAATCTCGATTGTCGAATCGTGGCGGTCTACGGCGGCAAACCGATTAAGCCTCAAATCAACCGTCTTGCGAAAGGTTCCGACGTTGTTATCGGCACGCCGGGCCGCGTGATTGACCACATGACCCGTGGAACCGTCGATTTTGGTGGATTAGATGTTGTCGTGCTCGACGAAGCAGACCGAATGCTCGACATCGGTTTCCGACCCGACATTGAAAAGATCTTGCGCCGTTGTCCGAAAGATCGGCAAACGTTGCTCCTCTCCGCCACCGTCGCCCCTGGCGTTCAGCGCTTGGCCGAGAAGTACATGCAAGATCCGACCATGCTCGACTTCTCACCGAAGTCAAAGTCAGCCGACACGATTGAGCAGCATTACTTCACGGTCGATGGCGACCGCAAGTTCGATCTGCTTTGCAAATTGATCGACCGTGAGAATCCGGCCCAATCGATTGTCTTCTGCCGCACGAAGCGTGGCACCGATAAAGTTCATAACAAACTTCGCAAAAAGAATTACCTCGAAGTCGATTGCATCCACGGTGACATGCCTCAAGGTGCCCGCGACCGTGTGATGCGAAAGTTCCGCGAGCAAAAAGTCAAACTCCTCGTGGCGACCGACGTCGTCGGTCGAGGGATCGACGTCAGCGGCATTTCGCACATCATCAACTACGACATCCCCCAATCATCGGATGACTACGTCCACCGCGTAGGCCGAACGGGCCGTATGGGCAAAGAGGGAGTCGCCTACACGTTTGTCACGCGTGAAGAGGGCCAAGAGCTAACCCGTATTGAGATCTTGATTAACAAACTGTTGATCGAAGATTTCATTGACGGTTTCGACGCCGTTGCTGAAGAGAACAAACGCGCCGCCCCCGCAAAAGTCGAGTTCTTCGGCTCGGGCGCCCCACGCGTCGAAGGCGAAGATGCTCCGGAAGACTCAGAAGAGAAGAAGGAAGAAAAACCAAAACCCAAACCCTTCGGCAGCCGTGCTAAACGGTACCGTCGTGGGCTATAAGATCTAAGATGAATGGAAAGATAAGCCGCGATCATCCGTGGCATATTCCCTACCCATTATACATTCTCATCTGGGCGAAAACTTCTTCGCGGTTTAAGCTAGTAGGGTCCTCTCGACGCGACCCTAATCTGAGCCAACCGACATGACTGACATTAACAGCCGCAATCATTTTTATCTTGGCCGTGAACATGATTTGGCGGCAGGGGAGACATCGGACAAGCCGTTGCTCTACAAGTCGAAGGATCTGACGACCCATGCGGTTTGCGTTGGCATGACAGGCAGCGGTAAGACCGGGCTTTGCGTTTCGTTGCTCGAAGAGGCGGCCCTGGATGGCATTCCGGCGATCATTATCGATCCGAAAGGAGACCTTGGAAATTTGTTGCTAGGCTTTGAAGATTTGAAGCCGGAGGACTTTCGACCTTGGATCGACGAAAGCGTTGCCGAGCGCAAAGGACACACGCCCGATGAATTCGCCGAGAAGACCGCCGAGCTTTGGCGCAGTGGTCTGGGGAGTTGGGATCAGGGGCCTGATCGAATCAAGCAACTGAACGACGCGGTCGAACGGGTTATCTACACACCCGGTGCAAGCCACGGCATTCCGCTTACGGTGCTGAAAAGCTTCGATGCTCCGCCGAAGGAGTTGCGTGAAGACCGTGATGCGTTTCGTCAGCGGATCTCTTCAGCGGTCTCCGGTCTGCTTGCGCTGTTGGGTATTGATGCCGACCCGGTGCAGAGTCGTGAACATATTTTTCTTTCGAACGTGTTTAAGACCGAATGGGAGTCGAACAAGGATCTTTCGATCGCGCAGATGATTGCCAAGATCCAAGCTCCACCGTTTGAGAAGGTTGGCGTGATGGAGCTCGAGACTTTCTATCCGAAGAGGGAGCGAACCAAGCTTGCGATGGATCTAAACAATCTGTTGGCAAGTCCTTCGTTCGAAGGTTGGATGCATGGTCAGCCTCTGAACATTGCTAAGCTGATGTATAACGACGAGGGCAAACCGCGGCAGGCGATTATTTCGATAGCTCATCTGGACGATGCCGAGCGGATGTTCTTCGTCACGATTCTGCTGAACGAGATGCTCGCTTGGATGCGAACGCAGCCCGGCACCGGTAGCTTACGGGCGATCTTGTATATGGACGAAGTCTTCGGCTACTTCCCACCGACAGCAAATCCACCAAGCAAGGAGCCGATGCTCACGCTGCTGAAACAGGCACGCGCGTTTGGTTTGGGGTGTGTCCTCGCGACGCAGAACCCGGTCGACCTTGATTATAAAGGGCTTTCCAACGCGGGAACTTGGTTCCTCGGCAGATTGCAGACCGAGCGTGACAAGATGCGGGTGATGGAGGGTCTCGAAGGAGCTTCGGCACAAGCAGGTAGTTCGTTCGACAAGCAAGCCATGGAACGAACGCTTGCGGGCGTTGGCAGCCGCGTCTTTTTGATGAACAACGTGCACGAAGATCAGCCGGCGGTGTTTCACACTCGGTGGGCGATGTCCTACCTAGCAGGTCCCTTGGCGAAGCAGCAGATCAAAGCGTTAATGGACCCCGTCCGCGATCAGTTTCCACTTCCCGAACAAGACGAGCCAAAACAGCCGGAGGAAAATAAGCCTGAGAAGAAGGAAGAAGAGCTGAAGGAAGAGGTAACTGAAGAGACAAAAAAAGAAGAAACGGCTTCCGCGGGATTAACCAAGTTAAAATCAAGCTACGAAACGAAAGTTAAGAAGCAGGCTGAACGAGTTAACAAGAGTCGTGATTATTTCCACGAACAACTTTGGCAAACGCCAATTCAAGTGATGATGCTCGGCGTGCGTGGCGTGGCCTTGCTTATGGCCATGATTACTGGGGGAGCAACGAAGCGGAAAAGTTCGTCGGTCGGTTCGGCGTTTGAGAAGACTTTTGCTGAGTTTGGCCAAGCTTGGCGTGCTCATGGTAAATGGAAAGGTCAGCGTGATGAGCTTCGTGATTTGATTAAGGAAGCTAAGTCAGAAATTGGCGATGAGGCCAAAAAGTTACCTATGGACGGAGCGATGAAAGGAACCATGATTTGGTTTATGCTTGCTTTCTACGCGATTGCGATTGTCTTGATTCTGGTAGTGGTCGGTTGGTTCTTTGATAAGATTGCCGCTATGATAGGGCTTACGCCGACGGCTATCGATGCTGGCGCACCTACCGAGTAAGTATTACCACAGCATGCAAAATAGATCACTAATATTTTTGTTACCTTCACTCCTGCTAATCGCGGGCTGCGACGGCCCTGCTGGATTGAAAAGCTCACTGGTTGGCGATTGGGTTGGCCGTGCTGAACGAGCTGCCGAACGGACTCTGCGTGATTGGCCGTCTGACGAAGGACCTAAGACCGAACAGGAAGTCGAAGGGGTGCTGCCGACCGATCTCGAAAAACTGCCCGAGTTTCAAGTGGGCTTACTAATCAATCGTGATGGGTCCGTCGAGATGGATCTTGATAAGACCGATTCGATGACCGGCAGCTGGCAACTCCAACCTACGGAATCGAATCGAGGGATTCTACAAATTACGGTTGAGAACGCCGATTCTGAGCAGCGGAGGTTTATCGTCCTGTACCTTCCGGCAGAAGAAGGTGAAAAGGACCGATTCTTATTGTCCGAGCAGGGCGCAGACCCGCGGTATGGTCGTCTACTGTTCGAGCGGCGTTAGCGATAGAATGGGGTTTTGACTTTGACAGCTTCGTAAGAAGAACTGTCGAGATTGTGTCACGGAAGCCTTAATTAAATTGCGAGCCTTCTCATGTCGGAACGTGAACGCTGGATTGTTTACCCACTTTTATTTCTTGCCCTAGGAGCATCACTCCGGGATAAGCTTGCGAAGCAAACTCGGTCGCAGCAGATTGTTTGCGAAGAGCTGTTTGTCGTGAACAACCAGGGTCGACCAGTTGCTAAACTTACCGAAGGGAGCTTCATTCTTATGAGCTCCAAGAATGGTCCCGGAACAATTCGTGCGGACGTGATGCATACGAATGCTCTGATTCAACAGGGTCGACCAGTGGGCCAAATCGTAACATGGCAAAATTTGATTCCCCTGTTCCAGCAGATGGGGCTGATTCGTGTAACGCCAAACCAAATGGTTCCAGTAGTGCCGAAGCCACTCAAAGAATTGCCACCCGAGGCGATGAAAGATCGAAGTCAGCTTACTACGACACCCGAATCTTCTGATCAAACAGCCACCGAAGGCCCGGCTTTGGTAGCCCCCTCACAGCCAAAAGAACCGCCATCGGTAAAGACATTGCCAAAGAACTGATTGAGAATCATCTCATTCGGCTGGAATGACCCCAGCTGGCGCGATACTATCGAGATAGAGAAAAATAAATTCCTCTCAGGGCAATTATCTAGGCGAGGCAACTCCTATGCTAAATATCATGAAGAAGAACATCCCTGTTGGATGGTTGTTTGCTTTGATGGTTGGTTTGTTCGGAGGACAGTTCTTTGCATCATCGTGGTCACCATCCGCGAAGACCGATAATGATTCATGGCTCAAGCAAATTCCTGTCCATGCGATGGCAACCCAAGGGCAAGAAAATTTTGTCATTGCATCGGGCTATGTTGGTGATGGTATCGAAGGGATTTATTTCTTGGACTTCTTGACGGGTGATTTGAAGGCAACCGTAATTAACGAACGTGCCGGCGGTTTCAGCTCGTTTTTTGATTACAACATCTCCGACGATTTCAATCTTGCTCAAGTCCGTAATCCGAAATACCTGATGGTGACTGGCCAAGCGAATGATCTAACCACTTCGGGCGTTGGTGGACAAATGGCAAACAGCGTTCTCTATGTCGTCGAAGCATCAACAGGGCAATTGGTTGCCTACGGTTTGCCATGGAGTCGATCGATGCATACTGCGGGCAAGATTCAGCGCGGGACTTTCATCCCCCTTGCCAGGGCTAACCTGAGAACCCAATTTGTTCGTGACCAGTAACAGCCAATGCTGATTCTCTAATAAGGAATTGAATCAATGCAAATTACCGTGAACGGCGAAGCGAAGCAGGTTCCTGATGATCTAACGGTGACGGGGCTGTTGGCACTGCTAGAAATTCATGTTCCTCATGTTGCTGTTGAACGCAATCTTGAAGTCGTTCCTCGCGCCGAACATGCCGAAACAATGCTTGCCGAGGGAGACCAACTTGAAGTGGTCACCCTAGTTGGCGGTGGTTGAGTGGGATACGATGAGCTAGTAATCATCAACTCTAACCCCTTCGATATATCCACTGCCGTGTCCGAAGCGTCGTTAAAAATAGGGACTCACACTCTTTCGAGCCGATTGATCGTTGGTACCGGTAAGTACGCCACCTACGACCAAATGCGGCAAGCCCTAGAATTGTCTGGGTCGGATTGCTTAACCGTTGCTGTCCGTCGTGAACGGTTGATCGACAAAGATGGCAATAATCTGCTTGATGCGATCGATCCGAAGAAATACACGATTCTTCCCAACACGGCAGGGTGCTTTAATGCCGAGGATGCTGTCCGTGTGGCACGACTTGGCCGTGAATTGCTTTTGGGCCTCGAAAATCCTGGTGCCGACTGGGTGAAGCTTGAATGCTTGGCCGACACGCGCACTTTACTGCCTGATCCCATCGAGACGGTAAAGGCAACCGAGCAATTGGTTGCCGATGGATTTCAAGTGTTGGTCTATTCCAGTGACGATCCGGTCGTTGCCAAGCGACTTAAGAATGCCGGTGCAACCAGTGTCATGCCTGCCGGTAGTCCCATTGGCTCGGGGCAGGGGGTTTTGAACCGCAACAACATTCGAATCTGTCTTGAGTATCTCAAGGAAGATGATCCTGAGTATCCCGTTATTGTCGATGCCGGCGTTGGCTCGGCAAGTGATGTTGCGGCAGCGATGGAGTTGGGCGTTGACGGCGTCTTATTAAATACCGCCATCGCTCACGCAAAAGATCCATTACGAATGGCAGAAGCGATGCGCGATGCTTGCTTAGCAGGGCGCAACAGCTATCTAGCAGGGCGTATTCCCAAACGTCTCTACGCGACGGCAAGCAGTCCGGAAGAGGGCGTTATCACTTGGCAACCTGATCCGTAACAGCCTTTGATTTTCAAAGGATTGTTTCAAAGTAGCTCAGATCATGGACGAATCAAAACAACTTGCTGTTGAAGATATCCTTGGCCCAAAGGGATCAATAGCTCGGCGTCTCGAAAACTACGAGCTTCGCGATGAGCAGCTACAGATGGCACAGCAAGTAGCCGCTGCGATCCAAGATAAACAACATCTAATTGCCGAGGCGGGAACCGGTGTTGGAAAAAGCTTCGCGTATCTAGTTCCCGCAATTCTTGCCGCTACGGAGCCACCGCCAGAAGACCCCGAACAGGCAAAGAAGCATAAAGTGCCGCGCGTTGTGGTATCGACCCACACGATTGCCTTGCAAGAACAGCTTATCGAGAAAGACTTGCCGTTTCTCAATGCGGTAATCCCCCGAGAATTCTCGGCTGTGTTGGTGAAAGGTCGAAGCAACTATGTCAGCTTACGTCGCCTTGATGCAGCCATCGCTCGTTCACAAAGTCTGTTTGATCGAGATCAACAGATTGTTGAACTACGAGAACTAAAACGTTGGAGCAAAGAGACCACCGACGGTTCGAAAGCAGACCTTGGTAGAATGCCCGACGAAGCGGTTTGGGATGAAATTGCTAGCGACAGTGGCAATTGTTTAGGCCGCCGCTGTCCTCAACATGCGGATTGCTTTTACTATGCAGCCCGACGTCGTATGCAACATGCTCAGGTGCTGGTAGTTAACCATGCGCTGCTATTTAGCGATGTGGCACTAAGGCGTAACGGAGTTAGTCTGCTTCCCGATTATGACGTGGTTGTTCTTGATGAAGCTCATACGGTAGAGTCTGTTGCTGGCGATCATCTTGGATTGAAAGTTTCAATCGGTCAGGTCGAATATGTTCTCAACAAGCTCTACAACGATCGAACACAGAAAGGTTTGCTTGTAGAGAAGAATCTTAAGGACTGCATGAAGCAGGTCGATGTTTGCCGACATGCCGCGGATGATTTCTTTGGGGAACTCTGGGAATGGGGCGTTCGCCATGGTCCTGACAATGGACGTGTCGAGATCCCTGAGCTTGTCGGACCAAAACTTAGTAGCGAATTGCTGGTCCTTGCTAGAAAAGTAAAACGTGCTGGCGATGCCTTTGATAACGATGTCCAAAGGCAAGATTACACCGCGGCTCATGATCGTTTGAATGGATTAGCTGGAGCAATCGAAGCTTGGCGTACTCAGTCCGAATCAGGACAGGTTTATTGGATTGAATCGCGCGAAGCTCGCCGCAGCACACCTCGTGTTTCACTTGGCGCAGCACCCCTGGATGTAGGCCCTGAATTACGTGAGCAACTTTATGAACAAGTCAGCTCGGTAATTCTCACCAGCGCTACCCTTTCCATAGGATCAAATTCCAAGCCATCAAGCCGACCGATTGAAAACAGTAATCAGAAGGGTGATGAACGCTTTGAGTTCTTTCAATCACGCGTCGGATTGACCCAATGTCGTAGCATTCAGCTTGGTAGTCCTTTTGACTACTCTTCGCAAGCGAGCTTAATTACTCGGCCAGGTATGCCTGATCCTTCCTCGGAGCGCAATGAATATGAACGCGCATGCATCGAACAGATTAAGCACTATGTGGCTAAAACAGACGGACGTGCGTTTGTTTTGTTCACCAGCTACGACATGATGCGGCGTGTTGGGACTGCTCTCACGCCATGGTTAGCTGAATGGAATTTACGTTTGATAAGCCAAGCTGAGGGTATCCCACGGACGCAAATGGTTGAGACGTTCAAAGAGCATCCAAGATCCGTCTTGCTCGGCGCCGACAGTTTTTGGCAAGGGGTTGATGTGCCGGGCGAGGCGCTGAAGCTTGTGATTATTGCCAAGCTCCCTTTTAGTGTGCCAGACAAACCACTCTTGGAAGCACGTCTCGAGGCAATTCGTGCCTCAGGTGGTAACCCGTTCAAGGATTACCAATTACCCGAAGCGGTTCTTAAGTTCAAACAAGGTTTTGGTCGTTTGATCAGAACCAAACGTGATCGTGGAACGGTTGTGGTTCTTGATCCAAGAGTAGAAACCAAAGCTTACGGTAGGCTATTCCTCGATAGTTTACCTACGGGATTACAGCGCAACAGTGAACGACTTCTCGAATCTAGTTAGTCGATAGCTGGTGATGTTGTTGCTGAAAAGCCAGGATATTCTGATTTGCTTCTTGGTTGAGATTTCGTGATTTTTCAATCAGGAAGGTCCCGATAGCAAAATACGTATAGAAGAAATACGTTTGCCATGCGGTCGTACCTAGGAGATAGTCATCCAAGATCGAGGCTACCAAGATAGTTATAATGCCGCTCGCAATCAGATTCGCCATTCGGCTGTATTCGCCAAGCAGGTGCTTGTTCTTGAGCAGAGCGTAAAGAAAGCTTGCTGTGCATGTCAAGAAAACCAACATAAAGATAACACCGAAGGTTCCCATTCCAGCAGCAACGGAAAGATAGGAACATTCACCTGATGACCCGTTGTAGTTGGGCGTACCCCAAACAATATTGTCCGTGTAAACACTGAACATATACTCCCAGGCTGAGCCTCGTGTGTTTTTCGTACTGACTAGCCGGTTAGTATTGCTAAGCGAATCGGAGAATAGCTGTGACGCTCCAAAGGCAGTGGCAACTAACAAAGCTCCCACGAGGGCTAGTCGGGAAAGTTTGTCATAAAACAGGACCGATAATCCAACGATGGCTGACAGCAGGCCGGTTCGTGAACCAGTCCAAAGCAGAAATATCGTTGTGAAGCCAAGCATCACTAGTAGGAATGGTTTAACGAGATTCGACTTAAGACCTCTTGAGGTCGTCAACAGATAGCTCAGCAGCGCAATCGTAAGCGCAAAGGTCGTTCCAGCGGTCTGCGGATTAAC
>SPJK01099462.1_pt1 | contig 11539 bp, 11 predicted proteins | sample 3741771 | NCBI WGS metagenome assembly SPJK01 (sample SAMN10925997, study PRJNA522277) | cold seep metagenome | isolation source: Elba SIP-enriched marine methane seep metagenome, extraction at timepoint T2 | place: Italy: coast of Elba, Mediterranean Sea
ACTCATGTGAAGTCTGTGGTGCAACCTATAACCCAACAGAGTTAATTAATCCGTATTCAGCGGTTTCTGGTGCAAAACCAGAACGCAAAGAAACCGAGCACTACTTCTTTAAGTTGTCTGATTGCGAAGCATTCTTAAAAGAATGGACCAAGAGTGGCACGTTACAAGGTGAAGCAGCCAATAAGATGGGTGAGTGGTTCGAGAGTGGTTTGAATGACTGGGATATTTCGCGTGATGCACCCTATTTTGGTTTTGAAATACCAGAGGCTCCGGGCAAGTATTTTTATGTTTGGTTAGATGCGCCTATTGGCTATATGGCTAGTTTTAAAAACTTATGTGATACAGCTGGCTTAGACTTTGATGAATACTGGAAAAAAGGGAGTGATACCGAGCTTTATCATTTTATCGGTAAAGATATTCTATATTTCCACGCTTTGTTCTGGCCGGCTACTTTGGAATACAGCGGCTATCGAACGCCGACACAGATTTATGCGCATGGGTTCTTAACTGTCAACGGTGAAAAAATGTCTAAATCACGAGGTACATTTATCACGGCGCGCAGCTATGTTGAACATGTGAAAAACCCAGAGTATCTACGTTACTATTATGCCGCTAAATTAAATGGCAGCATGGAAGACATTGATCTTAACTTGGATGATTTTGTTGCGCGGGTTAATAGTGATTTGGTGGGTAAGTATGTCAATATTGCTAGCCGTACGGCGGGTTTTGTTGCTAAACGCTTTGATGGTCAATTAAAAGCGGCTGATAGCGCTGAGATTCAAACGATGCGTGCGGCGGCTGAACAAATTGCAGAAGCTTATGCTAATCGTGATTATGCGCGTGCTTTGCGTGAAATCATGAAGCAAACCGATGTGGCAAATGCTTATGTAGCAGAAGCAGAACCGTGGGTTGTTGCTAAAGATGAAAGTAAAACAGACGAGCTCCATGCCATTTGTAGCACAGCATTGGAAATGTTCCGCATACTGACTGTGTATTTAAAACCAGTGGTGCCAGGTATTGCTGGTGAGATTGAAGCATTTATGAATCTTGAGTCGCTCACTTGGCAGTCCGTAGATATTGGCTTAGCCGATGGACATAGTATTAATAAATACAAGCATTTGATTAAACGATTAGAAGATAAGCAGATTACAGCGATGGTAGAGGCAAATAGAGAAACGTTAGAAAAAGAGGTAAACAAGCCGGCAAAAGAAGGCAAAGTCGAAGCTGAAGTTGGAGACTATATCTCGATTGATGATTTCACCAAGGTGGATTTGCGTATTGCTAAAATTGTAAAAGCAGACCATGTGGAAGGTGCAGATAAGTTGCTGCAATTAACCTTGGATATTGGCGAAGAAAAAACACGCAATGTATTTGCAGGTATTAAGTCCGCCTATGATCCAGACCAGCTGACAGGCCGCTTGACGATCATGGTAGCTAACTTAAAACCACGCAAAATGAAGTTTGGCCTCAGTGAAGGTATGGTGTTGGCTGCTTCTGATGACTCAGGTGGCCCATTTATTATGTCGCCAGATGCTGGTGCACAGGCAGGGATGCGCGTTAAATAGGCAGTTAGCTAGTCAAGTTTCACTGACGATGGGATCGTCCCTGATGGGGCGAATTCTTTGACAACCTTACGCACTTTGATTTGCTTATTGAGCTTTTTTAATGTGCCAGGGCCGATGCCATCGACTTTAGTCAGGTCCTCGATGGTTTCAAATCCGCCATGCGCTGTTCGGTAATCAATAATCGCTTGTGCTTTACTTGGGCCTATGCCTGACAAGCTTTCTAGTTCTGTTTGGTTGGCAGTGTTTAAATCAATTGCGGCGATTGCGCTGCTGCTAAATAGCCATAGCAGTATGGCGATGATACTTTTTTTCATTATTTTGACCTTTTGTTTTTCGTATTATTAAGGTCATCATAATGGCAATCGGTTAGGAAGTATACTGATTGATATCTGCGTTAATGTTGTGCAAAGCACTCAACGGGTCATCTGCCTGGGTAATAGGGCGTCCAATTACCAGGTAGCTAGCACCCTTAGTTAAGGCCTTCTCAGGCGTCATGATGCGTGTTTGATCATCTTGGCTAGCCGTCACAGGGCGTATGCCAGGGGTGACTAATAAAAAGTCATCATTGACGGCTTTTCGCAGTGTTTCGGCCTCCATCGCTGAGCAGACTACACCATGTAGGCCAGCCGTTTGCGTCAGTTTTGCAAGGTGTGTTACTTGTTCTTCTAGTGGTCGGGAGATTCCTAGCTCAGTCAGGTTGTCTTGACTCATGCTCGTGAGAATGGTCACGGCAATGAGGTAGGGGTTCTGCTGACTGTTATGCACGCCTTCAAGCGCCGCTTGCATCATGTCGCTGCCACCACTGGCGTGCACGTTTAACATCCACACCCCTAAATTACTGGCAGCCTGACAAGCTTTTTTAACCGTGTTTGGAATATCGTGAAACTTTAAATCTAAAAAGACTTGAAAGTCTTTTTCGACCAGCGTTTCAATGAGCTGTGGACCGGCTGCGGTAAACAATTCTTTACCGACTTTTAGTTTACATAGTTTGGGGTCTAGCTGTGAGACGAGTGACAACGCATTGATTGCTTCAGCAAAGTCGAGCGCGACAATGACTTTTGGGTCTAAGGTGTTGGACATATTAGTTTTTCACTGTCATTTCGCGGCTAATGGCTTCACTAGGCTCAGATGGTAAAGACTCCCATGCATTACAAGCAGGGCATTGCCAGTGATATTGTTTAGCACTGAAACCACATTGATCACAATGATAGGAGGCACGATTGCCAATTGCATTGCGCACAGTTTGTTGCATCAACTGAATATCATTCTGACTATGATTGTCTTCATCATCCGCTAATGCGCGTGCTTGTAGTAACTGATCTAAGGTCTGTAAGCTCGGCTTGCGGATAAGTTCTTTTCTTGCCAGTTTTGCAGCACTTTCTGGACCTTCCTCTGCGATAGTTGCTTCATACAAAGCAGACATTAAAGAAGGTAGCTTGTAGTTTTCTAAGTAATTTTTGAGCAAGGCAATGCCTTCTTCAGGTTTTTCAATAGCCGTGTGACTATTAATGAGCTTGGTTGCGACTAGGCCTAAGTACTCAGGGTCTTGAAATTCAATATGTTTCCAGTGTGAAATAGCGGAAGCATGGCTGCCCGATTGCAATTCTAAATCGCCGAGCAAGACATTTGCACGGACACACTTTTTGTTCGCATCCAGTGCATTGGCTAAGTGCATACGGACTTGATCAGGTTGCTGATCAATCATCGCGTTCATGGCGAGTTCACAGTAGTATTGTGCAATCTCTTTCCTAAAGGGAATGCCAGATAAGCGTTCTAGCTCTGTTGCTGTTTCGATGGCTTGTTGCCATTCACGTTCGCGCACAAAGATTTCCAGTAGGGCATTGAGTGCTGGTTGGCGGTAACGTTTATCTTCTAAGCCTTTGAATAGCTCTTCTGCACGGTCAAACAGGCCTGCTTTAAGGTAATCTTGCGCTAGCTCTGCTTTAATGGCCTCTTTTTGCCCTTCTGAGAGTTCTTTTTTATCAAGCAAGTTAAGGTGCATATTAATAGCGCGATCCGTTTCGCCAGTTCGGCGGAAGAGGCTACCAAGTGCAAAATGTAACTCTAAGGAATCATTATTAATGTGAATCGCTTCAGAGAACGCATCAACTGCTTTGTTGTGTTGATTGCTGATTAGGAAGTTAAGCCCTTTAAAGTAGGCAGCGGGGAGTGAGGTTGACTCTGATATTAACTGCCTAATATCTACCCGTGCGGCAAACCAGCCTAGTATGAAAAATACAGGGAGTATTAATAGCCACCAGTATTCAAATTCAATTGTCATATGATCTTCATTGTTCTGTTTCTTGCATTTTACCTAAGCATCTTGCTAGGCGCTAATGTTATAGGTAAAAAGGGCGAAAAAAAACGGCACATCCGAAATGTACCGTTTTTTCATATCAACAAGTTTAGTCTGACAAGTTAACTCTGTCACGCAACTCTTTACCGGCTTTAAAGTGTGGTACATGTTTTGCAGGTACTTGCACTTTACTACCAGTTTTTGGGTTGCGACCTAAGCGAGGTGGGCGGTAATTAAGACTGAAGCTACCAAAGCCTCTAATTTCAATACGCTCACCTGATGATAAGTTATCTGTCATTGCATCTAAAATTGCTTTAACGGACAGCTCAGCATCTTTCACGACTAGCTGCGGAAAGCGTTCCGCAAGCAGGTTGATTAACTCAGATTTTGTCATAAGTAAATTATCTTTTCTAATTGAAGATTACTTGTAGATTACTTCTTGTCATCCATCTTGGCTTTTAATAAAGCGCCAAGGTTGGTGTTGCCTGATGCAGCAGCAGCTTCTTCAGCTGTTGGCTTCGCTTTTGGCTTCGCCTTAGCTTTTGCGCCACCATCATCACTAGATGATACCGCGCTACCTTCGCCGCTTGGGTCGTCTGTAAGCTGTTTAACACCTAGAGAAATACGCTCTTTCTCAACGTCAATGCCTAAGATTACAGCGCTAAGCTCGTCACCTTTTTTGAAGCTACGGATAGCCTCTTCGCCTGTTTGTGTCCATGATAGGTCAGATAGGTGAACAAGGCCGTCAATATTGCCTGGTAAGCCGATGAATACACCGAAGTCAGTGATTGATTTGATTTGGCCAGTAACATTGTCACCTTTAGCGTGCGTAGCAGCAAAGTCATCCCATGGGTTTGGCTTACATTGCTTCATACCTAGTGATAGACGACGACGATCTTCATCAATTTCAAGAATCATCACTTCAACCTCATCACCTAATTGTGCAATCTTACCTGGGTGAATATTTTTGTTTGTCCAATCCATTTCAGAAACGTGAACAAGGCCTTCAATGCCTGGCTCAACTTCTACGAAAGCGCCGTAGTCTGTTAGATTTGAAACTTTACCGAATAAGCGTGTGCCTACTGGGTAACGACGACCTAGTGATACCCAAGGGTCATCGCCTAATTGTTTAATGCCGAGTGAAACGCGGTTTTTCTCTTGATCAAATTTCAAGATTTTCGCTTCTACTTCATCACCAACGGTTAATACTTCAGATGGGTGTTTTACACGACGCCATGCTAAATCAGTGATGTGTAATAGACCGTCAATACCACCTAAATCAACGAATGCACCGTAGTCAGTGATGTTTTTAACGATACCTTTAATGTTCGCACCTTCAACAAGTGACTCGAGTAATGCTTCGCGGTCAGCGCCAGCAGTCACTTCTAATACCGCACGACGTGAAACAACGATGTTGTTACGTTTGCGGTCAAGTTTGATCACTTTGAAATCCCATTCTTTATTTTCGAATGGTGTGGTGTCTTTTACTGGACGAATATCGACCAATGAACCTGGTAAGAAAGCCATGATGCCATTGACTGACACACGCAAACCACCTTTAACACGGCTGCTGACATAGCCCTTAACAACGCGACCTTCGTTCATCGCATCTTCTAAGTCTAACCATGCTTCCATTTTCTTCGCTTTATCGCGTGAAAGGATAGTAGAGCCAAACCCATCTTCTAATTTCTCAATGGCTACTTTGACGAAGTCACCGACTTCGACTTCAAGCTCTCCTTGAGGGTTTTTAAATTCGTTTGCTTCAATCACGCTTTCAGATTTTAAACCTGCGTTTACAATCACGTGATCGTTGTCGATAGATACCACCTCTGCGGTGATGATTTCGCCAGAGCGCATTTCCTGATGCGACAAGCTCTCTTCAAATAGGGCGGCGAATGATTCTTCGTTAGAAGATGTAGTTGTAGAAGTCATTAAAAAAAGTAGTTCCAGTTTAGTCCCACCTAGCAGTGGGGTAGTTATCATAACGTTGTGCGCTAAATTTTAGAGCTTAATATAAAGTGATAACTGATTTCACTTTGAAAACACAACACGAACCGCACATATTACACAAAAAATATCTTAGGTTCAATGACTTAAATGGATTTTTATGGCTAAGAATGGACTTTTTTGTACTCAGAAAGCACAAATGCGACAGCTTCTTGGATATTGCGGTTGTCTGTGTCTAGAAAAACCGCATCTTCTGTTTGGATGAGTGGTGCCGAAGAACGGCTGCGATCACGCTCATCTCTGGCTTTTAAATCAGAGAGAATTTTTTCATATTCTGCATCCAGCCCTTGACCTAACAATTGTTTGTAGCGGCGATTGGTACGCTCTTCAACGTTTGCTGTTAGAAAAATTTTTAGCTTTGCATCAGGGAATACGACGCTTGCCATATCACGCCCATCGGCTACCAAGCCGGGTGATTGCCTAAAACTGTGTTGTAAGGCGAGTAATGCGCTACGCACTTGTGGGTGTACTGCAACCTGTGAAGCGCCGTTGCTCATTGCTGGGCTGCGGATAGCATCGGTGACGGGCATGCCATTAAGTAGTACTTCGCCATTTTTGAACGTGATGTTGAGTGTTACCACCATCGTGCCTAATGCATCTGCATCATCCCATTCAATACCCTTATCATGCGCAGCCAATGCGACGATACGATAAAGAGCGCCTGAATCTAAATAATGGTAACCCAGCGTATTTGCAACGCGTTCGGCAACAGAGCCTTTGCCAGAAGCAGAGGGCCCATCGATGGCAATGACTGGAATCGTGCTAGACATGATTAACTCGCTACCTGTTGAAACACATCAAAGTAGGTTGGGAAGGTTTTTGCGACGCAGTTCGGGTCGTTAATGATGACTGGTGTACCTGATAAGCTGACCAATGAAAAACACATGGCCATGCGATGGTCATCATACGTGTCAATTTCAGCATTGGCGATCAGTGTTTCTGGTGGCGTGATGCTTATGTAATCTGCGCCTTCTTCTACGGTTGCGCCCACTTTACGTAGCTCTGTTGCCATGGCGGCAATACGGTCAGTTTCTTTAACGCGCCAACTGGCAATATTACGTAAGGTTGTGGTGCCTTTGGCATACAGCGCCATCACCGCTAATGTCATCGCGGCATCTGGAATATGGTTACAATCTAAGTCAATGGCTTTAATCGCAGTTGCTTTTTTACTGCTCAGTTGATGTTTGCCAAATGTCACGGTCGCGCCCATTTGTTCAGCCGCTTTTGCAAACTGGATGTCGCCTTGAATGCTATCAGCATCAACGCCTTGAATGGTGACCTCACCCGCTAATGCACCGGCAGCAATAAAATAGGAAGCGCTTGATGCGTCACCTTCAACATGAATCGTGTTGGGGCTGATATAGGGTGTATTGGCCGGAATCGTAAAGCGTTCCCAACCTTCACGGATAATCTTCACACCAAAGCGCTGCATCAAATTGAGTGTTATTTCAATGTATGGCTTTGAAATTAATTCGCCAACGACTTCAATCGTGGCCTGCTTGCCTGTTAATGGTAGAGCCATCAGTAGGGCAGTTAAGAATTGGCTTGAGACATCACCACGAATCTTAATCGGTTTCGATACATCTAAGTCTGCGGGCTGAATATTCAGTGGCGGATAACCCGCATTTTCTTGATAGTCGATTGTTGCACCAGCTTGTTGCAGCGCATCGACTAAATCGCCGATAGGGCGTTCATGCATGCGCGGCACACCATGCAAGTGATAATGGCCATTCGATAATGCGAGCGCAGCTGTTAGTGGTCTAAATGCTGTCCCTGCATTCCCTAAAAATAAATCAGCTTTCTTATGAGGAAACTGACCCTCACAACCATGTACACGCCAGTCATTGTCGCCAGTTTTTTCAAGTTTTACGCCTAGCGCCTCTAGGGCTTCTAACATGCGCGCTGTATCATCAGACGCTAATAAATCTTTAATCTCCGTTGTGTCTTTTGCTAATGCTGCAAGTAACAATGTTCGATTGGATATGCTTTTTGAGCCCGGTAATTTAACCGACCCGTTTGCGTGCTGGTAGGCGGGTAAGTGCAGTTGTTCCATGTCTTTACAGGTTTCTTTCTTTTGCCCATTGGTTGCGTGCTAGGCTGGCACGTTCGAAGAGGTCTTGTAAACCATTACCATCTTCGTCTTTTAATAAATGTTCTATGTTGGCTAATGCCATTTGAAATTGGCTGACTTCAGTGAGTAGCGCATTTCTATTGGCTAAGCTAATGTCACGCCACATTTCTGGGTGGCTGCCTGCGATGCGCGTGAAGTCTCTAAAGCCGCTTGCGGCAAATTGAAATAGCTCATCAGCATTGTCACGAGCAGCAATATCATTAACGAGTGCAAAGGCCAGCAAGTGCGGCAAATGGCTGACCGTTGCAAAAATACTATCATGGTGTTGTGCGCTCATTTCAATGACTTTAGCGCCGCAGTCTTGCCATAATTGGCGCACGTTGTTGACGGCTGCTGTGTTGTTTTGTGTCGTCGGCGTGAGCACCACATTTTTACCGACATATAAATCGACCATTGCTGCTGCTGCACCTGACTTTTCTGCACCTGCTATTGGGTGGCCGCCAACGAACTGGTGTGCCTGGTCACCCAGCACTTCATGTGCAATCGCGAGCACATCTGCTTTTGTGCTGCCAGCATCGGTGATGATGGTGTCTTGCTGAAGATGCGGCTTAATTTGTTGCAATATTGAACGCGTTTGCGCGACAGGGGCTGCAATTAATACCATGTCAGCATCAGAGAGCGCTTCAGTAGTGTTGTTTGCAATGGTATCAATGATGCCAAGCTTGATGGCTTGATCTAAATTCTCACGGTTGCGACCGACACCCACGCACAGCAATGTAGGCGTTTGTTTTTTTAACGCCAGCGCAACAGAGCCTCCAATGAGGCCAACACCAAAGATAACGAGTTTTTTCACAGGCGGCATTGTAACATTAGCGCTGACTTCAGTGTTGGCTTACGCCTAGCGTTTAGCGCTGAATCTTAACAATTGTGTGAGTAAATAGGGTAGTGGGGTTTTGCTGAGCCAGTGACGGTTGTTGGCAACCCATGGGTAAAGCTTGCTGAACAGTGGTTTTAGCTTTTTATGTGTCCATAAGCCAGCGATTGTTTGATAACCGCTAGCAGCATAAGCCGCAGCAAACACATCCGTGCTTTTAATCCATTGACCATTTGCATCAACCGCATGGATACGTTCCATCATTGCTTCTCTAGAAATAGGGCAACTGTCTGGGATGGTTAAGTTTGTGTCTGAACAGTCAACCAATATTAGCTTTTCATCAAAATCAGTTTCTTTTAATGTTTCCATTTCACTTTTACACATTGGGCAAGCGCCATCGTAATAAATGGTCAGTGGATATACTATTAACATGTCCCTTACCCTCTCAGTAGTTGTTGTATTTTGGCGCCATATTTCATGATTTTAGTCAGTGTCTCTGGCTTGAGTTTCAGCATTTCATCGCCCCAACTTGATAAAGCTAGCATTAATTCGAGCATATTCTCTACACGTGCTTTGGCTTCTTTTTCATCATTGTTGAATTGGTTTTCTTGTAAAAAACCTTCTAAGAAGCGTACGGTTGGGTCAAATTCACGTGTTTTACGCTCAGTAATGACGGTACGAAATAGCGCCCAAACATCCAGCGAGGTTTCAAAGTAATCGCGTCGGTCTCCCATCATGTGGGTGATATGGATTAAATTCCAGTTTTGCAGTTCTTTTAAGCTGTTACTAACGTTTGAGCGGGCTACTTGCAAGGTTTCAGCAATCTGTTCCGCATTAGCAGGTTTGCCAATGTAGTACAAAAAAGCATGTATTTGCGAGACTGTACGGTTGATACCCCAGCGTGAGCCCATTTCTCCCCAGTGGAGAATGAACTGATTACCTTGCTCACTTAATTGTATTTTATCTTCCATTGGCCAATCCTTATTGTTTATTTAACTTGACATATTATCTGACATATCATATATTTCTGTCAATACAGAAATTAAGGAAATATACGGGTGAAGCAAAATAAAAAGATGCGTGTGTTGGTATTAGGCGGAAGAGGATTTATCGGTCGACAAGTTGTCCGCTATCTAGCGCACGGAGCTGATGTAGTCGTCGGCACACGTAGCCAAACGCAAGAAAAAGGTCGGTTGACGATACGAATGCAAAAAATGCTTAGCCCTAAAGATTGGGAGCACGTGATCAAAAGATTTGATGTGGTGGTCAATAGCGTCGGTATCTTACGCGAACGTAAAAATGAAACTTATAAACAAGTACATACGCTTGCAGTGGAAGCATTAGCAACCGCATGCGCACGCATGGGTGTTAGCTTGATTCAGGTGTCTGCGTTAGGTTTATCAAGCCAAGCAAAAAGCCGGTTTATTCAGTCTAAATTAGCAGGTGAAAAAGCGATACTGTCGAGTGGTGGGAAAGCCACCATTGTAAGACCATCTTTGCTAGATGGTGAGGGAGGATATGGTGCAAAATGGTTTCGCCGCGTTGCGGCATGGCCAGTACATTTTGTTATGCCGTCTGATGGTTTAGTTGCGCCGCTGCAAGTGACTGACTTAGGTGAGGCGATTGCTAAGTTAGTTTATCAGCCCGCATCACAAAGGCCTGTTGTTGCTGAACTAGGTGGTGAGATCTATAGCATTCCACAGTATTTAGCTGCTTTAAGAAAAGTGAATACGCCATTTAGGGCATGGCAGATACCAGTGCCAAAGCTTGTTGTTCGCTTATTTAGTCACGTATTTGATGTGCTGAATTGGACGCCATTATCATTTGGCCACTATGAGTTGATGCAAGGCTATAACGTGCCGGAAAAAGACTTGTTGCCTATTTTACTTGAGCGGCAACCGACATTAATTGGCGAGCAGAGTTGCAGCCCTGAACAGACAGTTAACATCTGTACTTAAGCTGTATTTATTTAAGTTTTATCTATTTGCGCTTGATCAGTTTGGGGTGATGCTACCTGCCACTCACCATCGATTAGCCGCTCTTGTACATTAAACTTTTCTTTATAAGTCATTTTAGGGCTTTGTTGTATCCAGTAACCGAGATACAAGTATGGGTAGTTGCTACGCTTTGCCCAGTCCGTTAGCCACATAATGGCGAAGGTTCCGTAACTCGCTTTTTGTATGGTTGCATCATAGAACGTGTAGACGGCAGAGAGGCCATCAGCAAGCACATCGATAATGCTCACAATTTTCAGCGTGTTGTTTGCATCTCTAAACTCAATCATCAAGCTTTCAACATGGCTTTGGCAAATAAACTGTCGGTATTGTGTTTCTTCATCCGTATGTTCTTTGCGCTCTGTGGTTTCTTCTGGGTGTCTAATGGTTTGGTAGGCATTGTAGAGTGCAAAATGATCTTGTTGGAAATCGAGCGGTAAGATGTTGGCCGTTAAATCGCTATGCATTTTATGCGCACGTTTTTGGCTGCGTGTCGGCGTGAACTGGTCTAATACAAGACGCACAGGCGTGCAGGCATTGCAGTTTTCACAATGTGGGCGATAAGAAAATTTTCCGCTGCGCCGAAACCCTTGTTGAATCAGTGCGCTGTAGACATCAGCATCAACTGCGGCATAAGGCGTGGCGATTAAGCTTTGCGCCTTATTACTTGCAATGTAGCCACAAGCATAAGGCGTGGTGACGTAAAATTTTAGCTGTTGTAACGGTAGTTCG
>SPJK01044201.1_pt1 | contig 11537 bp, 15 predicted proteins | sample 3741771 | NCBI WGS metagenome assembly SPJK01 (sample SAMN10925997, study PRJNA522277) | cold seep metagenome | isolation source: Elba SIP-enriched marine methane seep metagenome, extraction at timepoint T2 | place: Italy: coast of Elba, Mediterranean Sea
CACGGCTATGCCGGTGTGACCGAGATGACGCTGGCCAATGGCCGCCGCGCCGACGTCGCCGCAATCGGGCCAGGCGGAGAGATCACGATTGTCGAGATCAAATCCTCGGTCGCTGATTTTCGCAGTGATCAAAAATGGCCCGAATACCAGCCGTTTTGCGATCGCTTCTATTTCGCCGTCGGACATGAATTCCCGCAGGATCTGATCCCCGAAGACACCGGTCTGATCATCGCCGATGCCTTTGGCGGTGCGATCTTGCGAGAGCCGGAATGCGAGAAACTCGTCGCTGCCAGACGAAAAGCCGTGACGCTGAGATTTGCGCGGCTGGCTGCAGCGCGCCTGTGCCAACCTGTGATTGCGTAAGATGACCTATGGACTCTTGCCACGCTCGCCCCTAGCTGCGCCCCTATGAGCCACGCTTATCCTCTCGGCAAAACCGCCCGCGACGCGCTGAAGAATGCCGCCGCCGCGGCGCGCACGCGTTACGAGGCAGAGGATCTGGCTGACGGCGTTGCCATATCCGCGCTTGAAACCGAATGGATTACGCCCGCGACAAAGGATCTGTCCAAGATCCTGGAACAGGCTGACGCCAATCCGGGGCATGGCTTTGTGCAGCATTACGAAGACGGATCAGGCAATACCGTTCTGGCGGTGACCTATTGGAAGCTTGCCAAGGCGAAGAAGAAGCCGGCGCCGAAGCCCAAGGCAGACCCTGAGCCGAAAACGGATGAGGAAGATCATACTGACGACCTCTATTTCAAATCCGGCCGGACCAAGAAGAGCCGACGCAAACATGTGGTCGATCCCAATCAGATGGACCTGTTCGGCAGCAAAAAAGCGGACTAGGCCGCTCGAAACGTCAGCGCAGCGCCATTATTGCAATACCGCAACCCGGTTGGCGCGGGGCCATCCGTGAACACATGGCCATGATGACCGCCGCAGCGCGCGCAGTGATATTCGGTGCGCTTGGTCCACAATTTATTGTCTTCCTTGAAGCCCAGCGTGCCTGGCAAATAGTCATAGAAGCTCGGCCAGCCGGTGCCGCTATTGTATTTCGCGGCGCTGTCAAAGATTGCAAGATCGCACCCGGCGCAATGGAACACACCGGCGCGCTTTTCTTCGTTTAAGGGCGAGGTAAACGCTCGCTCGGTGGCTTCTTCGCGCAAGACCCGGAAGGCTAGCGGTTCAAGGCGCTCTTTCCATTCGGCCTTGGTCAGCCCGCGCCATTCGCTGTCGGCAAATTCGGCACTTGGGGTTCCGGCAAAGGCCTGGTTTGAACCGCCAGCGCCCGAACAGGCAGTGACCAGGGCGGCAGGCGCAGCGGCGAGAAAGGTGCGACGGCGCAGGGAGGAAAGCGTGTTTTTCATCATCACCTTAAGATAGCGCGCTGCCGAACAGCGTCCACTCACAGATGTTTCAATTTCCCGTTAGCGGGGCGCGCTGCAGATCGAGCCGTTTTGTCCCTCGCCTTGGCTTGCATTTGCGATTAGGGAGCCGGGGTTCCTTTTTACAAAACGTTTGAGACGAGAGACGCCATGACTGAGCCAATGAATGACAATCTGACCGAAGCCGCCCGCGATAAACTGCGCCTGACCGTCGAGCGGATCGAGCGTCTCGAAGAAGAGAAAAAGGAAATCGCCGAACAGATCAAAGAGGTCTACGGTGAAGCCAAAGCGCTAGGGTATGACACCAAGGCTCTGCGCGCGGTGGTCAGATTGCGCAAGCAGGATCGCGAAGAGCGGCAGGAACAGGAAGCGATTCTGGAAGTTTACATGGACGCGCTAGGCGAGCTCTAGGCGCTGAACTTGCCCCGTCGGCCCGGATCGCTGTAAACACTGCGGCATGTCCCGCGATGTCGATGAGCGAAAGAAACGCAAAGCCCTGCGCAAATTGCGCAAGGCCGCGATGCTCGCTGAGCAAGGGCTTGGCCCGCCGCTATCGGACTGGGAAAAACAATTTCTCGAAGAAGTTGAAGAACGGATCGAGACGTTCGGCTCCGCGTTTCACGACCTCGACAAAGGTGGGTCCGACGAGGCCCTGTCGGCGCTGCAGCATGTGAAGCTGCGGGAGATTGACAAGAAAGCGCGCGGAAAAGGCAAATCCGGGTTCGGCTCAAAGGGCGGGTTTAAGCGTAAATCCTCGCCGCGCGTCCGTCAGATTGACGATGACATTGAAACGCCAACCCCGCCGCCAGAACCGGCGAAGCCAAAACTCGTCAGCGCCAGCGAGCTGCCCGCCAAAGGCAAGACACCGGTCTCTGAGCAAGCAAAACCCAAGGCGCCGCCGCGTTTCCGCGTCATTGAAGGCGGGGCTGACAAAGATTGATCCATTGAGTTTGGCGTAGCGTATACAAAACACATCATCAGGAACGGGCGGTATGAAATCGGTTGTGATCACAGGCGCATCAACGGGCATTGGCCGGTCTGCTGCGCAACACATGGCTGCGCAAGGCTGGCAGGTCTTCGCCGGGATCCGGAAAGAAGCTGACGGCAAGCCTTTGGTTGAAGCCGACGAAAGGATTACGCCGATCCTGCTCGACGTCACCCAACCCGACCAGGTTGATGCTGCGGTTGAGACCGTCCGCGCCGCCTTGAATGGCCAAAAACTGGCCGGGCTGGTGAACAATGCGGGCATCGCAAATATGGGTCCGCTCGCGCTGCAACCGCTCGATCAGTTTGCTGCACATTTTGAAGTCAATGTGTTCGGTCTGTTGCGCGCCAGCCAGGCGTTCGCGCCACTGCTTGGCATGGATGAGTCTCTTTCGGGCGCGCCCGGCCGGATCGTCAATATTACCAGCGTGGGTGGACGCTTGGCCGCGCCGTTTCTGGGGGCCTATACCGCCACCAAGCATGCAGTTGAGAGCATGACGGACAGTCTTCGCCGGGAGCTCGTCATATTTGGTATTGATGCCATTGCGATCGGGCCAGGAGCCGTTCGAACACCGATCTGGGACAAGGCCGAACGCGATAATCGCTCAAACCCCTATGCCAACTCGCCCTGGGCCGAGCCGATTGAGAAATTCAGCGAATCCATGCTCGACGGCGGGCGCACCGGGCTAGACCCAGATGTGATCGCAAAGACCATAGAAACCGCTCTGACGGTCGCGAAACCAAAAGCCCGCTATGCGCCTGTGCCAGACAAGCTGACCAATTTCACACTGCCAATGTTACTGCCAAAGCGCATGGTCGATGGCTTTTTCTGGAAGCGGTTTGGCATGCAACCGAAATAGGTTCACGCCTTGTGATAGGGCGATCCGGCAAGCAGGCTGACAGAGCGATAGAGCTGTTCTGTGAGCATCGCTTTGACCAGGCGATGTGGCCATGTCTGCGGCCCAAGGGCGAGCGTATCTGGATAGGCCTCGCGCACAGTCTCGCTATAGCCCTCCGCGCCGCCGATCAGAAAACATAGTTGCGGCGTGCCGCTGTCGCGCAGTTTGGCGATTTGATTGGCAAGTTTTACCGATGGCCAGGCGGCGCCATGTTCATCCAGCCGGAACACTTTCGCGCCGGCCGGGACGGCGTTGAGGATGGCTTTGCCTTCCGCTTTGAGTCCGCCGCCGCTGGCCAGATCAACGAGCTTTAAAGATCGCAACCCAATGCCAGGCCCGGCTTTATTGAACCGCGAGACATAGTCGTCCACCAGCTCTTTCTCAGGGCCTTTTTTGAGTTTGCCGATACTGATCAGCGTGATGTGCATGGACTGGGTTTAAACGTCGGACGGACGATGACCGCTATCGCCGGCCCAGATCTTTTCCAGATTATAGAAAGCGCGAACTTCTGGGCGGAACAGATGAACGATCACGTCGCCGAGATCGATCAGTACCCAATCCGCATTCGGCAAGCCTTCAAGCTTTGGAGATTCCCCGGTCTTTTCCTTGACCTTTTGGGCCAGATGCGTGGCAATCGCACTCACATGACGGGCCGAGCGGCCCGAAGCGATGATCATGATGTCTGCGAGGGAAGATTTTTCCGTCAGGTCAATGACGGTGAGGTCTTCGGCTTTATCATCTTCCAGAGCGGAGATGATCGTGTCTGAGAAGGCGCGAATGTCTTCGATAGTCGTCGCGCGGGCCGAATTCGTCTCAGTTTTTGCAGCGGGCAGGGCGTAGCTCCATAAGTTTGTTTCTGGATCGAACTTAACATGCGTTGCGAGTGCGGCCTAGAGCTTATCCGCAACACGCGCTGCAAGCTTTTGCGGCGCTACTCTTCCGTGCTGACAAAACGACCAGCAGACCGGTCTTTTCGAACCTGCCCAGCCGGGAATACGCGGCCATTCATGGCGATGTACACGCCCGGCGCCTGCAACCGCGCCGCCGCAATTGCGAAACCGACATTGAAGATCGCATCGGTTGAGCGCAGCCGCGCCGGTTGCATCGCGCCGGTCAGGATGATGGTTTTGCCACGAATGTCCTGCAGCCGCTCTGCCGTTTCGGCCATGGTGTCGGTGCCGTGCGTGATCAGTATGTGGTCAGAGCCGCTCGTAGATACCGCGTCGAAGATCGTTTCGCGGTCGGCATCAGTGAGCTCAAGACTGTCCTTCTTCATCAAGGAGGTCAGCTCATACTCAATTCCGACATTCGCCTCGCGCAGGATGGAATCGAGTGGGGATGTGCCAACCTGATACTCGGACAAGGCGTCAAAGTAGATTTTGTCGATGGTGCCGCCAGTGGTGAAAACGTGCAGGTGGGTCATGACTGAGCCGTCCGTAAGGCCGTGGAAGAAATAGGATTGAGCGGTGCCGGCATATAGATCCAGGCGGGTGTTTTGTGTCCTGGCAGGATGCGGGCAGCGCGGTCGGGCAAGCGGTTTTGACGGAACGCTTTTGCGAATGGACTGACCCGCGCCGCGAGTTCAAAACCGGGGCGCGCGATCACGGCGATCGGAACCTCGTGGGCCAGAGCCTTCCAGTCTTTCCAATAATGAAACGTCATTAGACTGTCGCCGCCCATGATCCAGGTCAGTTTGGCATGCGGGCAGTGTTTTCTGACCAGCCGGACAAGATCAATCGTGTAGCGCAAATGGGCGCGTTTCTCGATATCGCTGATCTCGAAATCGCGATTATGCTGGGTTAGAATACCGACGGCACCGAGGCGGGCTTGATAATCGCTGGGCGCTTCTTTCAAGGGGTTCCCAGGCGTCGGAAACCACCAGACCTGATCCAGGTTCAATCGCTTCATCGCTGTTTCTGCGACATGCACGTGACCGCTATGGGGCGGATCGAAACTCCCGCCAAACAGCCCAATGCGCGCGCGCGTGCTGGTTGGCGGCAAGTGCGCAGCGGGACGAAGGTGAGACATGCCGGCGTATTCGCTTCTTAGGGTCGGGTCTGGCCTGTACCGCGGACCAGGTATTTATAGATCGTGAGTTGCTCTGCGCCGACAGGACCGCGGGCATGGATCCGGCCGGTGGCAATGCCAATTTCAGCGCCCATGCCGAACTGGCCGCCATCGGCAAACTGCGTCGACGCATTGTGGATGACGATCCCGGAATCAACCTCCGCCAGGAAGCGCTCTGCCGTCGCCTGATCTTCGGTGATGATGCACTCGGTGTGGCTGGTGCCATAGGCCTCAATGTGCGTCATCGCGCCTTCAACACCGTCGACGACGCGCACAGAGATGATCGTGTCGAGATATTCAGTGCGCCAATCGTCCTCAGTCGCGGGTTCGATATTGGCGGCTCGCGCTTGCGCGGCCGCGTCGCCTTTCATCGTGCACCCGGCATCGGTGAGCGCCGCTGCGATCGGGGGTAGCAAATCGCTGGCAATCGCCCGGTCGATCAGCAAGGTTTCGGTCGCCCCGCAGATCCCGGTCCGGCGCATCTTGGCGTTGACGACAATGTCGATGGCTTTCTGCGGATCTGCGCCGGCGTCGACATAGGTGTGGCACAGGCCTTCCAGGTGGCCGATGACAGGCACCCGCGCTTCGTCCTGAACACGCGCAACCAGGCTCTTTCCGCCGCGCGGGACGATGACGTCGATATTTCCGTTCAGGCCGGTCAGCATGTGCCCGACAGCGTCGCGGTTCGGGGTCTGAACCAGCTGCACCGCATCTTCTGGCAAACCGACTGAAGTGAGACCGGTGCGCAGCGCTGTGGCGATGGCAATCGAAGAGTGCAGACTTTCACTGCCAGCGCGCAAGATGGCGGCATTGCCGGAGCGCACGCATAGCGCGGCTGCATCTGCGGTGACATTGGGGCGCGCTTCATAGATGATGCCGATCACGCCGAGCGGGGTGCGGACGCGGGCAATGTCGAGCCCGGTCGGGACAGTCCAACGCGCGATTTCTGTACCGACAGGGTCTGGCAATTCCGCAACAGCACGCAAGGCGTCAGCGACCGCGCGAATGCGGTCAGCATCGAGCGCCAGTCGATCCATCATGGCGGCGGACAGCCCTTTTGCCTTGCCCCCTGCAAGATCCTCAGCATTTGCTGCGAGAACGTCCGGCTCTGCGGCCACCAAGGCATCCGCCATGGCAAGGATTGCCTGGGTGCGGGTGTCGGGACTTGCCTTGGCGAGCGCGGCAGAAGCGGCGCGCGCCTGCTGGCCCATTGCGAGCATGGCGTGGTGTAAATCTTCGGTCGGTGTGTGCAGTGTATCGGCCATGGCGTGCTTCTGCCGGATTTAGCCGCGCCGAGCAATGAGAGATTCTAAATTATCCGCGCCAGAAACGACGGGTCATCAGAACGAACACAGCGGTGAATTCGAGCCGTCCCAGCAGCATCGCTGTGGCGCAGATCCATTTGCCGCGATCCGTCAGGCCTTCAAACGTGCCCGCCGGGCCGATCTCTGTTCCCAGCCCCGGACCGACATTCGACACGCTGGTCGCCGCGCCCGAGATCGCTGTCAGAGGAGATTCTCCGGTCAGACTGAGCAGGATGGCGGCGGTTATAAAGGTCGCAAGATACAGGAACACGAACACCATGACCGATTGCAGCGTGTCATTGTCGACGACTTTGCCGCCATAGCGAATGCGCACGACGCGATTCGGACTGACCATTTGCTGCGCGTGCGCGAGGACAGCACGAAAGCTGATCTCGAGCCGGAACATCTTGATCCCGCAAGCGGCAGAACCGGCGCAGCCGCCGAGAAAGATGGTGATCAGAAAGATCATCACGATCGGTTCGCCCCAGCCATCATATGGCGCGGTGGCGTAGCCGGTCCCGGTCATCACCGAGACGACATTGAACAAGGTCTCGATATAGCCGTTGATCGGGCTGATAATGACATAATCCTGGTCGGCAATGACGCGCAGGAAGAAGACCAAAGTCGTGATCGCTGCAATCAAAGCGATGAACAGGCGCGGCTGCGGGTCAGACAAGAGCGGTTTGACGCGGCCATGGATCATCGCCAATGCGAGCAAGCTGAAGGGCAGGCCGGCAATGATCATGAAGAAGATGGCTGTCGGCACTGCGGCGGTTTCATAGAAGGCGCCGAACGAGGCGTCATAGGTTGAATATCCGCCCGCCGCCACCGTGGTCATCGCGTGTGCGACTGCGTCAAACGCAGACATTCCGCTGAGCATGTAAGCCAGCGCGCAAGAAATTGAGATGAACAGGTAGATCATGCCGATCTGAGCCGAAATCTCGCCGATGCGCGGCATGAACTTGCCGGCGGTATCAGAGCTTTCGAGCTGGAACAATTGCATGCCGCCAACCCGCAGCATGGGCAGGATGGCGATCGCCGTGACGATTATCCCGATGCCGCCGAACCACTGTAAGATCGCGCGCCAGAGCAAGATGCCCCGGGGCTCGTGGTCGAGTTCCGTCATTACCGTTGACCCCGTCGTGGTCAGGCCAGAGATGCTCTCAAACATGGCGTCGGTGAAGCTCATCCCAATGCCCATGAACGGGATGGCCGCCATGGCCGGCAGGACCACCCAGACCAGAACCGTCAGCAAGAATGCCTCGCGCGGGCCGGTTCGTCCTGTGCGTCCACCGGAGAGGACAACCAGGCCGCCGCCGAACAGCAGAAGCATGGTCGCGCTGGCAGCAAAGACCGGCCACTCGACAACACCGTCCGCGACATCGAGCAACCAGCACGGGATCATCGCCGCGCCGAGTAGGGCGGTCATGATGCCAAGGGCAAGGATGACGACACGAAGTTGCATGGGTTCGGGGACTTAAGGGGCAAATGCTGAGAAGGCGTGTACTTTTGGCAACGCTATGACCTCGGATGCATACAATATCGGGACCAGTGTGGAAAAATATCAGGGATTATGTGAAATTTTTTGCGGCTTTCTTTGCTTGGTTAACCAGCTGTAAATAAAAGCTTTTGTAAAGATTAACGCGGATCCACAGTTCGGTGTTCCGGTCTATTTTCGGTTTGTTCTGCATTGGTTTTCCTGCGGGCGATGTGTGGACACGAAAGAATCACGCAGCCGCCCATTTGAATCCAAGCTGTCCCATGTTATCCCAGAATAGAACAGGCTGGATCCATGAATTTCCGGCCGGGGCTAGTGATGGGAGTTGCGCGTGTTTGTCTCTACGTTTGAGACATCGCTGGATACGAAAGGACGGGTTTCAGTTCCGGCGCCGTTTCGACACGCGCTGGAAGGGGGCGCGCGGATTTTTCTGTACCCAGCACTCGACGGATCGCCTTGCCTCGAAGGCGGCGGCGACGCGCTGATGCTGGAAAACCAGAAAACGCTGCTGCGAATGAGCCCCAACTCAACCGCGCGCAAAGTCTTCCTCAACCGCACGGTCTCGAAAGCCGTTGAATTGAAACTCGACGATACCGGCCGGATCAAGATACCGGTCAAACATCTCGGCATGGCCGGGATCGCCAAGGAGCTGGTCTTTGTTGGCGCAATTGATCGTTTCTATGTCTGGCAGCCGGAGCGGTACGCAACGTTCGATGCCGAGATGGAAGCTCAGCTTGGCGACGTCCAGGCCGATTTCGAAGGCTCTTTCAATGCGCAGCTGGCTACGGGCGGCATTCGCGGCGTCGTCGGGGAGGGTGACTGATGGGTCATGTCCCGGTCCTCATCGATGAAGTCCTGACCGCCCTGCAACCCCAGGATGGCGAGATCTATGTCGACGGCACGTTCGGCGGCGGCGGTTACGCTTTGCGCGTGCTCGCGGCGGCTGACTGCAAGGTTTACGGCATTGATCGCGATTTTGATGCCATAACCCGGGCCGAAGCGCTGGCGGAAAAACAGCCGCGTCTGATACCGCTGCTGGGTCGATTTGGTGATCTCGACGCGCTCTTGTTGAATACCGGCCTCCGCGCCGTGCACGGTGTGATGCTGGATATTGGCGTTTCGTCTTTCCAGATCGATCAGGGTGAGCGCGGATTTTCATTCATGCGCGACGGACCGCTTGATATGCGCATGGGTCAGGTCGGGCCAAGCGCGGCCGATGTTGTGAACTTCATGTCTGCCGCTGACCTGACGGCGATCATCAGACAGCTCGGCGAAGAACGGCAGGCGAGGCGCATTGCCGGGGCCCTTGTCGCGCGGCGCAAGACGGCTGAGTTCAAGACGACGCTCGATCTCGCCGCCTGTATTGAAGACGCGGTTGGCGGGCGGCGCGGAAAGAAGACCCACCCCGCGACGCTGACGTTTCAGGCGATCCGCATGTACGTCAATGACGAGCTCGGTGAGCTGGCCCGCGGACTGGCTGCGGCAGAGCGCATGCTCGCGCCCGGTGGCCGGCTGGTGGTTGTCACGTTTCATTCACTTGAGGACCGGCTGGTGAAGCAGTTCATGCGGACCCGCGCTGGAGCATTGGGCGGAGGATCGAGGTACATGCCCGAGGTCAAGACGGGGCCGGAGCCATCATTCGATCTCGTGCGTCGCAAGGCGATAGAGGCCGGCGATGAAGAAACACGCGCGAACCCGCGAGCGCGCTCGGCGCGGCTGCGCGTGGTTGTGCGTACCGACGCGCCTGCCTGGACCGATCCCGTCGACACTGGCACGTCTTTGCCGCCGCTCAAGACCCTGGAGGCGGCCTTATGAGTAAGCGCGCTTTCCTGTTCGGGCTGGCCGTCGTTGCGGTGCTGATCTTCAGCCTCTATCGCGCCAAATACGGCGCCCAGGACACTGTCGCGGATATCAAGGCGGTGGAGATCGAAATTGCCACGGCAGAGGCTGAGCAGGCCGAACTCCTCGCAGAGTTTGCCCACCGGTCTCGCCAGGAGTGGATAGAAGAATTTGCCCGCAAAGAGCTTGGAATGGTGCCCGCGCGCGCCGAACAATTTGTGCGCACGGTAGATCTGGATGGCAGAGTGGGGCCCCCCATGGAATTGCGGGATTCTGACCTGCCCGTGGATCGGGAGGCGCCGCAATGAACCAGGAGCCTGGATCCGAAATGACCATGCGCGGCGGCGGAATGCGAACACGCTTCGTGTCGATTTGCCTGCTCGCCTTGTTCGGTGCGATTGCCATTAAAGGCTTGACCGTGGCGCTGTCCGGACCAGGTGCAATGTCCGCGGTCGCGACGACGTTTAAAGATGCGCCGCGCCGGGCGGACATTGTCGATCGCAATGGTGATCTCCTGGCCACCTCAGTAACCGTTTACTCAGCGTTTGCCGATCCGCGCGCGATTGGCGATGCGGCCTTGATCTCCGCCGAGCTTGCAACCGTTTTGCCGGATCTCGACGTTGAGCTGATCGCGCAGCGCCTCTCCAATAATGATCGCGCATTCGCATGGATTGAGCGCGGAATCACTCCGCGTCAGCGTCAGGCGGTATTTGAGCTTGGTCTTGAAGGCATCGACTTTCGCGAGGAATCTCGCCGCGCCTATCCGCGCGGAACGCTGGCCGGGCATATTCTTGGCTATGCCGGCGCAGATGGTCAGGGCCTTGGCGGCATTGAATATGCGATGGATGACCGGCTGACCCGCGATCAGGCGCCGCTCGCCCTCTCAATTGATGCCAATATACAGTTCAGCCTTGAAGCCGAGCTCTCCGCGGCTGTTGGAGAATATGATGCCGAAGCCGGTGCGGGCATCGTGCTCGCAGCGCAATCTGGTGAAGTCCTCGGCATGGCCAGTTGGCCGCCGCTTGATCCGCATAAGGCGACCGAACTGGATCGCGAAGATCCCGCCCTGCTCGATCGGGCCAGCGGCGCGGTCTACGAGCTTGGTTCGATCTTCAAGCCGCTCACCGTGGCCGGCGCGCTGGATGCGGGTGCGATCCGCCCAAGTGATAAATTTGACGTCCGCGACCCAATCACAATCCGGGGCCGCGAGATCAATGATGATCATCCGATCATTGGTCGCCCAACGGCATTTGAGATTATCGCAGACAGCTCCAATATCGGCACGGTAAAAATTGCCTGGCAAATGGGCGCCCGGCGCCAGCAGGAATTTTTCTCATCGCTTGGGCTGTTCTCCCGGTCGTCGATTGAACTGACCGGCAGTGCCGGGCCAATCCTGCCTGAAGCCTTTGATGATCTGTACAGTGCCACGGCGAGCTATGGGCATGGCATTGCCGTCTCGCCGATCGCGTTTGCAAGCGCCTACGCGTCCCTCGCCAATGCCGGAGAATCTGTGTCGCCCACCCTGCTCCTGGAGCCGGAGCGCAAGCGCAGTCCGAAGCGG
>SPJK01030089.1_pt1 | contig 11533 bp, 9 predicted proteins | sample 3741771 | NCBI WGS metagenome assembly SPJK01 (sample SAMN10925997, study PRJNA522277) | cold seep metagenome | isolation source: Elba SIP-enriched marine methane seep metagenome, extraction at timepoint T2 | place: Italy: coast of Elba, Mediterranean Sea
GCTTTCGCATTGCGCGACAGAATAAACGATATGTGGAGCGAGCAGCTCTATGACGGTGCGGAGAAGCGCCGCGCGTTTTGACCAAGGACGCGCGTGACCGTTAGAAAGCGTCCCCGTCCATATTATGAGTGCACCTCAGGTCATATACGCTAGGCCGTGGCCTTATTAACGCGTCGCCAAAGCCGGATGGCAGCGAGCTTAACGAAGGCAAGGAATTTGGGTTCAAGCCCACGCCTCTTCCTCGTTTCCCTGAGGAACCACAGCCAAACGGACTGTTTGCCCATTCTCTCAGGTGTCTAGTGTCTTCAATTCTCGCCGCATGATCTTGCCAGTGCTGGTCTTGGGGAGGTCGGACACAAACTGCATGGACCGTGGAACCTTGTAAGCCGCCAGCGTTTCACGGCAGAACTTGATGATTTCATCTGCGTCGCCTGTCGCGCCATCTTTCAGCACGACATAGGCTTTGGCGATCTCTCCCTTCTGCTCGTCCGGCTGTGGCCCTACCGCACACATGGCAACGGCAGGATGGCTTGAAAGAACGCGTTCGATCTCTGCGGGGTATACATTGTAGCCGGCGGTGACGATCATGTCCTTCTTTCGGTCCACGACAAAGACACAGCCATCTTCGTCCATTTTCGCCAAATCGCCGGTATGCAGCCACCCGTCGGGCTCCAACGCCTCGGCTGTACGTTCCGCATCGTTGAAATAACCCATCATCACCAGCGGCCCGCGCGCCATCAGCTCGCCGACCTCGCCCGTGGGCATGACCTTGGTATAGTCCTCGTTGTCCGCGATTCTAAGCTCGGTGTAAGGTAGGGCCACGCCGATTGAGCCCATCTTGTTCATGCCATAAACCGGGTGTGTGCTGCCGAGACCAGCCATCTCGGTCATCCCCCACAGCTCAATCAATGGTACGCCGAATGCGGCTTCGACTGCCTCCATCTTTGCGGTTGGCATGGTCTGCCCGCCAACGGTCAGACAGCGGAGTGAGCTGAGGTCGAACTCGTTCAAACCAGGATGTTCAAGCATATACATATACATGGTCGGAACGCCTTCAAACACAGTCGCCCCATGGTCCTGAATGCTTTGCAAAGCGACGCCGGGATCAAAGACTGCATGCAGGTTCAGGGTGCCGCCGTAGAAGAAGACAGAGTTGAAGACCACATTGCCATAGACATGAGGACATGGCAGGGCACTGACGATTACGTCCTCGGAGGTTTTGAGATGCATCTGCGCGGTCATTGCCGTGTTCAGAATAACTGCCTTGTGCGACTGCATCGCGCCCTTTGGGCGGCCCGTTGTTCCAGAGGTATAACAAATTGTCGACAGGCTTTCAGGATCGACATCCGGCACGGGCGGGCAGGGGTGGTTGGCCGCCAGAAGATCCTCGAAAGAGGTCATTCCGTCGGGAGCTTCGTCGAATGAGACAACGGCGACAACGTTACTGTCAGCTTCGATTCCACCGAGTGGCGCCGCCTTGGCCTGGCTGGCGATAATCGCTTTTGCGCCGCAATCCTTCACCACATAGCGCACTTCATCTGGTGTCAGCATCACGTTGATCGGGTTGACCACGGCCCCCAGCTTGGACGCGCCATAGTAGCTCACCAACCATTCCCAGCGGTTTTCTGAATAGATCGTGACGATATCGCCTTGCCTGACCCCCAGCGACGCAAGCCCTCCGGAAAGTTGGCAGGCCAACGCGTCGATCTGGGCGAAAGTGAACTGCCTGTCCCCCGCAATAAGCGCTGTCTTGTCTCCAAACCGATTTGCTGCCGTTGCACTGATCTGGCCGAGATGCTGAAGCATGGATTGTTTCCCCCTCGATTTTCTTGTGCAGGCTGTTTGCCAGCCGTGCTTCCTTTTTTATGCCCGGATTGTTGCGCATCGTTAGCTCTGATCCGGTTCCTGTTATAGCTTCGCAAACGCGATTTGGTATGACAAGTGCTGCGATTGAATCGCATCGGAGTGGGCTTGCATCGTCCGCAAAACCGGCACTAGTCGGGCATTTTCGTCCCACCCGCTAACCAGCCAGATGGAACGCGAATTGTTTACTGTTCATTAAGCAAGAATGTATAAAAAAACATTACCAAAATTCAGACACGGCGAGGCAGGTCGGAGAAGCTGAATATCGGTCCATTCTTCATTTGGTGCAGGACATATGGATTATTCAGTTAATGATTTCTCATTCGACGTTGATCCGAGCGGGCGAATTACGAGGCCTTATGGCAATTTTCATACCCATTTGGGTTGGACCGCGGCGCAACTGCAAGGGCGGACGATAGACTCCATTTTTGAGCCGAATGACGCAGCTCTTGCGATGGAAACCCTGTTTTGCGTTTCGCATGGTAAGGGTCGAATTGACCTCAGCTTGAATTTTCGATCGCATGATGGGGGTGAGTTTCCTGCGCGGGTTGCAGTATCAGCGCTTGGTTCTTCAGGCCCGAATGTATTTTTGCATTTGGATTGTATGCGTGATGCTGCAGGCGTAGGTCATGACCTCATGTCCGAATGGGCTGCGCCGTCCGATATTTCGAATGTTATTGACGACGTGGAATCATTCTTAAACTCAGCACCCTACAACGATGCCTCGCTCACGTTATTTTCGTTCCGTGCGGGTGGAGATAGGGATGACGGACTGGTCGACTTCTCGACCGTTGCCGAGAAAGCGGCGCGAACCCTCGAAATGCATGCTGGTGATAACGCCCTCACAATACGAAGTGGAGAGCGATCGGTGGCTGTCGTCCATGATGGCAATTTCGACAGTGAGTTCATTGGTGAGCGTGTCAACAATGTGGTCGGCGATGACATAACTGTGGCGAGCGACGTTATTGACCTAAGTGGGGGTGTCGCAGCGCTGAAGAAGGACCGTGCGGCGATCATGGATATGATTCTGTCCCATGAGCCGGACTGCGATGCCACGACAGCAGCGGATGGTGATATTGATCCCGGTTCCGTTGTTATCCGTAGAGCCATATCAGCTCAAAACAAGGAAACGACATTCTACGTCGTTGAGTTCAATGAAGATGGGGCAATTTCACCCAGTGATGGGGGCACAAGGGACCGGCAGCGCCGGGTCGCGAAAGCGCGGCTAAGTTATTGTGCAGACCTGGTGGGCAAAATGAACGCAAGGATAAAGATTAATATCGATGCGTTGTCCTTGGTTGATCAAGATGCTGACTTCCTGGCGAGTTTACCTGATCGTTTGATGATTGGAATTCTATCCGTACCCGAGGAAGAGGTTTGTGAGATGTCCAGGCTTGTCGCTTGCCTTGATCGTCTCCCTTGTGTCGTTTTGGACGGTCTATTGCTGTGTCGAGATGCACGCATGCAGACTGTTGGTGGGATGGTTAAGCAGCTTGGTTTTGTAAAGGTGCCTTGCACCGCCCTTCACAAGGATCCAGGTGGTATGGCGCGGATGCTTCGTGACACTGCAAGCAGCATCGCAGGGCAATATGTCGGGATCGTCGTAACCGGTCTTCAATTTCCGGAAACGGTGGCGGCACTTGATGGTATTTCAGGTCTTCACTTGTCTGGTCCTGCGGTCTCTGACGCTTAGAAACCAAAACACGGATTTATTTGTGCCTGTGTGGTGGTTGTTCCATTGGATGGGCTGGCCTAAGTAATGGCTCAACTGTTGGGCAGCTGATTGCCCTGCTTGTGCTCGTTTCAAGTTCGTTATTCGTTTTTCGCTATTCGTTTTCGCCGTTCGGTTAAGGAATAAAACAATGCCTGCCGCCATTCCCCCCATATGCGACTTTGGTTGGAACGCGCCCGGCTTCGATCTGGCGGACCCCTCCGGTAACCGCTACACCCTGTTGGATGTGGCTGGGCCTAAGGGTGTTTTGGTTATGTTTATTTGTAACCACTGCCCCTATGTTAAATCGATTGCGGATCGGATCTCTGCTGCGGCGAAGGACTTACAGGGCCGTGGGGTCGGCGTAGCTGCGATCATGGCGAATGACTATGCCTCTTACCCGGATGATGCGCCGGAGAAGATGAAAACCTTCGCAGAAGCGCATGATTTCACCTTTCCTTATCTCATTGATGAAGACCAATCGGTCGCGCGTGCCTATGCTGCCGTATGCACGCCCGACTTTTTCGGCTTTAACGATAGGCTTGAGTTGCAGTATAGAGGGCGCTTCGGTGCGTCTGGAAGTAATGCTGTGCCGGACGCGCGACCGGAATTGCTGGAAGCGATGCGTCAGGTGGCGAGCACTGGACAGGGGCCGCGCGATCAAACGGCATCGATCGGCTGTTCGATCAAATGGCGGAATCAGCGCGAAGCTTAACAGGCGCGTGAGGCATAACAGGCGCATAATGAACACGGTCTTCGCAGTGGCGGGCCAGCTAACAAATGGAGTGGCCAATGGCCGATATTTTTAACGAAATTGATGAAGAGCTTCGCGCAGACAAGGCCAAACAAGCCTGGCAACGTTACGGCAAGATTGCGATTGCCGGTGCGGCTGTGATTGTCGCCTGTGCGGCTGGGTATACGTATTGGCAAAAGTCCGAACGAGCGGCTCAACTGGAATTGGCGGACCGATATGCGGCGGCACTTGCCTTGGGGGCCAGTAAAGAAGGGGCTCCGGCCTCCGCTCAGGCGCTGGCAGCGCTGGCATCTGAAAGCAGTGGCGGTTTTGCACTTCTAGGCCGGCTGCAGTCTGCGGCAATGATTGGGGAGGCGGGTGACCATTTGGCGTCTGCCGATGCCTACCGCGCGATTGCGAATGACACATCTGTTGAGGCTCTTTATCGGGACTTAGCTGTTGTTCTTGCCGTTGCACAAGGGGCTGCTGGCAATGGCGATTCGGAAGCCTTGATGAAGGAATTGGAACTCCAACTCGGTGATGAGAAGCCATGGCGTTACACGGCGCGCCAAGTGGCTGCGGGACTTTCCTTAGCGCGTGGTGATACGGCTGCGGCAAAGGACTTTTTGACCCGTATAAGCGATGATCCTAATGCACCGCTTGGTTTGCGCGGATCGGCGGCTGAGTTGCTGCGGTCGATCGGTAGCTAATGCGTTCTAAGCTGAAAGCTATGAAGGGGCGTATCATGATAGGTCGGCGGTGGATGCAACGGGTTCCGCATTGTCTGGCCATGATCGCGGTTGTTGGGGTTTCGTTTACGTTGGGGGCCTGCAGCGATATATTTTCTGAAGAAGAAAAACGGCTGCCTGGTAAACGAATTGCTGTAATGCTGGCTGACACGGATGCTGATCCGGATCCTCGTTTGGCCGACCTTCAAGTGAAACTGCCACCGCCCTATGTCAATGAAAGCTGGCCGCAATCAGGTGGTTTTCCCGACCATGCTATGCACCATTTGATGTTGGGAGAAAATATCCAGCGCGTTTGGAAAGCGGATATCGGTGCGGCTTCGGAAGGCGATCAGCGTATTCTGCAAGGCCCGCTTATCGCGGAAGGCCGCCTTTATAGCATGGACCGGGATTATGAGATCTCAGCCTTTGATGCCCAGACTGGAAAAACACTGTGGCGCAAACAGATGGATGTGCCGGAAGATGATGAAGAGGCCTTTGGCGGCGGACTAGCCTACGCAGATGGCTTGTTATATGCGTCGACGGGCTATGCAAAGGTTTCAGCCTTCAATGCCTCCAATGGGCAGGAGATTTGGCGGGCTAACCTGACGGGCCCAGCCCGCGCCGCGCCGACTGTGGCAGAGGCCAGGGTCGTTGTCGTTACGATTGATAACCGGGTGACAGCCTTTGATGCTGATACTGGTGAGGAAGCCTGGACACATGCCGGCTTTACCGAGGTTGCAGGGCTTCTCGGTGCTGCCAGTCCCGCAATTGCCGATAACACGGCGATAATTCCGTACTCCTCTGGGGAGGTTTATGCCGTTCGGGTGGCAAACGGGCGGGTCAGTTGGTCGGATAGTTTGACGTCTGCTCGTCGCGTGGATGCATTGTCGGCCCTTGCTGATATCCGTGCACGGCCGGTTATTGATCGCGGCGTTGTTTTTGTTGTCAGTCATTCCGGGCGAATGCTTGCAATTGATCTTAGGACCGGCTCTCGGATTTGGGATCGCCGGATTGCTTCTGTCCAGTCGCCCTGGGTGGCTGGTGAGTTTGTTTTCGTGATCACGGTAGATCAGGCTTTGTTGGCCATAACCCGTCGCGGTGGGCGCGTGCGGTGGGCGCGTTACCTGCCAAATTTCGAAGATCCGGAAGATCTGGATGATCCGATTTCCTGGGTTGGGCCCGTCCTCGCGAATGATCGGTTAATCGTCGCGAATAATATCGGTGAGGTTTGGGCTGTGTCGCCCTATGATGGGACGCCCTTGGGGCAGATCGACGTGGACGATTCAGTATCGGTAACCCCGCGAATTGCGAATGGCATGCTTTATATTCAGACGGATGCCGGTTCCGTTTATGCGTATCGCTAATAATCGCGATACCGGAGAGGAACCCAATGCGGGATGAAGATTTCACTGTCGCCATTATCGGGCGACCTAATGTCGGTAAGTCGACCCTGTTCAACCGTTTGGTTGGAAAGCGGTTGGCTCTTGTCGATGATCAGCCGGGTGTTACACGCGACCGTCGCGTTGGTACCGGTCGGATTTCCGACTTGGTTTTCACGGTCATGGACACGGCTGGGCTTGAAGATGCGACGGATGATAGTCTGGAGGCTCGGATGCGCCGCCAGACGGAAATTGCCATTGATGATGCAGACTTGGCGCTGCTGTTGATCGATGCACGGGCCGGGGTGACACCGCTGGATTCTCACTTCGCACAGTTGCTGCGTAAGGGGGCCACCCGCATCGCATTGGTCGCCAATAAATGCGAGGGACGTGCAGGGGCGCCGGGGTTGGGAGAGGCCTATGGCCTTGGAATGGGCGATCCGATCCCGATTTCGGCAGAACATGGTGAAGGCCTGACCGACCTATATGACGTTATATCCGAGGCCATGGCTGATTGCGGTGTCGGGCCGGTGTTCAAGGCGGACCCGCGTGAGCAAGATATCGCGACGTCCACCGACCTTGAAGCGGTTGACGGTGTTGAAGGCGCCGATGCAGAACAGGAAAAGGTCCAAATCGGCGAAGAAGGCCGCCCGCTTCAGCTGGCCATCGTTGGGCGGCCCAATGTCGGCAAGTCGACGCTGATCAACCGGTATTTAGGCGAAGACCGACTTCTCACCGGACCGGAAGCGGGGATCACGCGTGATTCAATCGCGCTCGATTGGTCATGGGAAGGAAAATCCATTCGTCTTGTGGACACCGCTGGGCTGCGTCGAAAAGCACGTGTGGAGAAAAAGGTCGAGCGGCTCTCGGCCATGGATACGAAACGCGCCATCGATTTCGCCCATGTCGTGGTCCTGCTTCTAGACGCCCGTGATATGCTGGAGAAACAAGACCTCACCATCGCGAGACAAACGATTGAAGAGGGCCGGGCGCTGATCGTTGCGGCCAATAAGTGGGATTTGGTCGAGGATCGCGCAGCGGCGCTGCAGAAGTTGAAAGATCGCCTACAGACATCACTCCCTCAGGTGCGCGGCGTTCCGGTGATAACGCTTTCCGCGCTGGAAGGACGCAATCTGGATCGTCTTCTAAAGGCGACATTTGAGATTTTTGATGTCTGGAACCGACGGATTTCGACGGCTAGACTGAATGAATGGCTGCATGACAAGCTTGAAACCCATCCACCGCCGATGGTGTCTGGCCGCCGGGTAAAGCTACGCTACATGACGCAGGCAGGGGCGCGCCCGCCGACCTTCGCCATTTTCTCCTCCCGTGCGGCTGATGCCCTGCCGGAAGCCTATGTGCGCTACCTCGCCAATGGATTGCGGGATGATTTCGGATTGGAAGGGGTCCCGTTGCGCCTCAATATTCGCCAAGGTAAGAATCCCTATGCGCCGAAGAAATGATATCATTCATAGCGTGACCGCCGACCTGCGTCGCTTTCCCAAGGCATTGTTGCATATGGGGCTGGGCGCTGCGGCGATGATCGTTCTGGCTGCTTGCGAGAAGCCCGCCTTCATGACGCCAAAGGCGACTGTCTATGACGGGGCTTGGGTCGGTAGCTTCCAAATGACCTCGGGAACGCGGGACTGCAAACTCAAGCGTGGTGGCGTTCGGTTGCGAGTTGAAGGCGGTGAACTGGATGGCCGAACCAGGGTCGCGCGCCGGAACGCCCCCTTCAATGGGTTCATTGACGAAGCCGGCCAACTGCACAAAGGCTTCGTCAAGGCGCCGGAGTTTCGAAAAAATGATATTGAAGTTGTGGGCCAGTTCGGCGACCGCGACGCAGAGGGAACCTGGAAGTCTCGCGACTGCAAGGGAAGCTGGGAGCTGCGAAAAGTCCGATAAGGGCCCGCGTTTAACGGCCCTATTTCCTTTTCGGGATCACAGTTTTCCAAGGCCCATCGGTTTTGGCCTGGGAATTCACGACAATCTGGCTCTACAGCTTCAAGGCGCTTTGCCGTCTTTGAGCATCCGAGACAGGGTGCTGTCGCCGCCGCAGAAGCCCCATTTTCCGTAGGGAGATCACGCAGATGAAAATGACCACCGAAGAAGCCTTCGTTAAAGTCCTGCAGATGCATGGCATTGAACATGCGTTCGGGATTATTGGGTCGGCGTTCATGCCGATCTCTGACCTGTTTCCCAAGGCGGGGATCAAGTTCTGGGATGTGGCGCACGAGACCAATGGCGGCTTGATCTGTGATGGCTATACGCGCGCGTCCGGCAAGATGGGCATGGCGATTGCGCAGAATGGTCCGGGCGTCACCGGCTTTGTGACCGCGGTTAAGACCGCCTACTGGAACCACACCCCAATGCTGCTGGTTACGCCGCAGGCAGCCAACAAGACCATCGGGCAGGGCGGTTTCCAGGAAGTGAACCAGATGCCGATGTTCGCGGAGATGGTTTGCTATCAGGAAGAAGTGCGCGATGCATCCCGGATCGCCGAAGTCCTGAACCGGGTGATCGAAAAAGCATGGCGCGGGTCTGCCCCGGCCCAGATCAACGTGCCGCGTGACTATTGGACCCAGGTTGTCGATATCGATCTGCCGCAACGTGTGCAGTTCGAACGCCCTGCCGGTGGTCCGAACGCCATTGCAGAGGCATCGCGTCTTTTGTCCGAAGCGAAGTTCCCGGTCATCCTGAATGGCGCGGGCGTTGTTATCGGTGGTGCCATTCCGGCGTCGATGGCGCTGGCGGAGAAACTGGATGCGCCGGTTTGCTGTGGGTATCAGCACAATGATGCCTTCCCGGGCTCGCACCCGTTATTTGCCGGGCCGCTCGGTTACAACGGCTCGAAAGCGGGGATGGAACTGATCGCTAAGGCGGATGTGGTGCTTGCACTTGGGACGCGCCTCAATCCGTTCTCGACCCTGCCGGGCTATGGCATCGACTACTGGCCGAAGGATGCAAAGATCATCCAGGTCGACATCAATGCGGATCGGATCGGGCTGACGAAGAAGGTTTCGGTCGGTATCCAAGGCGACGCGAAATAGGTCGCCGAAGCGATCCTGACCCAATTGTCCGACGATTCCGGCGATTTCGAGAGGGCAGAGCGGAAAGCAATGATCCATCGGACAAAATCAGCCTGGTTGCAGACCTTGAGCTCGATGGATCACGAGGATGATGATCCGGGGACCACTTGGAACGAACGCGCCCGTGATCGGGAACCGGAGCACATGTCCCCTCGCCAAGCGTGGCGGGCCATTCAGGCCGGTCTTCCTCAGGATGCGATCATTTCGTCTGATATCGGCAACAACTGCGCGATCGGGAACGCCTATCCGACCTTCGAACAAGGGCGGAAGTATCTGGCTCCCGGCCTGTTCGGTCCTTGCGGCTATGGCTTCCCGTCGATCATCGGCGCGAAAATCGGCTGTCCGGACGTGCCGGTAGTTGGTTTCGCCGGTGACGGCGCCTTCGGGATCAGCATGAACGAGATGACTTCTGTCGGTCGGGAAGACTGGCCGGCTGTGACCATGGTCGTTTTCCGGAACTATCAATGGGGCGCGGAAAAGCGTAACACGACACTGTGGTATGACGACAACTTCGTCGGAACTGAACTGAACCCGAACCTGTCCTATGCGGCGGTCGCGGAAGGCTGTGGTCTCAAAGGGGTGAAAGCGACCACCCAGGCCGAGCTGACAGATGCACTGAAGACAGCCTGTGCGGCTCAGGCAGATGGTGTCACCACGTTTATTGAGGTGATCTTGAACCAGGAGTTGGGCGAGCCTTTCCGGCGCGATGCCATGAAGAAACCGGTCGCTGTGGCTGACATCGATCCGAACGACTTCATCCCACAACAGCCTTCCTAAACCCTGCCTGACGCGCGGTTTTGGTAAATCATTGAAAAGACGGGGCGGTTTTCACCGCCCCGTTTTGTTTCAGAAATATGACGGGTTTGTTGAATTTGTGATCGATTTCAAAGTGCTTTTCTGAATCTGGCACAATGAGCATCGAAAAATTGGCCCTTGCTTGATCCCGGCCATTCTGTGACCGTTTCAAAGTTAGAGAATGCGCCTGTTTTGTCACTGATTTGTAACATTTCAGTATCATTCTCTAATTTGGAGCCAAATAAAGAGATCGCCTGAGTTTCTTGCTTCGCAAGTTTGGTGGAATGAAGAGGCGGCGGTTTGGTGAGGAAGGCTTTCACGGGAAGATGGGGATCTTTCGGGATTTCTGTCACAAAACATTGACAATGACCCTGTAGTGTCCGGCACTCTTCGGTGAACGGAGACTTTCAGGAAATCTATGTGTCCAATCAGGGAGCATCCATGATGAGGAAGTTATTGCTTGTTGGCGCGGCGTTGTTCGCGTTCAGCACATCCGCTCAGGCGGCTTGTCCGGCCATTACAATGGCGGATATGCAGGGGGTCGCCGCAGGCGCATTCCCTGGCCAATTTGAATTGGCCGAATTCGAATCTGCCGCCAGCTGTGAACTCAGCTTCTCGGAAAACCCGAATGCTGGCAAATTGAACGGTATGATTCGCGGGAACCCGGATCTGCCTCCAGTGGCAGAGCGTCTGCCTGCTGAGCCGTTGGTCGTCGCCCCCTATGCGTCGATTGGTAAATATGGTGGGGTCTTCGATGCCTTGTCGAATGCGACCGAAGCTGGCACGTCCGACTTCCTGTCGACCCGCCACGTAAACTTGGTCCGTTATTCCGACGATCTGCAGACCATTGTGCCGAACGTTGCCAAGTCTTGGGAATGGAATGATGACTACACCGCGCTGACCTTTGTTCTGCGTAAGGGCCACAAATGGTCCGATGGTGCACCGTTCACCGCCCATGACGTCAAATTCTGGTACGACAATCTGGCGACAGATGAGAACGTCATCGCGAAGCCGAAGGATTATGTCCTGGTTGGTGGCGAGAAGATGACGGTCGATGTAATCGACGATCTGACAGTTCGCTTCAATCTGCCGGCACCGAAGCCGGGTCTGCTGGCCCACTTCGCATGGTCCTACGCTCAAGGCTTCCAGCCGAAGCACTTCCTGGGTCAATTCCACCCGGGTATCAGCGCTGACGCGGATGAAAAAGCCAAGGCGATGGGCTTTGAAAACGGCTA
>SPJK01064173.1_pt1 | contig 11532 bp, 10 predicted proteins | sample 3741771 | NCBI WGS metagenome assembly SPJK01 (sample SAMN10925997, study PRJNA522277) | cold seep metagenome | isolation source: Elba SIP-enriched marine methane seep metagenome, extraction at timepoint T2 | place: Italy: coast of Elba, Mediterranean Sea
AAGACCTTCGTTAGACATCTCAAGGACATCGCCCAAATGTATCCATCCAACCTAAATCGAGAGGTTTGGATTATCCTAGATAACGCTACCTGGCACTTCGGAGCCCCCGTTCGCGAGGTTCTGGCAAAACACTCTCATCTCAAACTATACAGGCTCCCGAGCTACTCTCCTCAGCTTAATCCGGTCGAGCGATGGTGGAGAGTCCTGCGAAGACGAGCTACCCACAACCGTCTATTTGTCTCGATGAAAGCGATACGGAAGACACTGTCGAACAATATCCTCTACTACCGCACGGTCAGAAAGAAGATGTTGTCTCTTCTCAGATGGTCTCCGAAGAAGCGAGAAGTATCGCGTGCGTGAACAAGAAGCAGTGGTTGCCTCAGCACAGTCTTATTCCCCCCTCGCTAGCCACTGCAGCGATAGCTATCGCCTCAGCCTATACCGCTCTTTGCATTAACTGGGCCCTGCAAGGCCAAAAACACACTCTTCGGTATCAAGCTCCTTCGGTGCAATGGTGTATCGAACAGGCCGGCCCTCATCGTTCCCCCCAGGAAGTATCTATAAACTATTTAGAATATCGAAAATCAGCAAATCAGGAGCTAGATATATCTCGCTCCATCAAGCTGCTAGCAACCCTAGCTATGGCCCTCGTATGTCTGGTATTTCTGCTCTGGGCAAGTCTTGCGGCCCGCAAACGCCGCGGCCCACTACCAAAAACTGCTTGGGCTTTGCTAATCGTCTCCTTGGCACTGTACTGCGCTGCCGACCTTGCTACACTTTCCTATCGCGGTCGGTATACAGACACTCTCATCCAAGCCTTTGAGTATTGTAGACTAGTAAAGACTTCACCAGAATAGGCGAAACAAACCCCATCTATTGGCTGCCTTACAGCTTCCAGATAACCAAGAGAATAACTTCCCTATTGCTGATTCATGGGCGGCAACAAGTCGCTGGGGCTCAAGGTATAGTTGAGCTGGGGATAGACAAAGTCAGTCTCGCGGTTCTCTCGGCCTCGCAATCCATAGAACTCCCGCTCTCGATCACTTTCAAGTAACTCTAGAGCGGTCCCGTCTTCGAGTAAAGCCCGAGCTCCCTGGTAACGTACAAAGGTCTTTGCGGTGCGCAAAGTGAGTCCTAACCAGAGATTTTCCGGACGCGGTGAAGACTTGTCCAAAACTATCTTGTGTCTGAAGCGCCGGTTAGTATCTGTCGAAAACAGCACCACGCTGTCATGCAGGAGCGGAATCTCACAACTTTCTTGGCCTTGCTTTGCTTCAACAATCAAACTGCGGGGCGGCTGCCGATCTGGATACTGATAGCAAGAATAGAGCGCAACATATGATTCGTCCTCCAAATCGAGGGCTTGGTCGGAATGAAATCCCATTTTGAAGTATTCGTTGCTGTAACTCTCAAATAGGGCGTTATTGAAGCTGGTGGAGAGCGCCGCCCGCTCTTGTATCTGCTGGGTCAGCCGATGATGAATCTTCTGAAATATTTGAGCCGCTTGTCCATACTTGGTCGTCGTACGAACCAGAGGCACCCCGCGCGAACTATCCGGAAGCACCAAGACGGTGCCCATACGCCCCTTGCCGAGCTGTTCAAAAGTCGCCGACTCAAGGAGTTCCTCGAATAGACTCTCCCGGCTAGATAGTTGGTAGCGACGAAACTCATCCTCCATTTGATACACCGGGGACCGATAGTCCCCCTGATTCATACTGAAAAGGAAGCGCTGCCCATAATCTACTGGAGCATGACTTTTGTTCTCATCAGCGTAGAGCTTTCTCAGTTCGGCCATTCCAGCATCGGTAGCCTCTTCCAAAGTAGTCCACCCCGCTCCTGTCTTAAGATAGGTTTGCCCCTGCTGATGAAAGGCAGCGGTAGAAGAACAGCGAACCACATATCCTAGCCGAGTAGGCAACCGCTGAGCATCCAGAGCGGACGGGCGAATCTCATGTGTATAGAACTGATTGGTAAACAAAGGCATAAAGAACACCGAGCCCGGATACAAGGTGATACTGAATTGGCCGGGGAGCTGCTGCCCCTCGACTTCAGAGACGGTGCCCTTGAGCTTGAAGTCTAGTCGGGTGAGTCCGCTGGTCTGCTTATAACCGTAGTCATAGCAACGATCAGGCAGGCGGTTGAGTTTTTCTAGGTCGCGATAGAAGGTGCAGAAGGCCATAATACCATTTTCTGGCATATCCTTGGTCTTGTCTGCGTGAGCCTTGATCTTTGCTTTGGCCTGTTTTTGCTCAACTGATGCTTTGGTATTGAGATAGATCTGAGCCAGTACATGGTTAAGGGGAGCGGGTCGGCTAAATAGTTCGTTGGCCTCACGATTGAGGGCATTAACTATCTGCCAATCGGAAGCCTGGAAGTTCTCCGTGGGTCCCGAAAGATTGGTTGAACACCTAAGCAGGTGAAAATGTCGTTTATCACCGCTTTGAGTCACCGGGCTCAGATAGATGCCTTTGCGATGAGCCTTAGCCGGGCGTGTCGACTGGGTAAGGTCCTGAAAAGTATGCTCTGAGCAGATTTGCTCAAAGGTCTCTTCTTGCTCACAAAAAAAGCGCGGAAAATAGACGCCTACCCCCTGCACCGACAAAGGAACTTGCCCTTGGTCGATAACTTCCCAACTAACCTCTGAACTCTCATCTTGATAGTTTGATGACAGTTGTTTCACCACAAATATCCGCAAAGCGGCTGAGAACTCCGTTAACCAGGGTCGCGCCAAAGAGAGATCGCCAGATAGATAGAGACTTTGCGAGGCAAAGCTCTGCTTCCCAGCTTCCAATTCAGTATGCTCTAAAACTGTCCCGAAGAAGTCTCTGAATAGCTGCGGAACCCCAGCGGTGGAAAAAACAATGAGCGTATTATTTGAAGTGAGGATATTTGCCTGTGCCATAACTAAGCTTTCCGCAGCTTAGCGCTAAAGACGATGGTGAAAAAGCAAAGCCTTCCGAAATAGGAAGGATAGAGAAGGCTCGAAGGGCGGCGTGTCCGAGCAGACCTCAAGGCGGGCGATTTGCAAGAAAGGTCAAGAAATGCCCAGCCCCTATTGCTAAGCTGCCCAGGTGGTCAGCGAGCTTCTCGATCTCTTGCCTACCTTGGCGACCATCGCTGAGGAACGGAACCTACGCCGCTCATTGGGCGAGTTGGCCCAGATGCACCGCGTTTCTGCGTCTACCTATCAACGGGCCTTTTCCCGGTTGATCGGAGAAAGCCCCAAGAAGTATTCGCGGCGCTTGCAGCTCGAATGGGCTGCGCTGCTCCTACTGCAATCGAAAGCCTCGGTCTTGGATGTCGCTCTGGAGTCCGGCTTTGAAAGCCATGAAGGCTTTACTAGGGCCTTCTCAGACCACTTTGGTGCTCCTCCCAAAGACTTTCGCCGCCAACATGCGCGTTTGGCCGAAGCCACAGAACACGCAAACTTAGTCCAACACCTTGGGCCTTGTATCGGCCTTTTCCGAGCCTCCTTGCAGGCTTCATCCCCTAGGAGGGATTCTATGAACTATGACATTACTCGCCAAACTATCCCTGCGGCCCTCTTTCTCTATCAGGAGGAACGCATAGCCCATGCCAACATCGCCGAGGGCCTGGGGCGCATGCTTCCAGCAGTCTTCGGACACGCCATGGCTAATGGACTTCAGCTGCTTAGTCCGCCGATGGCCATCTATCAAGAATGGGGCCCTGGCATGGTGACTCTACAGGCAGGACTTTGCGTAAAGGAAGCCAGCGAGGCAGAAGCCTATAGCATCGCTCAACTTCCCGAAGGTCCCGCAGCGGTAACTATCCACACCGGTCCCTACGATGGTCTAGGAGACGCCCACGCTGCAGTGGAGCAGTTTCTTCACCAACAAAGTTGGAAACAGGCAGGAGCTGCCAGAGAAATCTATCTCACCGACCCAGGTGAGGTGCCAGATCCCAAAGACTGGAAGACTCAGATCATCTATCCCATCGAAGACTAGCGGTCCTGGCTTAGCTCTTCGAGGCGGGGCAGACAGTTCAAACTATCCAAACTATCTCCTAGTCGCACTGATCTTGCTTCAAGAAGGCCTGCAAGCCTTTATCTTCCTCTTCGGCAAAGACCTGCCCGGTCGCCGATAGTTCATGCACCCGGTCGAGCCGAAAGGTGCGAAAGTCCTCTCTTAGCTCACACCAAGCGGAAAACATCCAGCCATTACTTAGATTCCAAAGAGCTAAAGGCCGCACGCAGCGTTCAGATAGTTTGCCTGTTCCATCTTGATAGTTAAACTTTAGAACCAATCGCTTGCGGATGGCTTCTCGAAGCAAGCTGATCTCAGGCGGAGAACTCTGTTGGTTTTGCAGGCTAAAATAGGGTGCATCAGCCAGCCTACGCTCCTCGGGAAGAGGAAGACTCGCTTGTATCTTAGCCCGCGCTTCCTGAGCCGCGGTGGCCAGCTGCGGATCTCCGGTTCTTTCCACAAAGGCCAATCCCATTGCTAAAGCGTCGATTTGATCGTGGGTAAAGGTAACATTGGGTAGGTCAAAACCGGGCCTTAGGATGTATCCCACACCAGCTTCGCCTTCGATGGGCAGGCCCGAGGCCTGGAGATGGGAGATATCGCGATAGATAGTACTGATGCTCACCTCCAGGTGTTCAGCCAGCTCATTGGCCCGGCTGATACCCCGAGTTCGCATCTCATTGACTAACCTAAATAGCCTTTCCGCCCGCCGCATGGCTTGCCACTCACTCTCAAGGGGAGCCTAGACTCCCGGAGACTGTCTTAGCTGAGGCCCCTCGCCAACTCCAGCACCAAGCAGCTGAAGAGTGGTCGACAAAGCCCTTTGCGGGGATTGAGCGGCTCAGTCAGCGGCGGTAGCCTCAATCTCGAAAAGCAGAGGCGGGAGGGCCAACCGGCTGACTCCCAACAAAGTCATCGGAGGAGCCGCTTGCGCAGCCCCAAAGCGAGCGCCCAATAGATCAAAGTTCTTCAGCGCCTCATCCACGTCGGTGGCATAGATTCTTAGCCCAGTGACGTTAGCCAAACTCATCTCCGCCTTACTCAAAACCGCCTCCAAATTATCCAGAGCGAGAGCAATCTGTTGGCGCATGTCTCCCGGATGCTGAGGGTTGCCCTCAGCATCTACCGCGGTCTGCCCTGCGCAAACCAGCTGCCTGCGAGCATCGCTGATAATCTCCCCTTGGTTGTAGCCCAGTTTTAAGGACCAGGGCCATGGATTCACTGCTGTTTTCTTCATCGTTTTGTTCCCTCTCAAAGAGTCGAGGCCACCGATAAACCACAGGGCTCCTCTCACCGTTGTGATAGGAGCCTTTTGAAAAGCCGACCTTAAGGACCAAGCTCCCCTTGGAGGCGCAAAAAACAACAACTCAGCCGACAAGTCGGAGAAGTGAGGTGGCAGAGAGCTTCTTGAACAGAGGGGTGGGTTTTGGAGAGCTGAACTATCTCAGTTTATAGATAGTTTCGCTTTTCGGAAACTATTTGGGAGAATAGTGCAAGACACCCTCATCGGCCATCTTGAAAAGATCTTCCAAATTAGGTTGCAGCAAGGTCCCCAGCAGCGCATCGGCACCGGGAAAAGAGAGATTATAGTTCACCGGTGCTTGGTGATGCAGCCAGTGATTGCGACAAGCCCAAGCAGCCCACCGAGAGTCGAGAAGCTTCTTCATGATGGGGCCTGCCTCTTTGCGCGCCTCATCCTTGTTATGGTGCAAGAAAGGATGCACCTCTTTCATGGTGAAGGGATAGACACCAGCGATGGCGATCAAAGGGACGAAAGCCCAAGGAGAAGCACCAAAAGCAACGCCGGCAGCAATCAAACCAGCCACCTGAGGGGTGATACTTCCCATGATCGCTTTAAGCCCCCGGGAATTGAGCGTGGAACCATAGTTTTCTTCGTAGATTTGCCGGGCGTCCTTTTCGTCCAGCGAATCGACAAAGGCATCCACTTTAGCCTTCACCTTGGGGTCTTTGAACATCTCGGTATAGGAATCTTTGAAGGTCAAACTATGGTGCACGACTTCATGGCTGGTCCGGGTGAACTCAAGTTGTTTCTTGAGTAACTTGGCCACCACTTTGTGCACTCCCTTTTCAATAGATGAGGCGTCTTTTTTAGGGCCGCGAATAATCCAACTACCAAGGGTTCCTGGCCTCGGATGGGCCAGATGGTTGTGTTGAAAGCTCTCCGAAAGCCCAATCACTGCATAACTGAGTACTGCCGAAGCGGTAACCTCGGCGGCGGTGGCCGAAAAGGCACCTGCCAACAAGGTAGCTCCTAAGACAAAAAGGTCTTTGGTCTCGGGAATAAGATCTCGAAATAGACTAGACTCTTTGAGCTGCGCTTTTCGGTCACCAATGGGCAGAACAGCGGCGGAATGGTAGAGCCGCGCTCGCCTGTCTGCCTTGGCCAAAACATGCTTTGGAAGCCGCTGCAGTGGGCTGTCTGGCGCTTTATCACTCTCCGTGAGCTGTTTCCAGCTAGACTCCAAAGCCTTACTGAGGGTCTGATGAACCTTGCCGTCTAACTTAGGTTTCTCAGCCGCATTGCTGGGGGCTTCAAAAAAATCTGACGAGAGTAAAAAAGCAAAAGCTGTATGCTCTAAGACACTGAAGCTGCCGCCGCTTTTCCGGCGGTCATCTATCTTGCTACACCACTGCTTGATCTCTTCCAAAGCCGCGGCATCTTTTTCCATCACCGCGCCCCGCAAGACACCCAAGGCGATGTCGTCTTTTTGCTTGGCCGCTTGGGTCCGCAGCTCCAAGGCCGTATTGGCCTTTTCCGGGGGCTTAGAATAGTTGACCTTACCCATTGCGGCAAAGGCCGCATCCTCGGCGACTCTCTTTTGCGAGACCTGCTCGGGAGTCTTTTTGTCCTCAACCTCGAGTTGCTGCAACTTATGCCCAGAGGCCAGAGCTTCTTTCAAACGCATCGGAAAAGTCCCTTTTAGTAGTGCAACACATCATCTTCCGCCATGCGGAAGAGGTCATCGAGATTGGGCTGCAATAGATGCCCCATTAGAGCGTCTGCGCCAGGATAGGAAAGGTTGAAATTCGCATCTGAATAATGGTGATGCATCCAGTGATTTCGTGCCGAATAGGAGATGTAACGAGTCTCGCGAAGCTTCTTCATGAAGTCGCTGGCGGTCTCCTTCGCCTCGCTCACACTGACATGATAGATAGGATGCCCCTTACCCATAGCCACCGGATAGAGCGCCGCCATAATCACCGTAGGAACTAATAACCAGGCCGGCGCCCCCAGCAGTGCTCCCGCAGCAATAAAGGCCGCGGTTTGGGGCGCAATAGTAGAGAAGATCTTAGCCATACCTGGCCCTTGCAGGGTGGTGGCATAGTTTTCATCACGCAATTTCTCGGCTTGGTCGGCGGGAAAGTTCTTGTCCAATAGTTTGTCGACCTCAGCCTGAGTCATCTTGTCGTCAAACATCTTGGTGAAGCTCTTACGGAAGGTCCAACCGTGATGAAGGTTGACGTGAGCCCGGGAGGTGGAATCCACTTGGCCCTTCATGAATTTGCCCAGAACTTTGTAAACCGAACGCTCCAACCATCCTGCTGTCTCTTTGGGACCTTTTTGAAACCATTCGCCGGCGCGCCCTTTTGGATGTGCCAAATGGTCATGCAGGATATTTTCGGTCACCGAATTCATGGTGTACTGCATCACCAAACTACCCACTGCCCAGCGGCCGGCATCAGTAAAGACCGAAGCCAGCATGGCGCCGCCCGCCAGCAAGACATCCTGGTTCTCCGGAACATAGTCGCGAAATAGTTTAGAGGCTTCTAGACGGACTTTCCGGTCCTTGGTCGTGGGGATGAAAGCCGCAGCGTGATAGACTCGAGCTTTGCGGCTGGCCTTGCGCAAAACCATCTTGGGAAGCCTGGTCAGTAACTGGTCATCGGGGCGCTCTTTACCCGTGAGATTCTTCCAACTGGCTTTGAGGCTCTTGGTTAGGGAAGTCTTAGTCTCGGCACTAAAAGTGCGGTCGGCCTTGAGTTCATCGCCGGGACCTGGGTCGTCGAACATTCCACACTTGAGAAGGAAGGTCACTGCGGTGTGTTCGTGAATGGTCAGCTTACCACCGGAATCGATCTTATCGCCGATCTCTTTGGCGTATGAGGCAACATCCACCTGGGCCGCCTGGTCTTTTTCACGAACCACTCGACGGAGGATTTCGTGGGCAGCCGCGTCAGCTTTTTTGTCCTTTTCGCTGACTTCCCCAGGACCGTCTTGGATTGCCTCCTTGAAAACCTGCAGCGGAGAGCGCTTTTCGATATCCAAGTCGGCTTTCTTCTCGTCGGGAGAAAAGCGAAGGGGTGCAAAGGGTACTTTCAAAGAGAAGGCGCTCTTGCTCGGAGCCTCCTTAACCTCAGTGGCATCCTTGTTTACGGCACCTGTCCCAGGAACAGACTTCAGCTTCACACCTTCATCATCGCACATTGGAGCTAAGGGTTGCTCTACATTGAGGAGATAACCTGCAGGTTCTTCGGCCGTTCCCTAGGGGATTACGCGATATTGAAATTTTCCGTCACTTCAACGCCATCCTGGCCCAATTCGGTCCCTAATCAGCTGATTGAAAGGACAATCGTTCTTCCGCCAACAGGAAGGTGAGATCAATATCACATGTGTTTTTCCCGCGAAGAGAGTCCCTCTAAAGCAGGAAAACCTATGCCGCAGTGCGGCGCTCGCCTACGAATTTCGTGCGCCTTAGCGGGCCCCTTTCCAGCTTAGGGACCGACTTGGGATCTCAAGTTGAGCAAATGAATAGTTTCTAGGGGAAGAGCTGAGTGCCCGGATTGAAGTATCTTGCCGCTGAACTGCCCCGCAAATGGTGCGACTGCCCACCATTGATGGGCACCTTTTGACCATTGTTAGGGCACCTTGCTGGCACAAGAATTGATCAAGCTTATTCGCGTGAGTGCGATCTACGAAGCTGCCTTAGCGGCGCTTAGTTATCAGCCTGATGGGGGTTTCAGTCTCGAAGTGCATCGGACAGAGCAGCTCCTTAGCAAGATGGAGCAGGCAAAGCCTGGCCTTAGTGCTCAAGATCTCCAGCCGGTTCTCAAGCTCATCGCGGTTCTGGAAGAAAAGCCGGAGACCGCGGCCGGCGCCGAGGCTCTGGTACAGCTTCTTCGCCGGAGCCCGCGGGCTATGGCTGTTTTGTCGGCAAGTAAAGCTGAGTTGAAAAACCGCTCACGAGCCGCCCGCGGGCGACTTTCGGCCTTTGAAGGACGAAGCGCGAGCCTAAGTGCTCCCACTCACGACGCGCCCGTACCTCAGGGCACCCTCTCAGCACGTAGCCTAATACGTCCGATCGATTCTGCAGAAGTAAGGGCCCGAAGATGAGCACCAGTGTAGACAGCAGCAATTCCAGTTCAAAAGCCGGCGGCGCGGGTGGTCCCAGCGGTGCAGGCTCAGTCGATAAGAGTACCAGCGCCGAGGATAGCGCCCGGTCTTCTCTAAGGGACGAAGTCAGCGCCAAGTCTGACACCGACGCCACTAAGGTCGCCGACAAAGTCGTGGGGGATGCCGATGCCTTTGACGCCGGCGCGGTACAAGGCACCGACAAAACCAAGGGCACCACCGCCACTGCCGAAGTGCCCAGCACCGAGCCCAACCCCGCCAATCGGGCCGCTGCAGATGCCTTCCGGGATGAGTTTCACGCCATCGACGACATGGACGGCGACATCCGGGCAGAAGCGGAAGCGATGAAGCAGGGAGACTTTCGTTCGGCTAATGATCGCCGCGCCGACGTGCTCGGTCGAGTCGCCGAGCATGCCCAATCCATTCCCGACACTGCCGAGCGCAATCGCTTTGTTCGGGCTATCGCTCCCGATGCCGGACTGGCTGCCGGCAAGTACTCCAAAAAGAGCCCCTATGGCGCCTATCAGAAGCTCGACGCCATTGGAAAAGGCGTCAGCCCGGAGACCGGACGCTTACTGGCCAATAGCGCCCTGCAGTACGGCCCTGCCCGGGACAATCTGGTCCCCACCGGCCGCCCTGGTAGCCCTGTCGGCGATGCGCTAACCGAAGCGCGTCAAAAACAAACCCAGCGCGTGGGTGAAGCCATGGCCGGCACCGCTCGCACCATAATTCCCGGAGTTGACGCAGCGGTAAATGCTGCCCAAGGCAACTATGATGCCGCGGCAGGTAGCCTGGGCGTCGACCTCATGGGTGGCGCCCTCGTTCGTGGCGGAAAGAAGGTTGTCACCGCGGTAGTGGGCGGTATGGCCATGGCCCCTGAGCAGGCCGAAGCAGGCGTTCTCAGTAAGGTCAGCATGCGCTTTGGTGCCCGCGAAGCAGTAGAGGTCAAAGCCCGAACCGGCCTGGTCAATGGCCGCACCAAAACCTTCGATGTCGAAGTGCCTGGCACTTTCAAAGACGGCAGCAAAGGCTCCCTGCGTTTGGCCGACCCGCGCGGTAAACACAATGCGGTCAGCGGCATCCCCGACGGCAATCTCAGCCGGATTGCCAAGGCTTTGAGCAGAAAGGGCTCCCACGAGTTCTCCGCCACCCGTAAAGTGGGCATGTTCTCCGACCGCTACAACTCCGTCGAGGGCCAAGCTGAGCTGGCTAACGAAGTGATGTCTAAGATCACTCCCGCCCAGCTGGCTAAGGTGGGCCGCGAAGGCGGAGAGCTGACCGTTGAACTCGATCGCGTGGTTGGATTGACCCCCACCCGAGCTGGTAAAGTCGTGCCCGCAACCACCGTCCGGGTGATGCGTAATAACGACGGCGGATTCCATCTGGTCCCTATGCCCTAGTCCCTACCGAACTATCTAGAACCATCAAAAACTATCCCCATAAGACCTCTCACCCCTATCTGAGATAGACAGAAAACTATTCGATATGTTCGCTCTCCTCCTGAAGCGGCGCAAAGGCTTTATCTCTGGAACTATTAGTATAGGTGTATAGCTTTGCCCATCGGTTGTCAGCCCGGCGACACCGTCTGCTCCGTAGATAGATCGGGTCATGGAACCAGCCTCAATATTTGGTCACCGCCTAAGGATAGTTGTGAAGTTTCCGTCTAGAAGAAGGCATGGGGAAACATCGGCATGCACTAGCTGTCCGGAATTGGTCAGCCCAACGACAGCCGTGGCGCCCCCTGAGACGCCTTCTTCTAGTGAATTAGAGACATCGTAGAATTGCTCCCAATAGTTACCGGAACGGCTAAGATGTACCAGGCGCTGATTATCAAAGGTGCCAGCGCCGAAGCCGGATACTGCCTGGACAGACTCTGAGGACGAAGCCAGCTGTAACTATAGCCTATGGGACAGTTTTTGATCCGGCTGTCACTTTGCCAGCCTAAACCATTCCACCATCGGCGATAAACCTGCTCATAGCCGGGAGATAGTTCGACTTCTTAGAAGACGTCTGAATAGCCAACGATACCTCCTACGCTGAAGACCAAAGTGCCCGACGCAGCCCCATTAGAGCCGAGGATAATCTGCATCGAGTTGTTACTTGAGTAATGAAACACCTCTCCCTGAGTACTAGGGGCCGGATTACTATAGCTGGACAATACTCCATAGATACCGCCGG